>Ga0316208_1000352_pt1 | contig 59345 bp, 46 predicted proteins | sample 3monopyrite_MG_FD_204944 | JGI IMG/M metagenome (GOLD analysis project Ga0316208, IMG submission 204944) | Microbial mat bacterial communities from mineral coupon in-situ incubated in ocean water Damariscotta River, Maine, United States -... | ecosystem: Environmental > Aquatic > Marine >... | reverse complement strand
TAGCAACTTGTTTAAATTTATAGCGGTGTATTTCTGGTACGGGTTTTTTTAATACATGACTGTTTACTTGCCAAATTTTCCAAACTTGAATTACGTAGACTAGTAACAACGTAGCGTAAATAAAATAGCAGGAGGTCTGGTCAATTAAGTTCATGTTTGCAGGTGATAGCTTCCAGGTTAAAAGTGCAAGCGCTAGAAATAGCGGGATGTTCATCAGGATATACAACGCAAGGTCTTTGCCGCTGGTGACTTCCATGGCACCGGTTTTCTTGGGTTTGAAATAGGTAGATCCCTTAGGTGTGTTGCGGACAAGAAAATAATAGGCTATTCCGTAGCAGATGGCGGCGATGCTGGCGAAGGTGATCGCATAACGCCAGCCATTTTCATCGCCCATATTTATGGCGATGAAAGGTAAGATTAAAGCAGCACCGGCAGAACCGAAGTTACCCCAGCCCCCGTAAATACCCTGTGCTAACCCGGTTTGGCGCGCGGGAAACCATTCACCGATCATGCGAATGCCGACAACGAAACCCGCGCCGATGAAGCCGGACAGAAAACGCAGTACTGCCAGTTTTTCAAAGCTATCACCCCAGGCGAAGGCAATGCTTATGGCCCCGCCGAGTACCAGAATGCTGGAAAACATGACGCGTGGGCCAAGTTTATCAACCAGCATACCGACGATGATACGTGCAGGGATGGTCAGCGCCACATTTAGAATTAATAACACTTTGGCTTGCTGGTCAGTTAGGCCTAATGCTTCGGTGATGAAGGGCATCATCGGTCCAAGGCTGAGCCAGACGACAAAGGTCATGAAGAATGCAAGCCAGGTGTAGTGTAAAACCCGGATGTTGTTTTGGCTTAGATTGAAAATATTAAATTTTTCGGACATGTATTGAAATACCGGGCTAAGTTTATCTATTATATTGGGTAGCAAGCAATATGTGCGCCACTTCTTATAATTATAACTAAAACAATATGATAGCCTTGTCCGGGGTTGTGTTACGTGTTTTGTGTGCACACTTACGGTGCATCATTTTGACGAGGATGTGTGGCAGATAGGGATGGCTAGTGATCTTCAGTTTTTCTACGGTCTACAACGAAACAGCTGTGCGATGATTTTTTTGCTAATTTTTTTAGTTCAGAGGCGACTTCGGCAACTTTACCTTTGTGAGAAATGTGTTTTGCATCCGTTGGGATGATTGCAATGGCGATACCGAGCAACGGGAATTTTTCAATTTCACCTTTGCGGTTTTTTGCTGTGTAGAAACCGTCTGATTTTTCAGGTTCTGCGAACAGTTCTGAAACTATGTGTTCGAAGTGGTCGATGACTTTGGCGCAAATGGTTTCAGCAAGTTTTGTGGGAACAATGAATACAAAATCATCACCGCCTATGTGCCCAGCAAAACCATTTTTACAACTTTCTTTGGTGACGTTGCTCATGATTCTCGCTGTCATACGTATAACTTCATCGCCGCGACTGAATCCGTAGCAGTCGTTATAGGGTTTGAAATTATTGATGTCGAGATAACAGACCGCCATTGGTTTGCCGACTGCCGCTTCAATGGCTAGTTCTATGGACGTGTTACCCGGTAGGCGGGTGAGTGGGTTGTTATCTAAAACGCGCCTGATTCGTTGGGTGGCAAGTGTTATTCGGCTAAAGAGTTCGGGGTAATGCAGTGGCAAAATAATGAAGTCATCGAGCGCTAAGTCGATTTTATCAGTATCATCAAACGTTGTTTCAGCAAGCAAACCCACAATAGGCATCATGCTGAAATAGCTGTCCTGTTTTATTTCATGAAGTAAGTTGGACAACGCTTTGTTTTCAGTGCTGAGGTCGGCGAGAATTATGTCCGGAGGGTCCATGTAAAGCTGCCCCAGTGTCTCAGCGGGCTGGGAAAATTCTACTGCTTGATGGCCAAGACTTTGTAGCCGTAGCAGCAGGGTGGGTCTAATTTTGTCATTAATGGTCAGCAATGCAACTCGAAGAGTGTTCACTGACTGGATTCCTGGGCAGTATCTTCTTGTTCGTTTTCCTGAATGTCGAGGCTGAAGTTTCGTACGTCAACCAGCCGGTCTTCCAGTTCTGCAATGATCTCAGTTAATTGTTCTTCGTCGATTTGTAATTCTTCACGGGCAGCAATTTGAATCGATGGAACAAAATCATCACCACTAAAGCCGACGCCACGTGCTTTTATTAACGCATCGGCATAGTGGACGACGGCGGTGGCGGTGCGGTGTTCTTGCGATTTTTCAACATCGTGATGACACGCAATAGGTTCGAGAAGTTTCTCGGGCAGATACCAATTTTCAGCAAGCCACTGACCGACTTCGGCGTGCTCTGTGCCCAGTGCTTGATGTTCAGCTTTATAAGCGCCAAATTCCTGAACCTTGCCATCTTCGAGCATTTGCTCGTAGCCGTCCTTAAGGTGAATCTTGATGACAACTTTGCCAATATCGTGCAGCAATGCAGCGGTTGATATTTCTTCGATGTCGGCAAGATCAAGTTTTGTCGCTATGACATTAGCGGCGGCAGCGGTCGCGAGAGAATGCTCCCATAATCCGAGGAAAGATTTTTCCATCATTTCAAATATCGAGCTGCTTAAAACCAGGCTTTTTATGACATTAACACCGAGCAGAATGAGGGCGTTAGAGATGGTTGAGACGCGTCGAGAAAAACCGTAAAAAGGTGAATTTACTAGTCGCAGGACTTTTGCTGCAAGAATTTGATCGGAATTGATAACACGTGCGAAATCATCGGTGCTACTGTCCTTTTGAGCTTCTAGCCGGCTGATTTTAGTGAGAATGCCGGGCAGCGTTGGCAGTGATGAGCTGTTTGATATGAGAAACTTTATGCTTCTGCGTTGATCACTCATCGTCGGCTCCAAAAGCGTGAGAAATCTGCTTCTTGAAAGTTTCGAGTATGTTCATCATGTACTCGTCATCGTGTAAATGTTCGAAACGTTGTTCCATCATGATGAGTATTTCGTCCAAGCTTTCTTCGCCTTCAATTATTATGGGATGGCCTTCGACAGCGACAGATTGCACCCCTTTTAATTTTAATCGTTCTATCGAAGTTGCGCTCAGTGCTGCGCCTTTGCCAAAAATAGGCAAGCCATCAGGTTTGTCAGGTTGCATGATGGGCTGTGCGAGTATCATGTCGGGTTCTGCGAGTGTTATTGGTATTCTCTGCATGGCATCATTTTTTGTTATGAAATTTTTCGGATCGGGTTACGCATTATTTAATGCTAACTATCTATAGCATCATATCGTCACCGGGGGTGTTTTCATTATTGTAATAACCTGTATTGATCTGTCTGGGTTATCCAAAATTATTTCTACTTCACGAGTGGATTCGTCAAGTTAATTCTCCGAAGTTGTTTTGTCGTGTGTCTTATGATGATTCTTCATTATTGCACCAAATTGGTGCTAGTAAGGCACAGGTTAGGTCATAGGCGGGATGTCATGTTTTATAATTTAATTATAATAATTAACGACTTATTTGATTTTTTGAAGATGGCACGGCTTTTGCTCTAGAGCTTATATATGAAAAAATGGAGCGTTAAGCTGATGAAAGAAAAATTGATACTGATAGGCAATGGAATGGCTGGGGTGCGAACCCTGGAAGAGCTGCTTAAAATCGCGCCGAATAAATATGATATTACTGTATTCGGTTCCGAGCCTTACGGTAATTACAATCGCATTTTATTATCTCCCGTGTTGTCAGGTGAGAAGACCATTGAAGATATCATGATAAATGATCTGCAATGGTATCAAGATAATGACATTAACCTGTTAACGGGTAAAAAAATCACAACGATTGACCGTAAAAAACGTTGTGTGATCGCTGACGATGGAACCGAGGCAAGCTATGATCGCTTGCTACTGGCGACGGGTTCAAATCCTTTTATTATCCCAATTACGGGTAGCGACCTGCCGGGCGTTATCAGTTTTCGTGACATACATGATGTTGATGCGATGCTGGATGCAGCAAAGAAATACAAGCATGTTGTGGTGATTGGCGGCGGTTTGTTAGGTCTTGAAGCGGCCAATGGGCTTAAAGAGCAGGGCATGGATGTCACCGTGGTGCATCTGCTTGATACCTTGATGGAAAGGCAGCTCGATAAACCAGCGGCGGATTTACTTCAGGCAGCATTGGAAGAGCGCGGTTTGAATTTCATGATGCAGGCTGAAACGGCTGAGTTATTGGGTGACTCTCGTGTCAGAGGCGTGCGCTTTAAGGACGGCACAGAAATTCCTGCTGATCTTGTGGTAATGGCTGTGGGTATTCGACCGAACACTGAGTTGGCAGAAAGTGCAGGAATCTATTGCGAACGCGGTGTGGTGATTAACGACACTATGCAGACCTATGATCCTAACATCTATGCAGTGGGTGAATGTGTTCAGCACCGTAAAGAAACCTATGGTTTGGTTGCACCGCTTTTCGATATGGCCAAAGTTTGTGCGAATCATCTTGCACATCTTGGTTACTCACGTTACGAAGGTTCGGATGTTTCCACTAAATTAAAAGTCACTGGCATTGATGTGTTTTCTGCGGGAGATTTTATTGGTGATGATACAACCGAAGACATTATCGTTAAGGATGCCGCACGCGGTATTTATAAAAAACTGGTATTGAAAGACGACAAGTTGCAGGGTGCGGTGTTGTACGGCGACACCATTGATGGCAGTTGGTATTTCCAGTTATTGCGTGACAATACCAATGTCAGCGATATTCGCGACAGTTTAATGTTTGGTCAGGGAAATCTGGGTGATTCCGGTCACGGTGGTAATAGTGTCGCGGACATGAGCGATGATATGGAAGTATGCGGTTGTAACGGCGTTTGTAAAGGTGATGTGGTAAAAGCGATTACTGATCAGGGGTTGTTTACGTTGGATGATGTTCGTTCACATACTAAAGCCTCGTCTTCCTGCGGTTCTTGTACCGGACTGGTTGAGCAAATTTTGATGTCTACGTTGGGCAATGATTATTCCGATACGCCCGCGGCCAAGCCAGTTTGTAAGTGTACCGATTTTAGTCATGACGTCGTGCGCCAAACAATTAGAGATCAAAAGCTGTTGTCAGTTTCAGCGGCAATGAAATACATGGAATGGCGCAACAGTGATGGCTGTCATGTCTGCCGTCCGGCATTGAATTATTATTTACTATCGACCTGGCCGGGTGAATCAGAGGATGATTATCAGTCTCGCTTCATCAATGAACGTGTCCACGCCAATATACAGAAAGATGGCACCTACTCAGTGATACCGAGAATGTGGGGCGGGCTTACTAATCCTTCCGAGTTGCGTGCGATTGCCGATGTGGTCGACAAATTCGCTATCCCTGAAATCAAAGTCACCGGTGGTCAGCGTATTGATTTGTTGGGTGTTAAAAAAGAAGACCTGCCTGCGGTGTGGGGCGACTTAAATAAAGCCGGAATGGTATCAGGTCACGCGTATGGAAAATCTTTGCGCACTGTAAAAACCTGTGTCGGTTCAGAGTGGTGTCGATTTGGTACACAAAAATCGATGACCATGGGTGTCGAGCTGGAGAAGATGAGCTGGGGTTCATGGACACCGCATAAATTTAAGATGGCCGTTTCCGGTTGTCCGCGTAACTGTGCTGAAGCCACCATTAAAGATTTTGGTGTTGTCGCGGTGGATTCCGGATGGGAGCTCCATGTCGGTGGTAATGGGGGTATAAAAGTCCGTGCGACTGATCTGTTGTGTAAGGTTTCAACAGAAGAAGAAGTTAAAGAATATTGTGGTGCTTTCATGCAGGTGTATCGCGAAGAAGCCCATTATCTGGAACGTACCGCACCATGGATTGAGCGTGTTGGTTTGTCCTATGTTAAGGAGCGTGTTGTTGATGATGCTGAAGGTCGAAGTGCTTTACACCAGCGTTTTCTGGAGTCGCAGAAATTTTCGCAGGATGACCCGTGGGCCGAGCGTGTTGAGAAGGGCGTGGATAAGCATGAATTCGTGCCAATAAAGAAAATAGGACTTAGGAATTAAGACTTAGAGCTTAAACCTTAAATCTAAGTCCTGCTTTTAAAGAGAGGTATTTAAGTGGCTGATTGGATAGAAGTAGGCAATATCGAAGATATACCAAAACTGGGCGCTCGTGTTGTTGAAACAGCGCAGGGTGATATAGCGTTATTTCGCACTGCGGATGATGACGTGTTTGCGCTGCATGATGAATGTCCGCATAAACAGGGGCCGTTGTCGCAGGGCATTGTTCATGGCAAACGTGTTACTTGCCCGTTGCATAATTGGGTGATTGAGCTGGATGATGGTGAAGCAGTTGCACCCGATCAGGGGCACACTGCCTGTTTTCCGATTAAGATTGAAGCTGGGAAAGTTTTGTTGTCGTTGAAAAACAAATAATTATTCGGGTTACCGTCAGGGGAGCGTTGTAATGTCGTTTTCCTGTTGTAATAAAAACCCGATTGTTATCTAAATAAACCGATTTTTGTTGGCTATTATTTAATGGACTTTTAATTTCTTCGTTCTTCATTAGTATGTATTGATGGTTAAACAAATTAAAACGACTTGTCCTTACTGTGGGGTTGGCTGTGGTGTTCTGGCTGCGGTGGATGCTCAGGGTGTGTTGAGTGTGACGGGTGATCCGGATCATCCTGCGAATTATGGTCGGCTTTGTTCCAAAGGTTCGGCATTAGCAGAAACAGTCGATCTTCATGGGCGTATGTTGTTGCCTTCGATTGCTAATAATATAGTTAGCTGGCCGAGTGCGATTAATCATGTTGCACAGAAATTTAATAAAATCATCGAAGAACACGGTCCCGATGCAATAGCATTTTATGTCTCTGGTCAATTATTGACTGAAGATTATTACGTCGCGAATAAATTAATGAAGGGTTACATTGGTTCGGCTAATATTGATACCAACTCACGTTTATGTATGTCTACGCCGGTCGCAGCACATAAACGCGCTTTTGGTAGCGACACAGTGCCCTGTTGTTATGAAGATCTGGAACGCGCCAAACTGTTGGTATTAACAGGCAGTAATATGGCCTGGTGTCATCCAGTACTTTATCAACGTATCGTCGCAGCAAAAAAACAAAACCCGGATTTAAGTGTAGTTGTTATTGATCCACGTCTTACGGCGAGCTGTGATATTGCAGATTTACATCTACCATTGCGACCTGGCAGTGATGCGCTGTTGTTTAATGGGTTACTGCATTATCTGCATCAAAACAATGAAACCAACCCTTTATTTAATCGTCAATGTACGGAGGGTGCTGATGAAGCGTTAATCAGTGCAGCAGAAAGTTCAGCATCGACTTCTGCAGTGGCGGTGGCCTGTCAGTTAGATGGGGCGGCTGTCGCTGAATTTTATCGCTTGTTTGCGCGTACCGAGAGGGTGGTGACGGTGTTTTCGCAGGGAGTCAATCAATCATCCAGTGGTACGGATAAGGTCAATGCGATTATAAATTGTCATCTGTTGACAGGACGTATTGGTCGGCCTGGTATGGGCCCTTTCTCATTAACGGGACAACCCAATGCCATGGGTGGGCGGGAAGTGGGTGGTTTGGCAAATCAGTTGGCCGCTCATATGGCGATTGAAAATTCAGATCATCGTGATACTGTGCAGCGTTTTTGGCAGTCACCACTGATTGCTGAAAAGGAAGGCCTTAAAGCCATAGATCTATTTTCCGCAGTGGGTCGTGGTGAGGTTAAGGCGCTGTGGATCATTGGAACCAATCCGGTCGTAAGTATGCCGGATGCAGATCGTGTGCGCGAGGCGTTGAAAAATTGTGAGATGGTAGTGGTTTCGGACTGTATGCAGGAAACCGATACAACATTGCTGGCCGATGTGTTATTGCCCGCACAGACCTGGGCTGAAAAAAATGGCATGGTGACGAATTCGGAACGGCGACTTTCACGTCAACGTTCCAGCTTATCCGCGCCCGGTGAGGCACAGCCAGACTGGTGGATTATCTGTCAAGTAGCGAAAGCCATGGGGTTTAGTGATGACTTTAATTACGTCAAGGCCGCGGAAATTTTTCGTGAACATGCCGCGCTTTCGGGTTTTGAAAATAATGGACAGCGTGATTTTGATATTTCAGCGTTAAGTACTCTTGATGATGCAGGCTATGCGGAGTTTCAGCCGCTGCAATGGCCATTGGCGATTGATAAACTGACAAATGAAATTGTTGGTACAGCACGTATGTTTTCAGAAGGACATTTTTTTACACCCAGTGGCCGTGCTCAGTTGATCGCGGTGACTCCGCGATTACCTGTGAACGCGGTCGATGAAACTTTTCCGCTGATATTAAACACGGGTCGTGTACGTGATCAATGGCATACCATGACGCGCACAGGTAAAGCACCTCATCTCAGTGAGCATAGCCCCGAACCCTTCGTTGCGATTCATTCATCGGATGCGGCGCGTAACGGGATTGAAGACGGTACGTTGGCAAGGGTGTTTAGTCGTCACGGCAAGGTAATTGTACGGTCGAGAATTTGTGATACGCAACAACCGGGCAGTGTTTTTGTGCCCATTCATTGGAATGATCAATTTTCCAGTGCCGGTCGTGTTGATGTCCTAGTTGATCCGGTAGTCGATCCGCTGTCCGGTCAACCCGAGTTTAAGCAAACGCCAGTTCGAGTTTCCCCCTACCAACCTGCATGGCACGGTTTTTTGTTATCGCGCCGAGAATTATTAATGCATGATATTTCATATTGGGTCAAAGCAACGGGTCAGGGATTTTATCGTTATGAAATAGCGGGTGAACAGGCACCGCAAGATTGGCCTGAATGGTCGCGTGGAATGTTGTGCCAGTCTCAACATAAAGTTAATTGGGTGGAATATCTAGATGAAGCTGCGCAACGTTATCGTGGGGTACGTTTTATTGGTGGTCGTGTGGAAAGTTGTATCTTTATCGCGCCGACACATCAATTGCCCCCGCGCAGCTGGTTGTCGAGTTTGTTTGAAAAAGATGCTTTAAGTGAACGGGAACGCGCTAGCCTGCTTTCTGGTCAGCCCGGTGCTGGTGTTAAGGATTGCGGTGCTATTATTTGTGCCTGCGGCAATGTAGGTCTGAATACGTTGAAAGATGCGATTCGAAATCAAGAGCTCAACAGTGTAGAAGCTTTAGGCGAGGCTTTGCAGGCTGGAACGAACTGTGGTTCATGTATCCCGGAGCTGCGTGTTTTGCTGAGGCAGAGTCAATAACGATTAAATGGATAAACTAAAAGGTTTAATTGATAAGTAGCGTAATGAAAAAAATTCCTCACACTCGTGAATTTGTTGTTTTGAACATTGCTGTTTTAACAGTCTCTGATACGCGCACGGATGAAAACGATGTTTCTGGTCGTGTGCTGTGTGAGTGTCTGAAAGGCGGCGGGCATGAGCTCGTTGAAAAAAAAATTGTGCTCGATGATGTTTATCAGGTGCGAGCCGAGGCATCACAGTGGATTGCAGATTCAGATGTTAATGTAGTGCTGATAACGGGAGGTACAGGTTTTGCCGCGCGTGATATTACCCCCGAAGCAATCAAGCCATTACTTGACCGAGAGATTGACGGTTTTGGTGAATTATTTCGCAGTCTTTCTTATCACGAAATCGCCTCGTCGACGATTCAGTCTAGAGCTTTTGCAGGCCTGGCCAATCGCACTTTGATTTTTTGCTTGCCGGGGTCAACACAGGCATGTCGCATGGCTTGGGAAAATATTCTTCTTCAACAGCTTGATGGTCGTTACAGTCCGTGTAATTTTGTTCAGATTATTTTTCCTGTTGCACAATAATTTCGGGTTTAAATAGCATGATGTTGGCATCAGTAGATTATTCATTGTTGCTGCTTTTTCTGATTGCTGTGATGGCGGTGCTTTATTCATCAGTGGGGCATGGCGGGGCCTCAGGTTATTTAGCTGCTATGGCGTTATACGGATTGGCACCCGATGTGATGCGGCCAGCAGCATTAACGATGAATGTGTTTGTTGCTGGATTTGTATTGTTGCGTTTAAGTCAGGCGGGTTATTTTAATGGGCGTTTATTTTTACCGATTGCAGTAGCCTCGATGCCAATGGCTTATTTGGGTGGCAGTTTGGTGCTGGATGATACCTTGTATAAGGCTATTGCGGGTGCGGGTTTGTTGCTAGCGGCATTACCGCTGATGTTTCGAGTGACGGATCAGGTGCAATTGGTCAATGTTAAAACACCCCTTGCAATGTTGTTCGGAGCGCTGTTGGGATTTTTTGCGGGTTTGACTGGCATAGGTGGTGGTGTTTATTTGAGTCCGCTTTTACTCTTTCTGCACTGGACACATATGCGCGGCAGTGCGGCGATGGCGGCGGCTTTTGTGTTGGTCAATTCTATTGCAGGTCTACTTGGTTATATTTCAACAGAAGGCGACTGGCCGCCGGGTATTCCGCTATTGGTATTAGTGGCGCTGAGTGGTGCGGTGATGGGTTCGTGGCTGGGGGTGAAGCGTCTTGCGCCGGCTATATTGCGTCGTCTGTTGGGGCTTGTGTTGTTGGTGGCGGGCTTGAAGATGGTTGTTGCAACATTTAGCTGAAAACTTTAAAGCTGGCTGAAATTGGCCGATAGTCACGATAAGAGAAGCGTATACTGAAGTGACGTAGAGGTAAGTATTTTAATAGAAATAATCAACAGGCTTGGCAAGAAGGGTTCAATCGACTATATTGTTTACATCATGAACGCAGAATATACACATCAAACAAATTCACTTCTCACGGTCGTTGCTGCGACTGCTGTTTTACGACTGCTGCTGCCCTAGCGGCATATACTCTATATTTCCCTACAATTATTGATTTTTACAGGCTGCCAAAGATGCAGCGTTTTGTTGATATGCTTTTGGTTTAAGGGCGTGTCAGTTAAACTGATGTCAGACCCAGTGAAATATAGCTAGGCAGGGCGGGAGAACAGCATGAATAACAAAGAAAAACTTATCATTTTTGATACCACGCTTCGAGATGGCGAGCAAAGCCCCGGTGCATCAATGACCCGTGATGAAAAAGTGCGTATTGCTCGGGCGCTGGAGCGTTTGCGGGTCGATGTTATTGAGGCAGGTTTTCCTGTGGCCAGTCCGGGTGATTTTGAATCCGTACAAGCGGTAGCTAACGTCATAAAAGACAGCACTGTTTGTGGTTTGGCGCGAGCGCTGGATAAGGACATTGACGCTGCTGGTGAAGCCTTGAAAGGTGCAAGTTCGGCGCGTATTCATACCTTTATCGCTACCTCACCAATCCATATGAAAATGAAATTGCGTATGTCGCCTGATCAAGTGATTGAACAGGCGGTGGCAGCGGTTAAGCGGGCTTGTCGATATACCGATAATGTTGAGTTTTCACCCGAAGATGCCGGGCGATCGGAAATTGATTTTCTTTGCCGTGTTATTGAGGCGGCGATCGATGCCGGTGCGAGAACAATTAATATTCCGGATACGGTTGGTTATAACGTGCCGCAACAGTTTGGTCAGTTGCTTGCGAGCTTGATTGAGCGTATTCCAAATGCCGATAAGGCGGTTTTTTCAGTGCATTGTCATAATGATTTGGGTCTTGCCGTTGCCAACTCGTTGACTGCTGTAATGAACGGTGCGCGTCAGGTTGAGTGCACCATTAATGGTTTGGGTGAGCGTGCCGGTAATGCCGCACTTGAAGAAATCGTTATGGCAGTGCGCACGCGTCAAGATGCGTTCACCTGTGATACAAATCTGGATACGACGCAGATTGTTGCTTGTAGTCGTCTGGTTTCTGGCATTACCGGTTTTGCTGTGCAGCCGAATAAGGCTATCGTCGGTGCCAATGCTTTTGCACATGAATCCGGCATACATCAGGACGGTGTATTGAAAAGTCGTGAGACCTACGAAATCATGCGCGCGGAAGATGTTGGCTGGTCGGCTAATCGAATGGTGATGGGTAAGCATTCTGGTCGTAATGCATTTCGTACCCGTTTGCAGGAACTGGGCATCACGCTTGACTCAGAAGAAAGTCTCAATGAAGCTTTTGCACGTTTCAAAGCGCTGGCAGACAAGAAACATGAAATTTTCGACGATGATTTACAGGCACTGATCACCGATGCCAGCATGACCGCGGAGAATGAGTTGATACGTCTGGTGGCCTTGAAGATCTGTTCGGAAACAGGCGAGACGCCGAGTGCTCAAGTAACGTTAACGTATAACGGAGAAGAATGCTCAGCGGAGGCTACGGGCGGTGGCCCGGTTGATGCGACCTATCAGGCGATTGAATCTATTATTGGCAGTGAGAGTAAATTATTACTTTATTCAGTCAGCAACATCACCAGTGGTACGGATTCGCAGGGCGAAGTGACGGCTCGTGTCGAGAAAGGTGGCAAGGTGGTGAATGGGCAGGGATCAGATACCGATATTGTGATTGCTTCCGCAAAAGCCTATATCAATGCGCTGAATAAGATTTTGGCCGATGATCAACGCAAGTCGCCTCAGCTCTAATGGCAGTTAATGATCGCCAGCAGTCTTACCTGGATGCGATGGGTATTCAGGTTTGGCGATCGCGTCAGAATGAGAATGATGATGTTTCAGAAGAAGTTGCCGTTGAACCTGTTTTAGTCGTAGAAAAAACGACAAAACCATGCACTGAAAGTGCTGCACCACAGGAAGCGAGGAATGCAACTGTTGTTGATCAGGTAAGTTATCTGGATTGGCCACAGTTAGAGCAACGCGTTGCTGCCTGTAGTGATTGTGAGTTGTCCAAAAGTCGCAGCCAAACCGTATTTGGTGTCGGTGATAAACAAGCTGACTGGATGGTGATCGGTGCTGCACCTCAGGCAGAAGATGAGAGGCAAGGAGAGCCTTTTGTTGGTCAGGCAGGACAGTTGCTTAACAAAATGTTGCTGGCGATTGGTCTGAAACGAGAGCAGGTATTTCTGACGAATCTCCTTAAATGTCGCACTCCTGATGATCGTGATGCAGCGTTAGAAGAATTGCAGCAGTGTCAGGCTTATTTGCATCGTCAAATCCAATTGCTGCAACCAAAGATAATTCTTGTTATGGGCGCTGTTGCTGCACAGCAGTTGCTTAAATCAAATGAGCTGCTGGATGTGATGCGTGGTAAACAGTTTGTTTATAACGATAGCGAAATACCGATTGTAGCGACCTATCATCCTGGCTATCTGCTGAATAATCCGACCGTGAAACGTAAAGCCTGGCAGGATTTACAGTTCGCGCAGCAACTGTATGCACAGAGTGTTCGCGATGAGGCGCCCGAAAAATGAATCGAGTCATATGCGGAAATAGCCTTGATTGTTAGTGTTGTGGGTCGTTTACGTCATGGCTGATGGGCCGTCATTGAGCGGAGGTAGTAATGCAGAAATCCTCTATCGAGAAATGCATGATGCAGACCTCAGAACGATTTTATCTATAGAGCAAGAAGCTTATAAATTTCCGTGGACGGAAGCAATATTCCGTGACTGTCTGCGTGTCGGTTATCGATGCCGCGTACTGGAACGAGACGCTGCAATTGTTGCTTATGGAATCGCTTCCGTTGCAGCAGGTGAATCTCATATTTTAAATCTGTGTGTACCCCCTTCACTGCGGCGACAGGGCTTGGGTAAGCAGATGCTCAATCACCTTATTGAAGAAGTCAAAACCTTGCAGGTCGACACCGTGTTGTTGGAAGTGCGCGAGTCCAATGCCATTGCTGTAGCGCTCTATGAGTCTGAAGGTTTTCTTGAGATCGGCAGACGAAAAAATTATTATCCAGCGGCTGATGGCAAAGAAGATGCGTTAATGATGGCGCGGGTTATTATTTTTTGAGTAATAAATTTATATCAATTAATGCGAGGTAATGTGCCATCGAAAATTGAGCCTACTACAGCATGTTACGCTGTAGTCAATGCTTGAATGGTGATGGTGAGTGACATAAAAATAGTTGGGATGAAAATTTATTTTAATAGGGAATAAAATATATGATTTATAATCAGGCAGGTTCTGCAATTCGTACAACGTTGTTTGTTATTGTAGGTGTTAGTGCCTTTTTGGTGCTGGCAATAATGTTGCTGCCAAAAGGTTTTAGTGATGACCTGTCAAAGTTGGGTCAGGGTACGGCTGCTGTTGTGTTGATACACGATAAGGGTTCTGTTAGAAGTCTGGATTTAATGACGTTGTTGAATAAGGTGCGCTCAGATTACTCAGGCAAAGTGGACTTTTTTGTGGTTGATGTGGCTACCAGAGAGGGTCGAATGTTTAGACAGCAACAGAATGACGATTCTATTGTGCTGGTGTTATTTAGTGCTAACGGGGCAAAGTTAGCTGCGCACAGTTATGGAATGGATGAAGCAGCATTACGTTCTGAATTAGAAATATTATCTTTTTGAAAAAAGTTAGCATCTGAGTTGTGGGCCTTCTTCGTAAATAAATAAACTAGTCAATACATCAACAGGAATTGCCCGATGCAACAACAAAAAATGAGTATGACGAGCAAAATTCTGATCTGGATGATCTGTGGTTTGTTTGTTGGCAGTCTGATTAACGCATTTGCGAGAGAGATTGCCTTTGTTCAGGACTATCTGGTAAACGGGCTTTTTCATGTGGTCGGCGCACTGTTTATTAATGCACTGAAAATGCTGGTGGTACCGCTGGTGACTTTTTCTTTGATTGCCGGTGTTTGTGGCATAGGGGATGTAAGTACGTTGGGCCGGGTCGGTGTCAGGGCATTTTTGCTGTTTCTGCTGACTACTGCGCTGGCGATTTCGCTGGCGATTACTGTTGCTGTAGTGGTGGGGCCGGGTAAAGGCTTTGATATGCATACAGTCGGGCAGACAGAATTTACCGCGCCTGTCGCACCGCCACTGAGTCAGGTGTTTATAGATTTGGTGCCGACCAATCCGGTGGCCGCTTATGCAAGCGGCAACATGCTGCAAATTATATTTTTCACCATTCTTTTTGCTATTTGTGTGTTGATGATTGGTGAGCGGGGGCGCTCCATCGCACAAGGGGCAGAAAAACTGAATGAGGTGATGATGGAGGTTGTTAACCTTGTGATGCAGGTTGCCCCCATTGGCGTATTTGCACTGATGGCAAAAACTTTTTCACTGCAAGGTTTGGGGTTGATTCTGCCGATGATCAGTTATTTTGGTGTCGTGGCAGCGGTGTTATTGTTGCATCTGACAGGTACTCTGATGCTATTACTGAAGCTGCTAGGACGAGTCAGCCCGTTAATGTTTTTGAAAAAAATGCGTACGGCGCAGATATTCGCTTTCAGTACCTCCAGTTCAAACGCCACCATCCCAGTAACATTGCGTTCAGTGGAAAAACGCCTCGGTGTTGATAACTCCACGGCCTCTTTTGTGGTGCCATTTGGCGCTACCATCAATATGGATGGTACCGCGATCATGCAAGGTGTGGCGACGGTGTTCATTGCCAATGTCTACGGGATCGACCTGGGTATTAGCGGTTATCTTACCGTGATTGGAATGGCTGTTCTGGCTTCTATAGGAACAGCGGGTGTGCCTGGGGTTGGCCTTATCATGCTGGCTATGGTGTTCAATCAGGTTGGCTTGCCGGTAGAAGGGATTGCATTAATTATGGGGGTTGATCGTTTATTGGACATGATGCGTACGGCTGTTAATGTGACCGGTGATGCCGCTGTTACCACAATTGTTGCAAGGGCCGAAGATAAAGTATCGATGAAAATCTTCAATGATCCTGCAGCGAGTCAGGTTGAAGAGGTGCACTTGCCTCATGAATTGCCACAGTCAGATAAGTAGCCTGCCCCTAGTCTTTTGATGTTTGTTGATTGCTCAGCCTAATTTCCGATATTTAATGCGCTGTGGCTGATCGGCGTCGGTGCCAAGTCGTCGGTGACGATCTTCTTCATAATCTGCATAGTTTCCTTCAAACCATTCGACATGACTGTCACCTTCGAAGCTGAGCATGTGAGTGGCAATGCGATCGAGGAACCAGCGGTCATGTGAGATTACCACGGCGCAGCCGGGGAAGGCGAGCAGCGCTTCTTCGAGTGCGCGTAGGGTTTCGACATCGAGATCGTTGGTGGGCTCATCGAGCAGTAGCACGTTGCCGCCACTGCGTAAAAGTTTGGCAAGATGTACGCGATTACGTTCGCCGCCGGATAAATCGCCAATGCGTTTTTGTTGGTCGGGGCCTTTGAAGTTGAAGCGGCCGCAATAGGCGCGTGAAGGTGTTTCGTAGTTACCAATCGTGATGGTGTCCTGGCCATCGGAAATTTCTTCCCAAACGGTTTTATCATCATTGAGCGAGTCACGGCTTTGATCGACGTGGGCAAGTTGAACGGTATCGCCGAGTTTTAACTCGCCGCTGTCAGCTTGTTCACTACCGGTTAACATGCGAAACAGAGTGGTTTTGCCTGCGCCGTTAGCACCAATGATGCCGACGATGCCGCCCGGTGGCAGGTTGAAGTTAAGTTTGTCGACGAGTAATTTTTCACCGAAGGCTTTGCTCAGGTTGATGGCTTCGGCGACGACATCACCGAGTCGTGGACCCGGTGGAATATAAATGTCCTGGGTTTCGCTGCGTTTTTGAAAATCTTGCGATGACAAATCAGCAAAGCGTGCAAGGCGGGCTTTGCTTTTTGCGTGACGGCCTTTCGGGTTGGTACGTACCCATTCGAGTTCGGCTTTCATAGCACGTTGACGAGCGCTTTCCGTTTTCTCTTCCTGTTCGAGTCGGTTTTCTTTTTGCTCTAACCAGGAGGAGTAATTACCTTCCCAAGGAATGCCGTGGCCACGATCTAACTCAAGAATCCAACCTGCGACATTGTCGAGAAAGTAACGATCATGAGTGACAGCGACAACAGTGCCGGGGTAATCATGAAGAAAACGCTCTAACCAGGCGACTGATTCAGCATCAAGGTGGTTGGTAGGTTCGTCGAGTAGTAGCATGTCCGGGTTAGATAATAATAAACGACATAAAGCAACACGGCGGCGCTCACCGCCGGATAAGGTGGTAACGTCAGCATTCCAGTCAGGTAGGCGTAATGCATTGGCGGCAATTTCAAGTTTACGTTCCAGTTCCCATGCGCCAGCGGCATCAATGGCGTCTTGAAGTTTGGCCTGTTCGGCGAGCAAGTCATTCATTTCATTATCGGACATGGGTTCAGCGAATTTCATGCTGATGTCATTGAAGCGGTCTAAAATTGCTTTGGTTTCAGCGACACCTTCTTCAACATTTCCTCGTACATCTTTTTCAGGATTCAATTGTGGTTCCTGCGGCAGGTAACCAACATTGATGCCACTTTGTGCGCGAGCTTCACCTTGTATGTCGGTATCAATACCGGCCATGATGCGCAGTAATGAAGATTTACCTGAGCCGTTGAGGCCGAGAACACCAATTTTAGCGCCGGGAAAAAATGACAGGGAGATGTCTTTCAGGATGACGCGTTTCGGCGGCACCACTTTGGTGACTTGATTCATCGTGTAGATATACTGTGCCATGATGTGTGGTTCCTGTTTCGTGTGCTGATTAGCCGAGAATATTCTGACTGTAATTGTGTTCAAATGTCGCTGTGAATTTTCACGCGCAAGGTAAATAATAAAGCTGATAGTATAGGTGCAAAATGAATAGGATGCACACAGTGAAAAAGCTACGATGACAAACGATTACACCATTGAAAATGCAATTCATAATACCGCCCACTCTTTTGAACAGGCTCAATTGTTTTATGGTCACGGAACAGACAATGCATTTGATGAAGCCGCTTGGTTGGTATTGCATATTTTGGATTTAACTTTTGACCTGTCCGACAGTGAGTATCAGAGAAAACTGACAGTGGGTGAGCAGCAGGCAATATTAAAGTTGGCACAGCGGCGTATTAATGACCGACAACCTCTAGCCTATCTAATAAATGAAGCGTGGTTTTGTGGCTTAAGATTTTTTGTAGATGAGCGAGTTTTGGTGCCGCGGTCACCTATTGCGGAACTGATTCAGAATAGCTTTCGTCCCTGGATTGACCCCGCGAATGTTAAGTCTATGCTTGATGTGGGTACCGGTAGTGGCTGTATTGCTATTGCCTGTGCCCATGCTTTTCCTAAGGCGAAGGTTGATGCAGTGGATATTTCTCGTGATGCGCTGACAGTTTCGGAAATAAATATTAAAGAATACGGTTTGCAAGACCGTGTTGAAGCCGTTGAGTCTGATTTGTTTGAAAACCTTGTTGGCCGTAGTTACGATATTATAATCAGCAACCCACCCTATGTAGATGCAGAAGATATGGCATCTATGCCTGAAGAATTTCATCATGAGCCAGAACTGGGCTTGGCTTCAGGGCCACTGGGACTTGATCATGTTGTGAGAATTCTTAGTGTTGCTACGAATTTTCTCAATCCCGGCGGAGTTTTGATTGTTGAAGTGGGGAATAGTGCTACAGCTCTGGAATCGCGATTTCCAAAGACGCCTTTTACCTGGCTAGAGTTTGAACAGGGGGGGCAAGGTGTGTTTTTGCTGACTGCGGAGCAATTGCTCTTTGCAAGTTAGAGTGTAATGCCATTTCTTGACTAAATTGCTCAGGTTTTTTCTTGCTATGATCTAGGCCTTTATTGTTTTATCCTATAAATATAGGGTGAACAAAGGCCATTGTGGTTTCTTTTTAAGTCATCACATTATTATCGAGTATTCTTGGAGACCGCTGTGGAACAGTCTATTATTTTCGATCTTGATCTGATTAAACGTTACGATAAAAGTGGCCCACGCTATACCTCCTATCCGACAGCTGTGCAATTCCATGAGGGTTTTGCTGAAGAGCGTTATCGTGCTGTGGCGCAGGCGACCAATAAAGAGCAATCTCACCGACCGCTGTCGATGTATTTCCATATTCCTTTTTGCGATACCGTTTGTTTTTATTGTGGTTGCAATAAGATAGCGACAAAAAATCGTGACAAAGGGCAGCCTTATCTTGATCGTGTTTATCGTGAGCTTGAGATGCAAAGCGCCTTGTTTGACGATGACCGCATTGTTGATCAATTGCATTGGGGCGGTGGTACTCCGACTTTTATCAGCCATGCGCAGATGTGTGAGTTGATGGCGAAAACGCGTAAGTATTTTACATTGCACGACGACGATAGCGGGGAATATTCGATTGAGATTGACCCGCGTGAGGTGAAGAGCGATACGATAAAATTATTGCGCGAGCTTGGTTTTAATCGCATGAGTTTGGGTGCGCAGGATTTTGAGCCTATCGTGCAAAAAGCTGTGAACCGAATACAGTCTGAGCAGCAAACATTTGATGTTATGGCTCAAGCACGTGATGTAGGGTTTAAATCAGTCAGTATTGATTTGATTTATGGCTTGCCTTTTCAAACAGTGGAAAGTTTCGCGCGGACTCTGGATAAGGTGATTGATGTTTCGCCTGATCGGCTGTCAGTTTTTAACTATGCGCATCTGCCTGAATTGTTTAAGCCGCAGCGACGCATCAATGAAATGGATTTGCCCGCGCCTGAAGTCAAGCTTGATATTTTACAAATGTCGATAGAAAAGCTTGCTGATGCGGGATATGTCTATATTGGCATGGATCATTTTTCCAAGCCTGATGATGAACTTGCTATGGCACAGCTTGAGGGAACTTTATATCGTAACTTTCAAGGTTATTCGACTCATGCTGAATGTGACTTGATCGGGATAGGGGTGACTTCAATCGGAATGGTTGGGCGCAGTTATTCTCAGAACGTCAAGGGTCTTGATGACTATTATAGTTTGATCGACAGCGGTCGCTTGCCCGTGTTTCGTGGCGTTGAACTGGGTGATGATGATGTTTTGCGGCGTGATGTGATTACGCGACTGATTTGTCATTTTGAACTTGATGTCAGTAATATTGAGCAGCAGTATGATTTGAAGTTTGAAGATTATTTTTCTATTGAGCTCGAAGCATTGAAGGTCATGCAGGAAGATGGTTTATTGAAAATGGATCAAAATTCAATTCGAGTGCAACCACGTGGTCGTTTACTGATACGTAATATTTGTATGGTTTTTGATCGCTATATGCGTGTGGCTTCTGAGCAGCGTTACTCAAAGGTTATTTAAAGAAAGGACTCCGGACTCAGGGCTTTGGGCTTAACCCTAAGTCTTTTTTAAGCAAGACGTAGTTTGATTTACCCGCTACAATGCAGGCATGTCTGGTAATACGTTTGGAAAATTATTTACTGTAACCGGTTTTGGTGAAAGCCATGGCCCTGCGCTCGGCTGCATAGTTGATGGCTGTCCGCCTGGGTTGGCGTTATCTGAGGCTGATTTGCAGGGTGATCTGGATCGACGTAAGCCGGGCACATCCCGCCATACTACGCAGCGCCGTGAGGCGGATCAGGTGAAAATTCTCTCGGGTGTGTTTGAAGGTAAAACTACTGGCACACCGATTGGTTTGATTATCGAGAATACCGATCAGCGTTCAAAAGATTATAGTGATATCCAGTCCAGCTTTCGTCCTGGCCATGCTGATTACACCTATCAGCAAAAATACGGTTTCCGCGACTATCGTGGTGGTGGCCGTTCGTCCGCACGTGAAACTGCCATGCGTGTTGCGGCGGGTGGTATCGCAAAAAAATATTTAAACGAAAAATTGGGTATAGTGATCCGTGGTTATCTTGCCCAGTTAGGCTCGATTCGTGCGGAGCTGCTGGATTGGGATGAGGTCAGGAATAATCCTTTTTTCTGTCCGGATGCCAGCAAGGTGGCTGAGATGGAAGTCTATATGGATGCGCTGCGTAAAGAGGGTAATTCTGTTGGCGCGCGTATTAATGTAGTCGCCAGTAATACACCTCCGGGTCTCGGTGAGCCTATATTCGACCGTCTCGATGCGGATATTGCCCATGCTTTGATGAGTATTAATGCAGTGAAAGGTGTAGAAGTGGGTGCAGGTTTTGATTGCGTTGAGCAGAGGGGCACTGAGCATCGCGATGAAATTACCCCGCAGGGATTTTTGAGTAATCACGCGGGTGGCGTGCTGGGCGGTATTTCTTCAGGGCAAGATATTGTCGCGAGTATTGCGCTCAAGCCCACATCGAGTCTGCGCCTTCCAGGGCGTTCGGTGAATCTTCAGGGCGAGGCTGTCGAGGTGGTCACCAAAGGTCGTCATGACCCCTGTGTGGGGATTCGGGCGACACCGATTGCCGAGGCGATGCTGGCGATTGTTTTGATGGATCATGTGTTGCGTCATCGGGCGCAGAATATCGACGTTCAATCTGAAACACCGACTATTCCTGCTGCAAACGAAAATAACGAGTAACGTCAGTCGAACAGGGTGTTCACCTGTCTCGGTTGCTTATAATATTGCCTGATCTTTTCCTTATTTCTTTACGGTTTAATTTTTCCTGAATTTATGTACTGGCGTTTATCGGGTTTTTATCTGTTTTATTTCGCAGCGTTAGGCTCTTTTTGGCCCTATTGGGGGCTATATCTGAAATCGCTGGATTTTAATGAGGCTGAAATCGGTGAGCTAGTGGCGATTATTATGGCCACTAAAATTGTTGCGCCGAATTTGTGGGGCTGGATTGCGGACCACACCGGTCGGCGCATGGTGGTGGTACGCATTGGTTCTTTGCTTGCGGCGATAGCATTTGCCGGAATTTATTTAGATACAGGTTATTGGTGGTTGGCGCTGGTAATGTTGGTCTACAGTTTTTTCTGGAATGCATCCTTACCGCAATTCGAGGCGACGACCATGAGTCATCTTGGTGATGACAGTCATCGCTACAGCATGATTCGTTTGTGGGGTTCGGTGGGGTTTATTGTTGCTGTTGTGGTTTTGGGTCCGGTGTTGGGCCGCTATGGTGAAGGTATTATCGTGCCGGTGTTTTTATTGCTGTTGATCGGTATCTGGCTGTCTTCATTGCTTGTTCCCGAACCTACATCTCAGCATCCACATCCGGAGCATGTGTCTATTGTTCATGTGTTGCGCCGTCCTGAGGTGATAGCGCTGTTTGTGGTGTGCTTTCTTTTGCAGGCCAGTCACGGACCTTATTACACTTTTTATTCGATTTATCTTGAAGAAAGTGGCTATAGCTACAGTGCCATTGGTCAGCTGTGGGGGCTGGGTGTGGCAGCGGAAATTGTTATTTTTCTGTTCATGCACCGCATGTTGCCGCGTTTTGGAGTGCGTCGTTTGATGTTGCTCAGTCTTGCGTTGACGGCAGTGCGTTGGGTGCTGATAGGCGGATATGTCGATAATGCGATGTTGTTGATTTTTTCACAAATATTGCACGCAGCAAGCTTTGGTATTTTCCACGCAGTAGCGATTACGATGGTGCATCGATATTTTACAGGGCGCCATCAAGGACGAGGGCAGGCACTCTACAGCAGTTTGAGTTTTGGTGCCGGTGGTGCGTTGGGAAGTTATGTCAGTGGTTATTTATGGCAGGATGTTGGCCCAGAAATGACCTTTGTATTGGCAGGGTTGATCAGTGCGATTGCCTGGTTAGTGGCTTGGCGTTTTATTCTTGATCGTAAAGAGAGAGTAATCAACGGGGCTTGATATATATCTTGGCTATACGAGATAGAATAGTAGCCCTTAGTTTAATCGACGAAGCGATTGACAGTGCTCTCAGTACCTTAAAGATCCTATAGGCTGGGATCGATACATGTTGGTCATGCTATAAACAGAATTTTTCCTCGAATTTGTTGGTTTATACGTGCGAGTTAGAAGAGCTGGGGAAGTACTATCTCCTTTATAAAGAGCTTATGGAGCATTGGTGTAAGCTTATGCCAGGATTTATTTACCAAGTAAGGTGCGAGGATGTGGTCGCGCAGCCAGAACCGCAATTTAAGCAGGTTCTGGAGTTTTGCAATTTGGATTGGAATGAGCAGTGCAGCAACTTTTATGAAAGTAAGCGTGCTGTTGAAACGGCAAGTGTTGCTCAGGCGAGAAAGCCTATTTATTAAAGATGCGTTAAAGGCGTGGGAAGGATGCCGTGACCACCTTCAGCCCTTAATAGATACCCTTAAACCATAGTGCCGAAGAGAATTTGACGATAGTCAGCTGTCAGCGTATCATGCCCCACCTTACGTACGATATGGGCGCAGAATAGAGTATGTGAGAAAAATCGGGGTATAGCGCAGCCTGGTAGCGCGCCTGCTTTGGGAGCAGGATGTCGGGAGTTCGAATCTCTCTACCCCGACCACTTTTTTTTCTTGTCACGGTCAGGCAAGTGTTTGAAATCCAGGTTATTTTGCGCCCGTAGCTCATTTGGATAGAGCATCGGCCTTCTAAGCCGAGGGTAGCAGGTTCGAATCCTGCCGGGCGCGCCATATGTCTAAGCCTACTCTCCGGATGATACGTAAACATTGTTATGTTGTGATTTATGGTGGGCGTAGCTCAGTTGGTAGAGTCCCGGATTGTGATTCCGGTTGTCGTGGGTTCGAGCCCCATCGTCCACCCCATTTAAATAGAGAGATTGAAGTTATGCAGTGTCTGTGGTTCACTGTGGCTTCGAAAATGGGTCGTTAGCTCAGTTGGTAGAGCAGCGGACTCTTAATCCGCGGGTCGTAGGTTCGATCCCTACACGACCCACCATTTTCTTTTATTTCAGCCTGTTAACTACGCTTTTTCATTTAAGGTGACTGTTTGTTACAGTTTTTAGAGTATATTTTGAGGCTTGGCCTCTGTGTTTATGTTCCCCTTAGGTCAATATGAATTTTTGTATTGGCACGGATGAGAGTGATTGCTAAGACTGTAGAGTAACGGTTCTATTCCCATGGTAATGTTGTTGAAATACTGGGTGATTTCATTTCTCTCTTGTGTTGTTCTCACGATATAATAGAATCGTTTTTATTGCCGATAGCTATGGGCTAGTTAGTGCGCTTTATTGCCACAAAGGTGTATGTAAGTTACGGTTTGCGAAAGTGGCGGAATTGGTAGACGCGCTGGCTTTAGGTGCCAGTAGGGTAACCTGTGAGAGTTCGAGTCTCTCCTTTCGCACCATATATTTTATGTTAAATGATTAATTGAGGTGTTTAGTATGCAAGTTTCAGTGGAGACCACCAACGGGCTTGAGCGTCGTATGACGGTTACGGTTCCAGCCGAGCGTATAGAGAAAGAAGTTGCGACTCGCCTACAGTCATTGTCTCGCAGTGTGAAAATGTCTGGTTTTCGTCCAGGTAAAGTTCCGCTGAAGGTTGTAACCAGCCGTTATGGAACCCAGGTTCATAATGAAGTGGTTAGCGAAGTAACGCGCTCCACATTTCAGGAAGCGGTTACAAACGAAAATATTAAGCTTGTTGGTACCCCTAATATAGAGTCTGTTTCGATTGAGTCGGGTAAAGATTTAGAATATGTGGCTACCTTTGAGGTGCTTGGTGAGGTTGAGCTTGTCGCAATGGATAGTCTGCAGATTGAAAAACCAATTGCAGAAATAACTGATCAGGATTTTGATACGGTTATTGAGACACTGCGCAAGCAGCATGCAACATGGGAAGACGTCGAGCGACCTGCTGAAAAAGATGATCGATTGATTATTGATTTTGAGGGCACGGTTGATGGTGAGCCTTTTGATGGTAACTCTGGCCAACAGACACCGCTGATTTTGGGTTCTGAATCATACATTTCGGGTTTTGAAGATCAGCTGGTAGGTGTTAAGGCCGGTGAAGATGTCACTTTGAGCTTAACGTTTCCTGATAGCTATCGTGTAACAGAGTTGGCTGGCAAGCAGGTTGAGTTTCAGGTTAAGGTTCACACGGTTTCAAAAACAATATTGCCTGAAATTGATGCTGAATTCATGAATCTTTTTGAAGTGAAGGACTCCGATAAGGAAACCTTCTTCAGTGATGTGCGTGACAATATGAGTAAAGAGCTTGAACAGGCTCTTAAAGAAAAGTTGAAACAAAACGTTTTGTCTACGCTGTATGAGAAAAATCCGGTTGATGTTCCCACTGCTCTGGTGAATAGCACGATTGACGATATGATGGCGCAACTAACCTCAAACGGTGCGAGCCAAGCGGGTGATATTTCGGCTCTGTTACAGGATCGTGGTGCATTTTCTGAGCCTGCAAAACGTAAAGTATCGTTAGGTATGTTGGTGGGTGATATCGCTAGAAAGAACGACTTCAAGCCACAAATGGAACAGGTTCGTACCTTGATCGATAGTATTGCGGAAAATTATGATGACCCAGAAGAAGTGACACGTTGGTATCTCTCTGATCAGAACCGATTGGCCAATATTGAGACCCTGATTGTAGAAGATATGGTCGTTGATTGGGTGATGGAACAAGCAGCTGTCAACGAGAAAACATACAGTTTTGATGAAATAATGAAGAGTCGCCAATCCGCTTGATATTGCTAACTATTGGAATCTAAATGTGTTGTTCTGATTCTGAAAATTATAGCTTCTTTCAGAAGCTGAGCCATCGTGCCGATAAGATTAAAGCAAGAGGTTGGGATGTCCGATAATTCTAATATTAATGATGGAGGAGAGCTCGCGATGACGCGTATGAATTTGGTTCCAATGGTAGTAGAACAGTCTTCGCGTGGAGAAAGGGCGTATGATATTTATTCGCGCCTTCTGAAGGAACGGGTCATTTTTCTTGTTGGTCCCGTTGAAGATCATATGGCTAATTTAGTGGTTGCTCAGTTACTGTTTCTTGAGTCAGAGAATCCAGATAAAGATATTCACCTATATATTAATTCTCCTGGTGGTTCGGTCAGCGCAGGATTGTCGATCTACGATACCATGCAGTTTATTAAGCCTGATGTGAGCACTATGTGTCTTGGACAGGCGGCTAGTATGGGCGCTTTGTTGCTTGCGGGCGGTGCAGCGGGTAAGCGCTATAGTTTGCCGCATGCGCGAATTATGATTCACCAGCCTCTAGGAGGCTATCAAGGGCAGGCATCAGATATAGATATTCATGCTCAGGAAATTCTTCGCGTTAGAGATCGTTTGAATGAAATTCTGGTCAAACATTCTGGACAAAGTATGGATAAGATCAAGGAAGACACGGATCGTGATAACTTTATGTCCAGTCAAGAGGCCGTTGACTACGGTTTGATTGACACTGTTCTTGAGCAGCGCTTGAGCGCTTAATTTTTTTTTGGTAAATTTATAACGGCTACTAAATTAGCAGCTTATGACAACTGGAGTTACCTATGAGTGACGACAAAGATAATAGCAGTGATGATGGTGAAAAACTTTTGTATTGCTCTTTCTGCGGTAAGAGTCAACATGAAGTTAGAAAGTTGATTGCAGGGCCCTCAGTATTTGTTTGTGATGAATGCGTAGAGCTTTGTAATGACATTATTCGCGAAGAAATTCAAGAGAAATCATCGTCGCTAAAAGGGGATAAGCTACCGACGCCTCATGAAATTAATGAGATTTTAAATGATTATGTAATCGGACAGGCGCGTGCCAAAAAAGTATTGTCTGTAGCGGTTTATAATCACTATAAGCGTCAGGAGTTCACCCCAAAGAAAGATGAAGTCGAACTGTCGAAGAGTAATATACTGCTGATAGGTCCAACCGGTTGCGGCAAGACATTGTTGGCAGAAACGTTGGCTCGTTTGCTGGATGTTCCTTTTACTATTGCTGATGCAACAACCTTGACCGAAGCAGGTTATGTTGGTGAGGATGTTGAGAACATTATTCAGAAGCTGCTTCAAAAATGCGATTACGATGTGGATAAGGCGCAGCATGGCATCGTTTATATTGATGAGATTGATAAGATTTCGCGCAAATCAGATAATCCATCTATTACGCGCGATGTTTCAGGTGAAGGTGTACAGCAAGCGCTTCTGAAATTGATTGAGGGTACGGTTGCTTCAGTACCACCTCAGGGTGGACGCAAGCATCCTCAGCAGGAGTTTTTGCAGGTAGACACGTCTAATATTCTGTTTGTTTGTGGCGGTGCTTTTGCCGGCCTTGATAAGGTTATTCGTGAGCGTTCCGAAAAAGGTGGCATCGGTTTTTCAGCGGAAGTAAAAAGTAAAGATAACGAGAAAAGTGTCGGAGAAATACTCTACACGGTTGAGCCAGAAGATCTGATTAAATACGGTTTGATCCCAGAGTTTGTCGGACGCTTACCTGTCATTGCGACACTTGAAGAGTTGGACGAAGATGCGTTGGTGCGAATACTTACTGAACCCAAAAATGCATTGACTAAACAGTTCTCCAAATTGTTTGAAATGGAAGAAGTCGAGCTTGAGTTTCGTATCGAGGCATTACAGGCCGCTTCACGCAAGGCGATGGAACGTAAGACGGGCGCTCGTGGTTTACGATCTATAATCGAGCAAGTACTGTTGGATACTATGTATGATATGCCGTCGATTGAAAATGTCAGCAAAGTGGTCGTTGATGAAGGTGTTATCAGTGGTGAGACGAAACCTCTTATTATCTATGAGGGGACTGATAAACAGGCCTCGGCAAGCAAGGAATAAGTCTTTTGATCAAGAGGCTCGAACGCCGCGTTACTGAAAAGTAGCGCGGCGTTTTTTTTGATGACAAGTGTCTTGAAATTACGTTATTGAAGCCACATATAAGTATATAAATGTGTATTCGGTGTTGGTACGAGATAGCGATGTCGGGTGTAATTCAAAATAAGCAGCAGCAGAGGTATTGAGCTCATGGCTAAGGAAGAAAAATCCACAGTGCTTTCAGAAGATAAAATGACATACCCTATATTGCCATTAAGGGATGTCATTGTTTATCCTCATATGGTGATTCCCCTCTTTGTTGGGCGGGAAAAATCTATAAAAGCGCTTGAAGCTGCTATGGAGACGGACAAGCAGATTATGCTTGTAGCTCAAAAAAACGCATCCGTTGATGATCCCGTTGCAGAAGACATCTATGATTTTGGAACGCTCGCCACTATCCTGCAATTATTAAAACTGCCTGATGGGACAGTAAAAGTCCTGGTCGAAGGCATTGAACGCGCGCGTACGGTCAGTTTTATTGAAAATGACGATTATTTTGTTGCGCAACTTGATGTGCAAAAGTCAGCGGCTTTGCCAGAGCGCGAAGCTGAAGTTTTAGGTCGTTCAGTATTAGGGCAGTTTGATCAATATGTGAAAATGAATAACAAGGTCCCACCGGAAGTGCTGTCGTCACTTTCGGGGATCGAAGAGGTTGGCCGCCTGGCGGACACTGTTGCTGCACATATGACTTTGAAGATTGAAGAACGTCAAAATTTGCTTGAGTTAGTAGATGTTCGTGAACGTCTGGAGCGATTGATGGCGATTATGGAGTCAGAGCTTGATTTATTGCAGGTTGAAAAGCGTATTCGCGGCAGAGTTAAGCGTCAGATGGAAAAAAGTCAGCGTGAATATTATTTGAATGAGCAGATGAAAGCCATTCAGAAAGAGCTGGGCGACATGGAAGATGTGCCGAATGAGCTCGAAGAGCTTGAGCAAAAAATTCAAAAAGCAGGCATGTCGAAAGAAGCGAAGAAAAAAGCCATCAGTGAGTTAAACAAACTGAAAATGATGTCGCCGATGTCGGCTGAAGCCACTGTTGTGCGCAATTATATAGACTGGATGGTTAACGTCCCCTGGAAGAAACGCAGTAAGATCTGTAAGGATCTGAGCAAGGCAGAGGCGGTGCTTGAAGAAGATCACTATGGTTTGGAAAAGGTAAAAGAGCGCATCCTTGAGTACCTCGCTGTTCAGCAGCGAGTTGATAAGATTAAAGGGCCTATTTTATGTTTGGTGGGCCCGCCAGGCGTGGGTAAAACATCCTTGGGTCGTTCTATTGCCAGGGCTACGAATCGTAAATTTGCACGCATGTCGCTTGGTGGTGTGCGTGATGAAGCAGAGATAAGAGGGCATCGCCGCACCTATATTGGTTCTATGCCAGGAAAAATTGTGCAAAATATGGCGAAAGTTGAAGCACGTAATCCGCTATTTTTGTTTGATGAAATTGACAAAATGGCCATGGATTTTCGTGGCGATCCAGCGTCTGCATTGCTTGAAGTGTTAGATCCTGAGCAGAACAGCACGTTCAATGATCATTATATGGAAGTGGATTATGACCTGTCAGATGTGATGTTTGTGTGCACGGCAAATAGCATGAATATTCCTGCCCCGTTGCTGGACAGAATGGAAGTCATTCGCCTCTCAGGTTACACCGAAGATGAAAAGATAAATATCTCGACACGTTATTTGCTGCCTAAGCAAATCAAAGATAACGGTCTTAAAGAAAATGAAATCAAAGTAACAGAAGGTGCGTTGCGCGATATTATTCGTTATTACACACGAGAGGCTGGGGTACGTGGTCTTGAGCGTGAAATTTCAAAGGTTTGTCGAAAAGTCGTAAAGGGAATTCTGCTTTGTGATTCTAAAAGTGTCAGCGTGAGTTCACGTAATTTGAATAAGTATCTTGGCGTTAAGCGTTTTCGTTTTGGTCTGGCTGAGGAATTTGACCAGGTAGGTCAAGTCACTGGTTTGGCGTGGACAGAGGTCGGTGGGGAGCTGCTGACGATTGAGAGCGCCGTGCTGCCAGGTAAAGGTAAGTTGACCATTACCGGGCAGTTAGGTGATGTCATGCAAGAGTCGATTCAGGCGGCTATGACCGTGGTACGAAGCCGTGGCGAAGTGTTGAATATTGACGCAGACTTCTATCAGAAAAATGATGTGCACATACATGTTCCAGAAGGGGGAATACCCAAAGACGGGCCCAGTGCTGGAATAGGGATGTGTACCGCGCTTGTTTCAACGTTAACAGGAATTCCAGTGCGCGCTGACGTTGCCATGACAGGTGAGATCACCTTACGTGGTGAGGTGTTACCTATTGGTGGTTTGAAAGAGAAGCTGCTGGCTGCACACCGAGGTGGGATTCGAACGGTTTTGATTCCGGAAGAAAACCGCCGTGATTTGGTGGAGATACCAAAGAATATTATTAATGACATGGAAATCATTCCTGTTAAATGGGTAGATGAGGTTTTGCAGACTGCGCTCAAGCATATGCCTGAAGCATATGTTGAGAAGAAAGCAGACAGCCCTGTAATTGAAAAACGAGGTAAATCTGGAAAGTCTAAAAAAGGTGGTCAGATACGCCCACATTAAATTTTCGAGTCGTACCTTTAAAATTTAAAATATTTTCTAAAAACACTTTCATGATAGGCGTATCCAGCGTATCCTTGCTGCGCAGGGATACACTGATGTTTTATAATTTTTATGTGCTCAGGGATGAATCACTTGACATGTATGTGGGGCAACTGTATAAATGCGCGTTTGTATCATTGCGCCTATTACGGTAGTGACAATAATCAATTTCATTTCTGGAGAATAACTGGTGAATAAATCTGATTTAGTTGATGCGATGGCAGCATCTGCGGACATTTCAAAAGCAGCGGCAGCTCGTGCCTTGGACGGCTTTACTCAGTCGGTAACAAAAGCACTGAAGAAAGGCGACCAGGTAACGATGGTAGGTTTCGGAACTTTTTCTGTACGTAAACGTGCAGCACGTAAAGGCCGTAATCCACAGACTGGTGAAGAGATTAAGATTAAAGCAGCAAAAATACCTGTATTTAAGGCTGGTAAGACACTTAAAGATACCATAAAATAAGCTTCTTTCGGGTGCTTAGCTCAGCTGGGAGAGCATCGCCCTTACAAGGCGAGGGTCGCAGGTTCGATCCCTGCAGCACCCACCATGTGATTTTATAGTCCAGTAACTGGAGTGGTAGTTCAGCTGGTTAGAATACCGGCCTGTCACGCCGGGGGTCGCGGGTTCGAATCCCGTCCACTCCGCCATTAAACAAGGGTGTCCAACATTATGTCGGATGCCCTTTTTTATTTTTTGACTCATTTAATTTACTATTCAGTAATTAGAAATTTACGAACAGTTAGATAGTAGGTAATTATGCTGCAACTTATTAGAGACCGTGCTCAGGGTGTTGTCGTTTGGGTAGTTATTATTATCATTATTCTTGCGTTTGCTCTGGCAGGTTTGAATTCATATTTTTCAGATGATGCGGAAGCTTTTGTTGCAAAGGTAAATGGTGAAGAAATTTCACTGCGCGACTTTCAGCGAACGTTTCAGCAAGAGCGTGCTTTTCGGCAACAGCTGTTCGGAGATAATGCAGATTCCGCTTTATTAAAAGATGAAGTCATTAAGCGCGAAGCGATGAATCGCCTTATCAGTGCTGAGCTGACATCGCAAACGGTTATTGATGCAGGGTTTGCCGTTAGCGATCAGCAGCTCAATGCGCGGATACGTAGTATTCCACAATTTCAAAATGATGATCAGTTTGATGTTCAGCTTTATTCTCGCTTGCTTAGTAGTCGAGGTTTGTCGCAGAAGAAGTTTGAGAATAGTTTGAAACGAGATATGTTAACGACCCAGTTCATGTCTGGAATTATGGACTCTGAATGGTATTCAGATTTTGAGCTGGGTCGTTTATTGACGCTGCAAAAACAGCAGCGACGTATCGGTTATATGCGATTGAAGCAGAGTGATTTCGACGCGAATATCGAGGTCAGTGATGGAGAAATTGAGGAATTCTATAATGCTAATTTGCAACAGTTTGCAGTGCCTGAGCAGGTAAGTATTGAGTATCTGGAGTTAGCCATAGCTGATCTTGTTACTGACGAGCCAGTTGATGAAGAGGTTTTGCGTGAAATGTATCAAGAGCGAGCGGCAGATTTCGTAGTTGATGAAGAGCGTCGCGCCAGTCATATCTTGATTAAAACAAGTGATGCCGTTTCTGAAGCACAGGCTAAAACTGCAGCAGATGATTTAGTGCGGCGGATAAATAAAGGTGAATCTTTTAGTGAATTGGCAAAAGAATTTTCTGAAGATGCTGGTTCAGCCTCATTGGGCGGTGATCTGGATTATTTTACAAAAGGTTTGATGGTGCCGTCTTTTGAAGAGGCTGCATTCGCAATGAATAAAGGTGACGTTAGTCAACCTGTCAAAAGTCCCTATGGTTATCACATTATTAAGTTAACAGATGTTCGTGCTGGCCATGGCGAATCATTTGAAGACGTTCGCGAGCAATTGTTACAGCAATCTCGTGATGAACGGGCTGAAGAAATTTTTTATGAAACGGCTGATTTATTAACCAATTTGACGTTTGAAAATGCAGATACATTGACTGTTGCTGCAGAAGAGCTTGAGTTGAAAATTAAATCGAGTGATTATTTTAACAGCCAATTTGGATTAGGAATAAGTGCTGATGCACGTGTGCGTGATGCTGCATTCTCAATTGATGTCCTCGAAGCTGGCAATAACAGTGAGCTCATTACATTGAGTGATAGTCGCCTGATTGTGTTGCGTATTAAAGACCGCAAGCCTGTATCTTACCGTGAGTTATCTTTGGTTAGCGGGCAAATCAGCAAGCAGTTGAGAGAAAGTAAGCGTGCTGATATTGCCGAGCAAAAAGGTTTGGAAATTCTTGAGCAGATTAAGAGTGGTGAGAAGCCAGAAAAATTGGCAAAACAGAATAAGCTTGACTGGAATGCCACAGGTTTTGTTGGTCGTAACGACAGTTCAGTTGATGCGAGCATTCTCAGTTCGGCGTTTGCTTTGGCATCGCCGCAAGATGGTGTCAGCTCCGTGAAAGGTTTGAGCCTTACAGGCGGAGATTATGCGGTTGTTGTACTGTATGAAATTCAGAATGGTGACGTGGAAACTGCTACAAAGGAAGAGCGGGATCAATTGAGAGAGTCATCAGCGCGTGGATTAGGTCAGCATTTGGCAGCACGTGTATTAGATGCTCTAAAGCAACGTGCAGACATAAAAGAATATCCAGACCGCATTCAGTAAAGATATTGTAAAAAAGCTTCGGTTCTTTTATATTTTTATAAAAGACGAATATTTTGTAGGTTGGGGTGAGCGATGTTTGCGAACCCCAATACGAAAAACTAACAACCCGCCACCATACAAATATTTAAACCACCCTTTTATATTTCAAATATACCGAGGCGGCATTTTGTTTATATATCAAAGGTCATTTCGAGTTTAAATAGCGCCCATTCCGGTAATGTTGTAGCCACCATCAACGTAGGTGATTTCGCCGGTAATGCCGGATGCAAGATCAGAGCAGAGAAAAGCGGCAACATTTCCAACTTCTTCGATGGTGACGTTGCGCTGCAAAGGGGTATTAGTTTCCGAATATTCCAGGAATTTTCGGAAATTGCTAATGCCCGCAGCAGCTAATGTTTTGATCGGTCCTGCGGAGATGCCGTTAACGCGGATATTGTCAGGGCCGAGACTTTGAGCCATGTATTTCACGTTTGCCTCAAGGCTGGCTTTTGCTACACCCATGACATTGTAATTAGGAATAGTGCGGACGGCACCGAGGTAGCTAAGTGTTAGCAAAGCACCGTTGCGACCTTCCATCATATTGCAGCCAGCTTTTGCCAGTGCTGCAAAGCTGTATGAGCTGATGTCGTGAGCGCTGAGGAAACCTTTGCGGGTAACACAGTCAAGATAGGGGCCTTCAAGCTCTTCTCTGGGTGCGAATGCAACTGAGTGAATAATAATATCCAAATGATCCCAGAAGTCATCAAGGCGTTCGAAAACGGTTTCAATTTCCTGATCGCTGGCGACATCACAGGGCAAGGCAATGTCAGAATCGCATTCAGCAGCAAATTTTTCTACTCGACCTTGAAGTTTCTCATTTTGGTAGGTGAAGGCCAGTTCAGCGCCTTCACGGTGCATGGCTTTTGCAATGCCCCAGGCGATTGAGCGAGTACTGGCGACGCCGACGATGAGTGCTTTTTTACCTGTTAGAAATCCCATGTGCTTTCCTGTGTTTCTGTTATGGTTGATCGACTAATGTTGTGTAGACTACCAGCATGAATGTACGGAGAATAGCGTATTCTATTCAGTGATAGTAGGAAACTACAAGTTTATTCTTAAAGTTATCTGCTGTTGCTAAAATAAAGCGCTGTAATTATTGAAACCAGTGGTTTTTTTTGCTTTTGCCGATATAGATAAGGAGCAAATTTTGAGCAGTGGTAACTGGACACAGGTGATAGCAAAAATTAGCGCTAAAAACCCAAATCACAGAACGGTCTGTGTACGATTAGCTTTTTCGATGTTAGTTTTACTGATGTCGAGCTGTGTTGAGCAATCCTGGAACAGCCCATACCCTGTAGAGGATGCTGGCCGTAGAATCTTGTATTCGTCTTTTAGTGAGCGTCCAAAACACCTGGACCCAGCACGCTCATACAGCGCTACAGAATACACCTTTATCGGTCAAGTGTATGAGCCACCGCTGCAATATCATTATTTAAAACGCCCTTACGAACTGGTGCCATTAACGGCCAGAGAAATACCTCAACCGCGTTATTACAATGCTGAAAATGAACGCGTTGATGCCGATGCCGAAGATCTTGTTTACAGTGTTTACGATATTTCAATCAAGCCGGAAATTTATTATCAGCCTCACCCTGCCTTTGCATATGATAAATCGGATAAGGATGCTGGAACTCTGCTTTATCATGATTTGAAAGAGCAGGATCTTGAAGATATTTATAGCTTGTCTGATTTTCCTGAAACGGGTAGCCGTGAACTTGTTGCCGCTGATTATGTTTATCAAATTAAGCGCCTCGCTCATCCACGTGTTTATTCGCCGATACTGGGGGTGATGAGTGAATACATCACCGGGCTGGCAGATTACGCTGAAAATCTTGAAAAAATTTATACGGCACAGTTAGAAAGCGATCCAGAAAACCGTTATCTTGATCTGGAAAAATATTCTTTATCGGGTGTGGAAGTGGTGGATCGTTATACCTATCGAATCACTATTAAAGGTAAATATCCGCAATTATTATATTGGTTGGCGATGCCATTTTTTTCTCCAATGCCACCGGAAGCCATTCATTTTTACTCACAGCCAGGCATGCAGCAACGTAATCTAACGCTGGATTGGTATCCGATTGGCAGTGGCCCTTATATGTTGAGCGTTAATGATCCTAATCGTCAGATGGTATTGGAGCGCAATCCCAATTTTCATGGAGAAATATACCCTGAAGAAGGAGAAGCTGGAGATGAACAGCGTGGTTTGTTGAGAGATGCAGGCAAAGCCTTACCTTTTATTGAACGTATTATTTTCAGCCTAGAAAAAGAAACGATTCCGTATTGGAGTAAATTTTTGCAGGGTTATTATGATGCTTCGGCTATCTCGTCGGACAGTTTTGACCAGGCGGTGCGTATAGCGGGCCAGGGTGAGGTCAGTTTAACTGATGATATGAAGCGCAAAGGTATTCGTCTGCAAACCGCTATCAATGCTTCAACCTTTTATATGGGTTTTAATATGTTGGATTCCGTGTTGGGCGGCTACACGGAGTCCAGCCGTAAGCTACGCCAGGCAATATCAATTGCACTGGACTACGAAGAATACATTTCGATTTTCAGTAACGGTAGAGGTATTCCAGCGCAAGGCCCTATTCCACCAGGTATTTTTGGTTTTCGTGACGGGCAGAGCGGAATTAACCCTTATATGTATGAGTGGCAGGATGGCAAACCAAAACGTAAACCCATAGAGTATGCCAGGCAGTTATTAGTGGAAGCAGGTTATGCAGAGGGTATAGATAGCAGCACAGGTCGCCCTTTAGTGTTGCATCTGGATATAACCGCCAGCGGGCCGGATGATAAAGCACGTCTGGCCTGGTACAGGAAGCAGCTAGCCAAGCTTAAACTTCAACTGGTGATACGCAATACGGATTACAATCGTTTTCGTGACAAGATGCGCAAGGGCAACGCACAAATTTTCACCTGGGGTTGGAATGCAGATTACCCTGATCCTGAGAACTTTTTGTTTTTGTTGTATGGGCCAAACAGCAAGGTTAAGTTTCACGGTGAAAATGCAGCAAATTATATGAATCCGGAATTTGATCGTTTGTTTGAACAAATGAAAACCATGGAAAACAGCGTCGAGAGACAACAGATTATTGATCAAATGATAGAGGTGGTGCGGCGAGATTCTCCCTGGGTTTGGGGTTTGCATCCGAAAAAGTTTTCTTTGTTTCACTCCTGGTATGAAAATGTAAAACCAAATTTAATGGCTAATAATTCGATGAAATATCGACAAGTTGATGCGGCGTTACGCAGCGAAATGCAGTTGGCCTGGAATAAACCAATAGTTTGGCCGCTGGGATTGTTGGGTGTTTTGTTGCTTTTATTGATGCTGCCAGCAGTGTTGGCTTACGTGCGAAGTGAAAAGCAGTCTTCTCTGAGTGTGATTCAGAAGCAGGAAAAGGGCGAGGCTTAGCGGATTATGTTGGCCTACATTATTCGTCGAATACTCTATGCAATTCCAATTCTCATTGGCGTCAATCTGATTACCTTTGTGTTATTTTTTGTTGTGAATACTCCAGATGACATGGCGCGTATGCAACTGGGCATGAAGCATGTGACACCTGAGGCCATTATAAAATGGAAGCAGGCGAACGGTTATGATAAACCGTTGTTATATGATGCCGCTACTAACGGCACAGGCGCGCTGACGCAGACGATATTTTTTGATAAATCAGTACGCTTATTCGCATTTCAATTTGGTCAATCTAACAGCGGACGTAACATTGGGCATGATATTAGTCAGCGCATGTGGGCTAGCCTCGCCATTGCGTTGCCCGTTTTTATTATAGGTATATTGGTTAATATTATTGTTGCGATGTTGTTGGCTTTTTTTCGAGCTAGCTATATTGATCTTTCCGGGGTGGTGTTGCTAGTAGTGTTAATGTCAATTTCCAGCCTGTTTTATATTATTGGTGGTCAGTATGTGATTGGAAAATTATTTCATCTGGTGCCGATTTCGGGTTTTTCCACTGGCCCTGATGCCTGGAAATTTTTAGTTCTGCCTATTATTATTGGTATTGTTTCCGGAGTAGGTTCTGGGAGTCGCTGGTATCGAGCTATTTTTCTCGAAGAAATTTCCAAAGATTACGTACGAACTGCACGGGCTAAGGGTTTGTCTGAGTTATCTGTTTTATTCAAACATGTATTGAAAAATGCCATGATTCCTGTATTAACGGGGGCGGTTGTGGTGCTGCCGTTACTTTTTATGGGCAGCCTTATTCTGGAGTCATTTTTTGGCATTCCCGGTTTAGGCAGTTACACCATTGACGCGATTAATGCTCAGGATTTCGCTATTGTACGTGCGATGGTCTTTCTTGGATCGGTTCTGTATATCGTTGGACTACTGTTGACAGATATATCCTATACGCTGGTTGATCCCCGGGTGCGATTATCATGAGGTCTTTCATGACAGGGGTAGAATCGTATGATTAAGCCTGTGTTGTTGTGGACAGATGCACTTATCTTTCTACTCATTATTATTGTTGTTTCATTTGTATTCTATGCCATGCGTCATGAACACCTGCGTGCGCCGTGGCGACAGGTGATACGCAGTAAAATTGGTTTTGTTTCCTTGTTAGTATTAATGAGTTATGTCGTGGTTGCCGTTCTGGATTCTATGCATTATCGTTTGCCACTGGAGCAAACAAATAGTAATAGTGAAACGCATTACTCTGTTGAGGTTTTGAGCGTGCTCGATGCCATCATCATGCCTCTAAAAGAGAATGAAGAAAAAACCTATTCCTCTCCGTTAGCAACAAATTTATTTTCACAAGAAACAGTTGAGTTATCTAACGGGGAAAAATCGCGAATCCACCCGCGACTAATCTACGGTGGTGCTAGCTTAAATGACCCTGAGTCAGAACACGTGAATGATGTGTTGATGGCGATTATTCGCGGTGTTGCTGCGGGTATGTTGATTGCCGCGACGTTGATATTGTTAGTGTTGAATATTTTAGCGCGCAAGCGCTCGGATTCTATTTTAAATGTGTTTGGCGCAATTTGTCGGCGTAAAGAAAAAATCCCATGGCATGTCGTATTTTTCGCCGGATCGGTGATGTTGATTGTGGTCGCTGTCGCTGCAAGCTTGTCGCAAGGGTATCACGTATTGGGTACAGATAAAGTTGGGCAGGATGTATTGTATCAGGCGACAAAAAGCATTCGTACGGCGCTGGCGATTGGTACATTGACGACGCTAATCATGCTGCCTTTTGCAGTAATGCTAGGCATTATGGCAGGCTATTTTCGAGGGCTGGTGGATGATGTTATTCAATATCTCTATACGACATTAAATTCTATTCCCGGCGTATTGTTGATTGCAGCGGTAATTCTTATTTTACAGGTTTATATTGATGCGAATCCTGATCTTTTTACTACTGATGCAGAACGTGCGGATATGCGTTTGTTATTCCTCTGTTTGATTCTAGGTATAACGAGCTGGACGGGCTTGTGCCGTTTGTTGCGTGGTGAGACATTGAAGCTGCGCGAAGTTGAATATGTTCAGGCTGCGGCGGCTTTTGGTGTGGGTAAATTAAAGATTATCATGCGACATCTGCTGCCTAATGTCATGCATATTATATTGATTTCAGTGGTGCTGGATTTCAGTGGCCTGGTGTTAGCGGAAGCGGTACTTTCTTATGTTGGGGTAGGCGTAGACCCATCAATGCACAGCTGGGGGAATATGATCAACAGTGCGCGACTGGAAATGGCGCGCGAGCCAATGGTATGGTGGTCGTTGATGGCTGCTTTTGTTTTTATGTTTGTATTGGTGTTGGCAGCGAATTTATTTTCAGATGTTGTGAGAGATGCTTTTGACCCCAGGCTTAGAAAGGGCTGAGAATTGTGCTGTGTATAACGTGTAAATATTATGAATGATGTGCTTCTAAGTATTCGTGGTTTATCAACCCATTTTGATACCGCAACTGGAATAGTGCGGGCTGTTGACAATATCAGTTTCGATATTCGCCGAGGGGAAACGCTTGCGCTGCTCGGTGAATCCGGTTGCGGCAAGTCAATGACGGCCTATTCAATTATGCGCCTTGTCCCTGCGCCGGCGGGGCGCATTACTGCAGGACAAGTTTATCTTGATGGTCAAGATCTGCTACAGCTTCCTGAAGTAGCAATGCGAAAAATTCGTGGCAATAGGATTGCAATGATTTTTCAAGAGCCCATGACATCGTTGAATCCAGTGATGACGATTGGTGATCAAATTTCTGAATCGGTGCAGCGACACAGTGGTTTGAAAGGTCGTGCGGCACATGGTCGTGTTCTGGAGTTACTTGATGCTGTTGGTATACCCGATCCAAAACAACGCGTACTTGAATATCCGCATTTAATGTCAGGGGGCATGAAACAACGTGTCATGATCGCAATTGCACTCGCAGGTGAACCCGAATTGTTGGTGGCAGATGAACCCACGACAGCACTCGATGTAACGATTCAAGCACAAGTACTGGATTTATTACGTGATTTGCAGCGTCAGACGGGCATGGCAATGTTGATGATTACGCATGATTTAGGTGTGGTTTCTGAAATGGCTGATAATGTCACGGTGATGTATGCTGGACAGGTGGTTGAGCAATCAAATAGAAATGATTTTTTCAAAAGCCCAAATCATCCTTATAGTCAAAAATTATTTGAATCCTTACCTGATATCGATAAACGCGATCATAAGTTAGCGGTGATTAAAGGTTCTGTACCCCCATTAACGAAGCAGTTCAGTGGATGTCGTTTTGCTGATCGCTGTGATGATGCTTGGTCTGTTTGTCAGCAAAGCGAACCGTTATTGTTTGATCATTCGAATACCAGAACGGTGCGTTGTTTTTTGTATGATGCCGAGCATAAACAGCAATTGCCTGAGAATGATAAAAAACCTTCACTTGATCAGGAGAAATTAAAGAGCAATCATCAAACTAATGAAACGCTGTTAAATGTAGATGGACTAAAGGTTCACTTTCCTATTCTCAAAGGTTTATTTAAACGTACAGCAGGTTATGTATATGCTGTTGACAACGTTGATTTGAGTATTGAAAAAGGGAAAACATTGGCTTTGGTAGGTGAGTCTGGCTGTGGGAAAACAACCATCGGAAAAGCTATCTTGCGTTTGATTGATTCAACGGGTGGCCGTGTCGATTTTGAAGGGCAAGATCTACGACAGCTTTCAGGCGAAGCCTTGCGTCGTCGTCGTTCTGATTTTCAGATTGTATTTCAGGATCCGTTCTCATCGATGAATCCGCGTATGCGAGTGACGGATATTCTTCAAGAAGGCATGATAGCGCTTGGCATTGAAACGGATGCGCAAAAACGCGATCAACGTGTTGATGAATTGCTTGGGCAAGTGGGTTTGCCCTCGGATACCAAGCTACGTTATCCGCATGAGTTTTCAGGTGGTCAGCGGCAAAGAATCTGTATTGCCCGTGCGCTGGCAGTTAATCCTAAATTAATAGTCTGTGATGAACCGACCAGTGCGCTGGATGTGTCCGTTCAAGCGCAGGTGCTGAATTTACTCAAGAACCTTCAGCAAAAAATAGGCATATCTTATTTGTTCATTACACATAATTTGTCAGTTGTGTCTTATCTTGCTGATGACGTGGCAGTCATGTATCTCGGGCGGATTGTAGAGCGTGGTCGTGTCGAAGAGGTTTTAAGTCATCCGCAGCACCCGTATACTCAAGCATTATTATCCGCAATTCCCGTGATTGATCAACAGCAGCAAAGTGAGAAGATAAAGCTTGAAGGAGATTTACCTTCGCCGGTAAATCCACCTAAGGGTTGTCATTTTCATGAGCGTTGTCCACGCGTAATGAATGTGTGTCGGGAGCACTATCCTGCAACAAGCAATATTACTGACACGCATCAAACACGGTGTTTTCTTTATGATGATGAGGGTAAGAATGAGGTGAGCGCCTGAGTAATAATGGCTTAGTGGTTGATTTTCTGGATTAGAACAAAAGGCGCGACTACGATGCTACGAAAGGAAAGTTCTTTTAGTTCCCATAACTCCATTTGTTCCAGCGTAGGTTTGATAATGGCTCCGCTAGTAATCCATTCCTGAACTTGCTCGGTATTGTTGCTGGCTATCTGTAGCGCGATGTCAATGATGTCTAGACCGTTCTCCACGATTACAATTACACCGCGTTCAAAATGTGGCTTGAGCTGTTGCCAGTCGGCTGTGCCAACTTCTAGCTCGAGTTTGTCGCGCAGGTCTTTGGTTTCGCTCATATCGTTTTAATCGTTGAATTTTTCTTTAATTGCTTGACTGCCCTTATCAAGCAGGTTTTCACCTGACTCCAGAAATTTTTTCTGTAAAGGCTTGTGGTTGAACGGATTGCTAAGCAAGGGCTCGTCGCGACCAATATTGATACCAAACCATAATCCCATGATGATTCCAATGATTATGAGAATGTTTTTTATTTTGAGCATTGAGTAACTTGTGCCTGTTTATGGAAGCCTGAAATTTGCAGAAGATACATATTGAGGGAAAATTTTATTGATAATGAATGTTTATGCTCAAGATGTCCTATCTTTGATCGATATATCATACAGATATCTTCGAATATTCACGAATTTTTAATGCCTGCTAATATGTTGATAAAAGGATGCGGGACAATGAAAATTTTATGTTGCTTGGGGGCAAAATGGAAAAACATATTAAGCTGGAAAATTTACATATTATCCTGGTAGAGCCTTCATCTACGCAGTGCAAGATGATTGGCGATCAATTGCATGGTTTGGGTGCTAATAAGGTAAGGGCATACAGTGATGGTAAAACGGCATTGGAAGAGATGTTGGATGATGTTCCAGACCTTGTTATCAGTTCCATGTATTTGCCTGATATGACGGGTACTGATTTGGTTCAGTCTATGCGTTCAGATCAAAAATTAGAAAGCATAGCATTTATGCTTATTTCCAGTGAAACAAGTTTTCACAGTCTCGATCCTGTCCGACAAGCCGGGGTGATGGCTATTCTTCCCAAGCCTTTTGAGACTGAACAGCTTCAGAAGGCCTTATACACAACCCTGGATTTTCTTGAACCACAAAATGTAGAGCTTGAAGAAGGTTTTGTTGAGGACCTTAATGTGTTGGTGGTGGATGATAGTTTGACGGCCAGAAATCATATTAAAAAAACACTTCACGGTATTGGGATTGAAAACATTACAGAAGCTAAAAATGGAAGAGAGGCTATGGAGCTTGTTAAGAGTAATTTTTTTGATTTAATAGTCACTGATTACAATATGCCGGAAATGGACGGTAAGGCGCTGGTCGATTTTGTTCGTAATGAAAGTGATCAGGCTGGAATACCCATTCTAATGGTGACCAGTGAGTCCGATGCCAGTCAAATCTCTGCGGTACAGCAAGCTGGCGTTTCAGCAATGTGTGATAAACCTTTTGAAATTGGAAATGTACGAGAGCTTATTCGTCAGATTATGGCTTGATAGAAAATTTTTTGATGAAAATATGTAATGCTTTTTTATCTAGCATTTTTACAGCTAGATTCGTTCTGACTGTTTTGTAACATCTACATAAAGTGTCAGTTTTTGTCCAGGCTGTAAATATTTATTCCTAGGCAAGGAATTCCACTGCCTGAGATCTGAAATTCTTACTCTAAATTTTTGTGATATGCGCGCTAATGAGTCGCCATTACGGACAATATAATTGATCTTTTGGGTAAGATCACTGTTAGCCATTGCGCTCAAATTTGTACTTATGTTTGTTGAATTGGCGCGAGGTGGTTTTGACCAGATAACCAATTGCTGACCTTCGCGTAAAAGATCTCTTGGTGCGATGCCATTCCAGCTGGCTATTTGTCTGACACCGGTACGGTATTTGACTGCCAGGTCCCAGAGCGTGTCACCTTTTCGTACTTTGTGGAGGGTCTTTGTTTTATTTTTTATTTTATTATGCAAAGTGCGAGTACGTGCGGCGGCACTGAGTGAGTAGCTGTCCATATTTTTGATGGCAACCGGTATGATCAGGTTGCGTCCGGCACGGATCATATTCCCGCGTAATTTGTTAACACGTTGCAATACGGCAACGGTAGTGTGGTATTTATTGGCAATGCGGCCGAGTGTCTGGCCCTCACGTATTTTATGTCGCGCCCATTTAATACGCTTCGAAGCCGGCAACTGTTTTAGGTTGCTGACAAATGTGTCGGCGTGCTCTGTTGGTAGTAAGAGTGAATGAGGCCCATCTGGCGATGTTGCCCAGCGATTGAAGGCCGGGTTGAGTGTGTAAAGTTCTTGAACTGATATGTCGGCTAATTCTGCAGCAAGTGCTAGATCAATTTGTGAACCGGTATCAACTTTGCTTAGGTAGGGTTTGTTTTCAATTGATTTTAGCTGAATGTCAAAGTTCTCAGGGTGTTTGAAAATTGCACTGATGGCAAGTAATTTTGGTACATAGGCGCGTGTTTCTCGCGGTAATTTCAATGACCAGAAATCAGTTTTTCGACCGCGCTTCAGGTTTTTTCTAATGGCTTTTTTTACTGTTCCCTGGCCGGAGTTATAAGCGGCCAAGGCGAGTAGCCAATCGCCATCAAATCGCTTGTTAAGGTATTCCAGGTAGGTTAATGCGGCTTTTGTTGAGGCTTCAATGTCACGGCGACCGTCGTACCACCAGTCTTGTTTTAGTCCATAAATTCTTCCTGTACCAGGAATAAATTGCCAGATACCGGCGGCGCGACCATGTGAGTATGCAAAGGGTTGAAATGCGCTTTCGACGATCGGCAATAAAACCAACTCGGTGGGTAAGCCACGCTTTTCAACTTCCTCAATAATCAGGTGTAAATAGGGTTGCGCGCGTTCAATGGTTCGGTTGATATAGCCGGGGTGTTTTGCGTACCAGTTTGTTTGTGCTGTGGTGCGTTTGTGCTGATTATTTTCCAGTGTCATTCCAGAACGAATGCGTTGCCAAATGTCATGTTGAGTTTTGGCCGCGGGTTTTATTGCTGACGGACTGGTTTCTAAATTTTTAACTGAGGGCTCACTGTCCTCGTTATAGGCGTGAGCTGAATTTTCTTCATCAATGGTTTTGCGTTCTTTTGAGGTTCCATTAGAAGAAGACGGTTGGATGTTGACTGTTAAGGCGGTGGGTTGCTCGGTACTCGTGGGTTTTAGAGCAGTAGATTGAAGGCTGCACCCCCCCAGTCCAAGTAAAATAATAGAGCTTAGCAGAGCGCAGGAAATCAAAAATTTATTTTTATTATGCAACATGTTGCGTAGTTACCTTGATGAATCAGGTTATAATTAAAAGCGGCTATTATAAGGATATTCTTTAGCTGGAATCCAGATAATATTGTTATTATTTCATAACTTAGTAAGTGTCTTTCCAATACCGCAGGATTGCAAAAACATCGCCACTGTTTTTTATGCTGCGTCCAGAATAATTTTCTACAGCAGCGATAACAGCAGGCTGATCCCAGCGTAGAAACGGGTTGCTTCCTTTTTCGATAGCAAGGGTTGAAGGCAAGGTGCAGAGTTTGTTTTTGCGTTGAGTCTTAACTTCGGAATAACGTTTTATCAACGCTTGATTGTCAGGTTCTACTTCTAATGCGAAACGCAGATTTGACAGCGTGTATTCGTGCCCACAATAAATTTTCAGTTGCTCAGGAAGTTCGCGTATTCGTGATAAAGAATCGTAAAGCTGACCTGCGGTGCCTTCGCGTAAACGGCCACAGCCGCCGGCAAATAATGTATCGCCGGTGATTAATATTTGAGATGAAACGTAGCAGATATGATCATTGGTGTGGCCGGGCGTTGCCATAACGGAATATGTTAGGCCATTATCCAGCTTGAAGCGATCGCCCTCATTGAGTGCATGTGTTAAGCCGGGTATTTTTCCGATAGCTGAGCCATAAACTGGGATTTGGAAATGAGCCAATACGTCCATGATGCCGCTGATATGATCGTGATCATGGTGGGTGATTAAAATTGCACAGGGTGTGAGCGATAATTCTGACAGCGCTGAGATTACGACACTGGCATCACCTGGATCGACGATGGCCACCTGTTGTTTGTCGGGTGCATGCAATAACCAGCTGTAATTGTCATTGAAGACGGGTACGGCTGTTACTCGTTCATTATTATTTTTTGGCATTTTGCTCCGCTTTGTAGAATATATTGTGTGGTACTGAATATCCTACTATTTTTGTAAATTAGGCTAGCAAAAATAGTTGTCCAATGAAGGCGCTTGCAAGTATCCTAATGGCATATGTTTGGTCGCAGAAACAAGTTATCACAACAGCGCAAGAGTGCAAGCAGTCAAGATAGACAGGCATTGCAGGATTGGTATAGTCGTGAGTTAGGCCAGGCTTTACTTGAGGCAGAAAAACAGGAGCTGGAGCAGGTTCTGCCCGACCTGTTTGGCTATCATCTGCTTCAGGTGGGTAGTCCTATTGGCGAGGTATTGTCAGGTTCCAGTCGAGTTTCGCATCGAATTTTACTTGAAAGCCAGGAAATATTTAATCTTGAAAATAACAGTGTCCAGCCTAATTTATGTGGCTGTGCCGATGCGCTACCCATTGTGTCGGATAGTATTGATGTGGTGATTCTTCCGCATACGTTGGAGTTTGAAACGGATCCACATCAGGTATTACGTGAGACAGATAGAGTGCTGGTGCCCGAAGGTCATGTTGTCATTCTTGGCTTTAATCCTTGGAGTATGTGGGGTTTGTGGCGATTGTTATGCTCGCGTTGGGGTAGCGCTCCATGGACAGGGCAGTTTCGTAGTATGATGAGAATCAAGGATTGGCTGGCTTTATTGGGTTACGAAGTGGTTGTTACTCGAAGCTATTTTTTTCGGCCGCCTTTGCAACATACTACATTGATGAAACACCTGACAATGCTGGAAACATTGGGTGAGCGCTGGTGGAGTGTTTTTGGCGCGGCTTATCTGTTAGTAGCAAAAAAACGTATCGTCACTTATACCCAAATAAAACCCCGCTGGTTAATCGGGCGCAAAATGATAGGTTGCGCAGGTTTAATCAAACCTTCAATTAACAGGTTTAGAAAATGAAAAGTGTGGAAATATTTACTGACGGTGCATGCCGTGGTAATCCCGGGCCAGGTGGCTGGGGTGCTTTATTGCGCAGTGATGGCCATGAAAAACGCATTAAGGGGTATGAGGCCGACACCACCAATAATCGTATGGAAATGATGGCTGCGATTATGGCGCTGAAAACATTAAAGCAGGGTTGTAATGTCCAACTGACAACGGATTCAGAATATCTCAAACGTGGCATCAGTGAATGGATTGTAGGTTGGAAACAGCGTGGTTGGAAAACAGCTGCAAAAAAGCCGGTAAAAAATGTTGATCTATGGAAAATATTGGATGCCGAAACTGAGCATCACCAGATAGAGTGGTGTTGGGTGCGTGGGCACACTGGTCATTGTGAAAATGAGATTGCAGATATGCTTGCAAATCAGGCCATTGATGAAATGTCTGCGAGTTAATTGATGGTGCGTAGATAGGTGCTTCCATAATGGGAAATAAAACATGAGACAAATTATTCTCGATACTGAAACAACGGGTCTGGAAGCTACGCGCGGACATCGAATTATTGAAATCGGTTGTGTTGAATTGGTTAAAAGGCGTCTGACCGGTAATCATTATCATCAATATTTACAACCTGATCGTGAGATTGATTCTGGCGCGATTGATGTGCACGGGATCAGCAATGAATTTCTCGAAGACAAACCGCGCTTTGCAGATGTTGCCAAAGAGTTTCTTGAGTTTATTGACGGTGCTGAGCTGGTTATTCATAACGCCCCGTTTGATGTTGGTTTTATTAACAGTGAATTGAAACGCATGGCTCATGATTGGAGGGGGCTGGACGGCCATTGTACCGTAACGGATACATTGGTGTTAGCACGCAAGATGCACCCAGGCCAACGCAATAGTTTGGATGCATTATGTAAACGTTACGATATCGATAATGCTCAGCGTACTTTGCATGGTGCATTGCTGGATGCAGAGATTCTGGCGGATGTTTATTTAGCCATGACGGGTGGTCAGAGTAGTCTGTTATTAGGAGCGGAACATGATTTGGCTGAAAGCTCGCGATCTGCGGATGTGAAAAAAATAGATGTGAACAGAGAAAGCTTGCGGATTATTCGCGCGAGTAAAGAGGAACAGTTAGCCCATCAGCAGCGTCTGGATGCTTTAGATAAGGAAAGTGATGGCCAGTGTTTGTGGAGAAAACTTGATGCTTGAGTGTCGAATGAATAATTTGATCTGGAGGGTATGAGTGTATGATTGGAAAGGTAGTCGATTTTTTTAATCAGCGCTTGCGTATGCCAGAACAAGAGGTTGCGGATGAAGGTTCGTTGCAGGTTTTCCATTTGGCGACCGCTTCGCTAATGATCGAGGTAATGCGCGCTGATTTTAATGTTTCTGATGTAGAAAGACAGCGGGTCATTGAGATTATTCAAACGCGTCTTGATTTGTCGAAAGAACAAACGGATGAATTACTGGAGTTGGCTGACCAGGAGGTAGCGGATTCTGTATCCTTGCATCAATTTACCAGTTTGATTGATAAAGAATATGCTTATGATCAGAAGGTGCAGATTTTGGCGATGCTGTGGGAGGTTGTTTTTGCAGATGAATGCATGGATAAACATGAAGAATATGTAGTGCGTAAAATCGCAGATTTATTGCATATTCGACACCAGGATTATATTGAAACCCGGCATAAATCTGAGCCGAAATAAATAGACATTGGCCGACACAGCTCTGTGTCGGCCAATGTCTTGTGAGTTTGCATCAATTTCATATTCTGTTGAATTGATCCCAGAATCGTTCTTACATTAAGTCCGCGTTGATCCAGAGATGAACCCAGATGCTGGCAATATAACCAAGGGCAATCGCCCAAGCCCATTTTAGATGTGAGAAAAAAGTGTAGACACCACGTGCCTGACCCATCAAGGCAACACCTGCTGCAGAACCGATGGACAACAAAGAGCCGCCGACACCTGCTGTGAGTGTGACCAGCAACCATTGACCGAGAGACATATCAGGGCTCATTGTTAGTACGGCAAACATGACAGGGATATTGTCGACAATGGCGGAGATGACTCCGACAGAAATGTTGGCCCAGGTGGCGCCAAGATCAACATAAAGGTATTCCGAGACCAGTGTCATATAACCCAAAGCGCCCAAGCCGCCCACACAGAGAATGACACCATAGAAAAACATTAGGGTATCCCACTCAGCACGTCTTAGCTGTTCGAAAATATCGAAGGGTTCTTCTTGGAGAATACTACGGGCTTTTTCTGGCCCGTTGATTTGCATGGCAGATTTGGAAATATCGTCACGACGTATGAAATAGCTGAAAATTTTCAGTACAGCAAGTCCAGTCATCATGCCTACTGCGGGAGGTAAGTGTAGGAAGTTATGAAATGACACTGCCGTAGCAATGGTTCCCAGGAATAAAAAGATAATGACGATGCCGCCTTGTTTGATATTCACAGTCTCTGTCATCGCGTCAGGTTTTGATTTAGAAATAACGAGCGACATTAGCAGTGCTGGAATCAGCCAATTCACCAGCGAAGGGATGATTAAGTCGAAGAACTGCGTGAACTCAACGATGCCTTTTTGCCAGACCATCAGCGTTGTAATATCGCCAAATGGGCTGAATGCACCACCGGCATTGGCGGCAACAACGATGTTGACGCAGGCTACAGAGACAAATTTATGATTGTTTGCACCGACGGCGATGACAACGGCAGCCATCACCAGTGCGGTGGTTAGATTGTCAGCGATAGGTGACATGATAAAAGCGAGTAAGCCCGTTAGCCAGAAAATGGTACGTAAGGAAAAGCCTGATGAAACGAGTTTACTGCGTAATTTTTCAAAGATTCTGCGTTCTTCCATGGTGTTGATGTAGGTCATGGCGGCAAGTAGGAAAAGCAGTAATTCTGCAAACTCTAGCAGGTTATGTTTGAGGATCGCTGAAGGTGTCGATGTATCACCTTGAGCCAGATAGGCCATGCCAACCAGTACCCAAATGATACCCGCCGCTAACATGACAGGTTTTGATTTACGCATGTGCAGAAACTCTTCCGCGATAACCATGCTGTAGGCGAGGATGAAAACAAACAATGCAATCATTGCGAAGGTGGTGTCAGTAAAGTCAACCTTATTGGCATTACCGGTCATTGCCCAAGCCAGCGTAGGTATCCCCAGCAAAAATGTGGTGAATAAAAGTTTGCTCATCAATGTTTTGGTTGGTTGTTGAAGGCTGTTATGCTGAGTTTTTGATTTGAGTATTAATTTGAAGATATTTTTAATAGAGTTTGCTTTCATGCTGTATATGCTCGTATAAAGACAGGCGGCGCAGTTTTTATTACATCTCGCCGAAAATGATGCTAATTCTCCCATGACATCGTGTATTGGTCTAGTGCCAGCTGCTTTTTTATTTGTGTGTTGCTACAGGGCAGGCAGTGTGCAGATAAGGTTTGTTTGAAAATAGCCGCCATATCTTAGGGGCTATTTATAGAAATAAGTGAATAGAATCACCATGGAAACTCAATTTTGAGTTGGAAGTAACTAATTGATGGGAATAAAATAATGTTGAGGAATGATCGTAATTATAATGCGCAGACTGTGGTTGGTCGAATTGTCACATATTGTTTGTTTACGCTGTTTTTATCGTTAGTGATCATGCCGGTCCAGGTGCAGGCTATAGATCTTTCAGAGGCCAGCAAGTCTGTTGTTAAGTTATTTGTTACCCGGCAAGCCTGGGACATGCGACGTCCATGGGCAAAGAGCAGTGCTCAAAAAATTGTTTGTTCAGGTTTTTTTATTGCGGAAGGTATTTTGACAAATGCGCACTGTATCGCTGATGCAACGTATATACAGATTGAGTTTCCGGGTATTGCTGAAAAGGCAGATGCGCAAATAAAGGCTGTAAACCATCAAGTTGACTTAGCCTTGGTTGAGTTGATTGATTCATCTTTGAAGCCGGATGTTAAAGAAATCGCTTTTGATGCCTTACCTGAATTACGTGAGAAAGTTGTTACAGTAGGGTATCCAACTGGTGGAGATCAGGTTTCGTATACAGAGGGTGTAGTGTCCCGTATAGATATGATGATCTATACGCACAGCAATATGGGTAGTTTAATGGTGCAAACGGATGCGGCAATCAATTCTGGTAATTCGGGTGGGCCTGTGTTTTCTGATCGAACTGGAGCGAGTCTTGGTGTGGCGACACAACGTTCTCGTAGCGGCCAATCGATAGGTTATTTTGTTCCTGCCCCGGTAATCAATCAGTTTATTAAAGATTTGGAAGATGATGAGGTAAATGGTATGCCAGGTTTGGGTGTTTATATGCAGCCAATGGAAAATCCTTCATTTAGACGATCCATGGATATGGGTGCAGAAGAGAGCGGTGTGCGAATTTTACTTATTGGAAAAGGCAGTAGTGCAGATGGTTTATTGGAGATTGAAGATGTGGTGATGTCTATTGAAGGCCATCCAGTTTTTAATGACGGGCGTGTCCCCTTCCGTGGGGATGGTAAAATTAGTATGGGTTATTATGTAATGACCCGTCAGGTTGGTGAAGAAATAGAGCTAACAATAAAACGTAATGGAAAAGTGAAAAAAATTAATGTTTTATTAAAGCCAGTTGGGTCAACAGTCATTCCAAAAATGCCCCAATTTGATCAGAAGCCACGTTACTTTGAAGTGGGCGGTTTGGTGTTTCGTGCTGTAGAGCCACGCTATTTCCTGAGTTTGGGAAAAAATACACCGATAAGTATTCGTCAGTATATAGGTGTTGTTGATGGTGAGATTGAGGGTATGGATGAGCTTGTGATCGTTAGTGATATCTATGATGTGGCGGCAAATAAGGGCTATAGTGGTAGAGTTGAAAATACCCGAGTTATGAAAGTTAATGGTAAGGAAATAGCTAACTTAGATGACGTGCGGAATGCGTTCAAATCAGTTGGAGATAGGAAGTTTTATGAAATTGAATTTGAAAACAGAGCTCGTGTCATTCTAGATATTGAGCAAGTGGCCGCGCAGCAAGATTTAATACGACAGCGCTATGATATTGCGCCAGATTTAAACTAATTGAAATATGTCGAGAAAATGAAGTGGGGAATGTTTAAATGAATGCTATTCTGAGTAGTTGGGCTTTGGTTTGTCATGCTGATAATAATGAGCAAAGAACTGTTTCGGTTTTATCTGAGTCAGATGAGTCTTTTAAGGTTGATTCTATTCAGGTCAGTGAGCATAGCGGTAAAGATGCTGATAAGTGTCCTGTGTTTATTGGTGTTGGTAATGATGGACAAGCAATTGTGCTTGATGTGGAAAGTAAAAAGCTTGCATTGATATCACAGCTTCCCAGTGATGTTTTTCCAGCCTATGCTTATCGTGATTCAGACTGCGGTTTTGTCTGGTTTATGAATGATGGGGATAAGAAAACGGGTAATGATAGTTTGAATTGTGGTGATACCGGTTCATCTGTCACGGTAATAAACCCTGTCAATGATGCGCCTGAATTGGTTAAAACAATCTGTGTAGGCAGGGGGCACCATGTTACTGCATTTACTGCGCCATCTGATAAAGCACCCGATATGCCACGACGTGCATTTGTCAGTAATCTTCTAGATGGAACTATTTCTGTTATTGGCAACGACCCAGAAGATGGCGGAACTTTTCTTAAAGTTATTGATACGATTAATCTGTGTGAAAGTGAAAAAGAGAAAGATGAGGGGCAGAGCATCCCTAATAACGCTTTTCCTCATGGAATGGAATTTTCGTCTTTTACTGGTAAGATTTACTGTTTTAATAATGGTTATGGAACGGTCGCAGTTATAAACCCGATCACTAATGTCATTGAAGGGCGTATCGAATTGAAGGGCTGTAGTAATATACTTCTTTCCCCAGATAGTCGTTTTCTCATTGGTAAAGGTGCAGATCGCAAAACTGATTCGGAGCATGTTATCGGGCGTCTTGCAGTTATCGATATTGAAGCTGGCAAGGTGATAGCAACTCAGGATCTTCCAGATGTGTACCCCAGCACCTATCGTTTTAGTCCGGATGGCAATAAGTTGTATGTGACAACAGCTGCAACGGGTAAAGGTGTGCAGAAAGAGAACCTGGATATTGATTCAGTATTTGTCTATGACGTGTCTACGATATCTGACCTTAAATGTATTAAAAAAATTACTGTGGGAGTTGCTGATTGTGGTCGTCGGCCTCTTGCTTTCTACTCTGAAGATGACTCTAAGAGTTATCTATTCATTCCCAATCCGACGGATGGTACGGTTAGTGTGATCGATGTGAGCACGGACCTTGTTATTGAGTCGCCCAAAGTATTTTCAGCGCTATCAAATGAAGTTAATTTTTCTTTTTGGCGAGGCGATATATATGGCGCTTAGTTGTCCCATATTTTTTTAGTTTAATCGAGAGATGAGTTAATGACAGTTGAAAGCTACGATGAATTACCCTATTCCTCTCGTGTTTATCATGGGACACATCCTCGTCAAATTGCTGCAATAGGTAAATTACTTGGGTTGGACGTAGCTGATATCGACGGCTGCCGTGTGTTGGAAATTGGTTGTGGTACGGGAGGCAGTCTTATTTCATGTGCGACCAGCCTGCCAGGAGGCCGTTTTGTTGGTGTGGATTATTCGCAACATCAAATTGATATTGCTCAGTCTGTAGTAGAAGGTTTGGGCATTGATAACATTGAATTTCTTCAAAAAAATATTTTAGAGATAGATGTTAGCTTTGGTGAGTTTGATTACATCATTGCGCACGGTATTTATTCCTGGGTGCCTGAAGAGGTTAAAAATAAATTGATGGAGGTTTGTAAGCAGAACCTTTCTGAAAAAGGTGTGGCGTATGTTAGCCACAATACATACCCAGGCGCATATTATTTGTTAAAGGTACGCGACATGATGCTTTATCATGTCAGGAATATCACTGATACACAGGAACGTGTAGATGCAGCAAGAAAGTTTTTTTCTTTCATGCTGGAGTCCGTTCCTTTATCCAGTACTGTTCAAGGTGCTGTGCTTAAAAAGTTAAGATCGGTGTTAGATATTACTGATGATTCTTATCTAGCGCATGAGTACCTGGATATCTTTAATGAGCCAGTTTTATTTCATAAGATAGCTGATGATGCGGCTGATTTAGGGCTGCAATATCTCGGGGATGCTGATTTTATTCGCAGACAGTTTGATGAGTTCCCGCATGATACTTGGGATTCGATTTGTAGCTTTGGTGAAAGTGTTGTTGAGCAGGAGCAATACGGTGATTTTGTAAAAGACATAATGTTTCGAAAAACACTTTTTTGTCATGCAGGTAAGCCGTTGAATGAAACGATCGAACAGGCCAACATGAAAGGGGTCTATGTTTCTGCGCTTTCGCATTTTCAGGAGGTTGTTGATAATTCAGCTGAAAAATATAAAAATGATACGGGTGCCAGTATTGATATTCGTCATCCCGTTTTGCGAGTAGTGATGAGGCATCTTGTTAACACCAGGCCGATGGCCGCCAGTTTTGATGAGCTCTGCGAGACTGTTGTTCAGCAAAAAATCAGTTTGTCTGATGATGTGATCGATCAGTTGAAAATTTGGTTGTTAAGAGCCTATTCAAATGGCTTTATAGAATTATCAGCTGACAATCCTGTACCCAAATTAGAAGTTGATAATTATCCGAAGGCGAGTTCATTTTCGAGGTTTCAAGCTAAATCAGGCCCCGATGTAATAAACCTGTGTCATCAAAATGCCAGGTTAAATACTTTTGCTATGTATTTACTTCCATTTTTAGATGGGACTGAAAATTTGGAAGGGCTTGTAAATAAAATGGCGCATCTTCAGAGTGAAGGGGTGTTGGAAGACATTAAATTTTCAGCAAGTTCTGTCGGTAAAGAAGGTAATAGAGAGCACCTTGAGAGTGAAGTGAGTAAAAACCTTAATCTCATGGCGAAATGGGCTTTGTTAGTGAATTAGTTGTTGTATTAAAACGTGTTTAAATTTGTTTTGAGCCAATTGTTGCTTACCGTGGAGAACTCTTCTAAATCAGCATATTCATACAGTGTGAATAGATTCGGGTAGCTTAGTTTTAATTGTAAAATATTTGATATGTTGAGCGTATTTGTTTGAAACTTACAATTGATAAACCCTAGTACAGCTTTCCCCGCATATAAAAAACGCATTGCATTAACTCCTGAGCCGAAACCCGCTTCGTCGTAGCAAGCAATTGCGCACTGTGCTTGGGCTATAAATTTATTGTCCCGCTCTAACATAAAACGGGTAGCAGCTTCTTGTTTCGACATCGTTGAGGGTTTGTTTTTCAGGAAGGCTGGCCAGTCTTTATCGTAGTCTTCCATCGGGTCACAGATCAAACGGGCAAGCTGCTCAGTTTCAAGGTCTGGAAATTGTTGCTGATAATAGCGAAAGCGGGTGTCATAGCCCAGGCCGGTTTCTTCGAGCGCCTTGATGATGGCAGTCTTGAAATTCCAGGTTGCATCTGTGGCATGCATGCCTTTGCCTGTGATATAGCAGGCTGTCATGGCTCCCCCTTGCTGAGGATCGATGGATAAATTGGTGTGCCATTATATCATGGCGTAATTTTCTTTTTTTAGTGTCTGAAATAACAGTATTCTTTAAATATTTATTTTTTAGAATTGCTTTTGTTTTCTGCATTTTTCTGCTGAGCTGTTAGAATAGGCGCATTTTCAACATGGAAGAAATTATGACCATACGAACGCGATTCGCACCTAGTCCGACGGGCTACTTGCACATAGGCGGAGCACGCACGGCATTGTTCTCCTGGCTTCATGCGCGCAAGCATGGCGGATTGTTTGTGCTGCGTATCGAAGACACGGATCTGGAGCGTTCAACGGCAGAATCTGTTAATGCCATTCTTGAAGGCATGACCTGGTTGGGGCTTGGGTATGATGAGGGGCCTTTCAAGCAAACTGATCGACTGGATCGTTATCAGGAAGTGATTCAAACTTTGCTTGATGATGACAAGGCTTATCATTGTTATTGTTCAAAAGAACGTTTGGATGTGTTGCGGGCTGGACAAATGGCGCGCAAAGAAAAGCCGCGTTATGACGGTTGTTGCCGTGATATGGAAGATGCTGCACCGGAAGGCATTAAACCTGTGGTGCGTTTCAGGAATCCACCAGAGGGTTTGGTGGTCGTTGAAGATATGGTCAAGGGGCGGGTTGTTTTTAAAAATAACGAACTCGATGATCTGATTATAGCGCGTCCTGATGGCACACCGACCTATAATTTAAGTGTAGTGGTGGATGATTTGGATATGGGTATCTCACACGTTATTCGTGGCGATGATCATTTAAATAATACACCGCGACAAATAAACATCCTCAAAGCATTGGGTGCGGAAGTTCCAGTATATTCTCATGTGCCAATGATTCTAGGTGAAGACGGTAAGCGTCTTTCCAAGCGACATGGCGCAGTTAGCGTTATGCAATATCATGATGAAGGATTTCTTCCTGAAGCATTGTTGAATTATCTGGTGAGACTAGGGTGGTCTCACGGTGACCAGGAGGTTTTCAGTCTGGATGAAATGATTGAATTGTTTGATGCGAAGGATGTCAATAATTCCGCTTCTGTATTCAATTCAGGGAAACTTTTATGGCTTAATCAGCATTACTTGAAAGAGAGTGATCCATCACATGTTGCCGGTTACTTGAGACCGCATCTTGGACGGCTTGGTATAGACCCCAGTGAAGGGCCGGATATTAACGAAGTGATAAAGGTACAGGCTGAGCGTGCCACTACATTGGTTGAGATGGCGGAAATCAGTGCGTTCTTTTATCAGGACTTCGATGAGTTTGACGAGACTTCTGCAAAGAAACATTTGCGTCCGGTTGCTGAGCAGCCGTTGCGAAAAATTCAGCAGGTGTTAGCACAGCTTGATGACTGGAGTGATGAGAGCCTGCATCAAGCGGTAGATGTTGTGGCTGCATCGCTTGATGTGAAAATGGGCAAGGTCGCTCAACCACTGCGAGTAGCAGTCTGTGGTCGTGCGGCATCACCGGGTATTGATGTTACGTTGAGACTGGTAGGTAAGGATGCTTGCCTGCGTCGTATCGACAAGGCACTTGAGTTTATCCAGAAACGTACAGAGGCGAGTAGCTGATTTTCTCAGTACGTTTTTAAATGTGATTAACAAATCAACAAATGAGTAATTTTTGTTATGAGTAATGATGACCGTCCACAAGTGACGAACTTTATTCGCAAAGTCATTCAGGAAGATGTTAGTACTGGTAAGAATGATGGCCGCGTAGTAACGCGTTTTCCACCGGAGCCAAATGGTTATCTACATATTGGTCATGCCAAATCGATCTGTCTTAATTTCGGTGTTGCGGAAAATTTTTCGGGCAGTTGTAATTTACGTTTCGACGATACCAATCCGCATAAAGAAAACATCGAGTATGTAGAATCGATCAAAGATGATGTGCGCTGGTTGGGTTTCGACTGGAGTGGAAATCAATTTTATGCCTCTGATTATTTTGAACAGCTGTATGATTTTGCAGTTGAGTTAATTAGCGCAGGTAAAGCCTATGTCTGTGATTTGAGTGCAGATCAGGTGCGTGAATTTCGTGGTACATTAACTGAAGCGGGAAGTGACAGTCCATTTCGTAGTCGCTCCGTGGAAGAAAATATTGCTTTGTTTTCCCAAATGCGATCAGGTGAGCTTGAGGATGGCGCACGTGTATTGCGCGCCAAAATTGATATGGCTTCGCCCAATATGAATTTACGTGACCCGACACTGTATCGGATTCGTCATGGTGTCATTCACCATCAGACAGGCGAAGAATGGTGTATTTATCCGATGTATGACTTCACTCACCCGTTATCGGATGCACTAGAAGGCGTTACGCATTCGATTTGCACCCTGGAGTTTGAAGATCATCGTCCTTTGTACGATTGGGTGCTGGAAAACACCACTGCTCCTTGCCATCCACAACAGATAGAATTCTCTCGGCTCAATCTTGAATACACTGTGATGAGCAAGCGCAAACTTACTGAGTTGGTTGATGAAGGTCATGTTGAAGGCTGGGATGATCCGCGCATGCCATCTATTGCGGGCTTGCGTCGTCGTGGTTACACCGCCGCAGCGATACGCGATTTCTGTGAGCGCATTGGTGTGACACGTTCCAACAATCTGATTGAAATGGGTGTTTTGGAAAATGTCATTCGTGAGGATTTGAATGCCAATGCACCACGTCGTATGGCGGTACTTCATCCTTTGAAAGTGGTGATTGAAAACTATCCGGAAGGGCAGGTCGAAGAGATCGATGCACTTAATCATCCACAGCAGCCTGAGATGGGCAGCCGGAAAGTGCCTTTTGCTCGAGAGATTTATATCGATGCCAATGATTTTTTGGAACAGGCACCTAATAAAAAATTCAAGCGATTGGTGAGTGGCGGCGAAGTACGTTTGCGTTATGGTTATGTTATCCGTTGCAATGAAGTGATTAAAAACAACCAGGGAGAGATTGTCGAGTTGCGTTGCAGCTATGATGTTGACACTCTGGGTGCCGATGCAGTGGGTCGAAAAGTGAAAGGAGTAATCCACTGGGTTTCAGTGCAGCATGGCGAACATTGTGAAATCAGATTGTATGATCGTTTGTTTAATCATCCAACGCCTGATTCGGCGGGTGAGGGCACAGACTATAAGGCGTTTATAAACCCCGAATCGCTGCATACCTTAACGCAATGCGTTGTTGAAGCTGGGCTTGTTGGCGCCAAGGTGGGTGAGCAATTTCAGTTTGAACGTGAAGGTTATTTTTGTCTGGATAAGATTCAGCTTGCGGGTGGTAAGCGGGTATTCAATCGCATTGTAACGTTGAGAGATACTTGGGCGAAGCTTGAAAAAAAGTAACTGAAATAGGCCGTTAGAGCCTGTTTTCTATGCTTTTGCCTGATATTTTCTTGACATGATAGATGCCATCACGTAAAGTTCCGGCTTCGTATTTGCGGGGCTATAGCTCAGCTGGGAGAGCGCTTGCATGGCATGCAAGAGGTCGGCGGTTCGATCCCGCCTAGCTCCACCAGAAACCGCGTTCAAATATGTCCCCATCGTCTAGTCGGCCTAGGACACCGCCCTTTCACGGCGGCAACAGGGGTTCGAATCCCCTTGGGGACGCCATTTAAATCAAAGGGTTAGAGTTTTCTCTAGCCCTTTTGTTTTTTTATTCCGCTACTTATCCGCTACTCTACAAAAAATCTAGCTCTTTTTTGCCATGTTACAGGCTTATCGTTATTTAGTCGTATTATGTGTTCAGAAGTAATCATAACTATTGTTAACAGGCTAAAAATGAGATTGGTTGTTGATTCACCTGTTTTCATTGTAGATTTATGAATAAGCTGGAAACTTGTTCCTTTGAAGACCGCAATCCAACCATCTTCCACCAAACCACCACCAGCAGCTTTCCAACCTTCCGCTAAAAAGGTTTCTAGATGGGTTATCCGGCATCTGCAAAAATTATCAGAAAATATCTGAGTAATATTATCGGAAATGATTGTGTGGTTTAAATTTCCTACTTTTTAATAATCAGGTTATTGTTGTGGTTATATGAAATTTTGTTGGGAAGCTGTTGGTGGATATATTCAGTCTATTAATCAATAGGCATAAAGCTATGGATGAGAATTATGTCTCAAGATCTAAAGTCTATAATAAAGAATTACAAAGATGACGAAGAAACTGTTTATAACAGTTGGTTTGTAAATAATGACGACAGATTGAAAGCATTCCGCTCTATCAGAAGGGGAGTGTTTGATGTCATACAAGATATTAAAAATGGAAAATTCGGTAATGACTTCAAAGGTTCATCTCTAGAATTCGTATTAAATTGTATTACAGAGCAAAAACAAGTATTCAAGGGTGCGTCACACCCATTCTATTGGAAACCGAAATTAAGAATACCAGACATATATGAAAACGAATCAAACAAAATAGTTTTTGGTCAATTTCTTGAAAAATGTATAAATGCTATAAAAGAAGAACAAATAATTAAGGAAATTATTCTACTAGATCAACGAAAAATAAAAGGTCTAGGTCCAGCAGTTGCAAGTATCCTTTACTTTCTACATCCTACTATTATTCCGCCGTGTAATACCGCCATTGTTAATGGTTTCAATGCTCTATTCAAAGATAAGGTCAAGCTTGGCTCATGGTCTGAGTATCTTCGAATGAGAGAAGTCATTATAGAGAAAAATAATGAATTAAAATCTGAACTATCAAATGACCTTGGGGCATTTGCTGGTCTTTTGTTTGATGTGGGTGAAAAGAAATTATTAATTAGTGACGACCATCTTTCTGATGAAGAAAGAGAAAAAATTGAAAAGAAGATTAAAAAAAGGCATAAGGAAGTTGTTAGTGAAATGGAGGAAGAAGACCTTCATACAGAAATGCAGCATCACATCCTGACAATCGGTGCTTCAATTGGATATGACGTAATCGCAGCAGCAAATGACAGGTCTCGATGCCATAATGGGAAAAGTTTATCTTTTATCAGTCTTGATAAATTTCCAGACATTTGACCTGGTCAACCTTTTTAATACAACTCAGTTAAGCGGCTTCTTTCATCCCAGTTAATTGCTTTTCATAATCGGCTGGACTCATATAGCCCAGTGTTGAGTGCAGGCGATGA
>Ga0316208_1000351_pt1 | contig 59386 bp, 63 predicted proteins | sample 3monopyrite_MG_FD_204944 | JGI IMG/M metagenome (GOLD analysis project Ga0316208, IMG submission 204944) | Microbial mat bacterial communities from mineral coupon in-situ incubated in ocean water Damariscotta River, Maine, United States -... | ecosystem: Environmental > Aquatic > Marine >... | reverse complement strand
CGAAGGAAGCGTTGCTGCTGCAGCCACTTTTTTCGCTTCTTGCATGGCATTTTTGACAGCTTCTTGCACTTCGCTATTTGCAGCCGCCACAGCAGCTGCAACTGTAGCCGCCGCGATTGCCTGACGTTGTTCTTCTTCGGCTTTAACACGCTGCACTTCCTCAGCCGCCAATCTTTCTTCTTTTTGTTGCGGATCTTCAATTACAACGGGTTCAACCTCAACCACCTCCACCGCGGTTGATTCAGGCTGCTCTATATCAGCCGGTTCAACCGCTTCTTCAGTGGCCACATTACGCTTGACATAAGTACGGCGTTTACGAACTTCAACACTCACTGTTTTGTTCTTGCCAGAGCTGCTTTGTTTCAGCTCACTAACAGTTTTACGCTTGAGAGTGATTTTTTTGGACGTTGAAGCTGCAGCCTCGGCTGTGTCATTACCTTTACGCAGGTGCTTCAACAGTTTCATTTTATCTGAGTCACTGATAGTTGCGTCAGCATCTGAGGGCACGCCAATACCCGCCTCACCTAATTGGCTAAGCAAACGATCGACAGGAATCCCTACTGCCTCGGCTAGTTGTTTTACTGTTACTTCTGACATATTGACAGTACCCTCCAGGCAGCTGATTTATCCCTGTTGCTCTTCGGCAAACCAAGGAGCACGCGCTTCCATAATCAATTTACTGGCCCGCTCTTCATCCAAACCTTCAATATCACAAATCTCATCAAGAGACTGCTCAGCAAGGTCTTCACGACACAAAATGCCTTTTGCCACCAGTGCATTTGCCAGGCTGTCATCCATACCGTCAAGCTCAAGAAGATCTGCATCTGCTTCATGGGCATGTTCTTCACCGGCAATAGCCTTGGTCAATAAAACATCGCGAGCACGATTACGTAATTCTTCAACCATATCCTCGTCAAACTCTTCGATTTCAAGCATTTCCTCGACTGGTACATAGGCCACTTCCTCGACCGAGCTAAAACCTTCCTGAACCAGAATAGTAGCAACCTCTTCATCGACATCGAGTTGTTCCATCAGGGTCTCAAGTACAGCTGCAGATTCCTGCTCACTCTTCTGCTCGGCATCAGTTTCGTTCATAACATTTAACACCCAACCAGTCAGCTGACTCGCCAGACGAATATTTTGACCGCCGCGACCGATGGCCTGTGACAAGTTTTCCTCATCAACGGCTATATCCATGGTGTGACTGTCTTCATCAACAACAATGGAAACAACCTCGGCTGGCGACATGGCATTAATAACGAACTGTGCCTCGTTATCATCATAAAGGATGATATCAACGCGCTCGCCGCTCAGTTCATTTGAAACCGCCTGGACGCGCGAACCACGCATACCAACACAAGCACCCACCGGGTCGATACGCTGGTCATTACTCTTGACCGCAATCTTGGCTCGGACACCGGGATCACGTGCCGCTGAACGAATTTCGATCAAACCTTCGCCAGCCTCAGGCACTTCAAGTTTAAACAACTCGATCAGCAACTCAGGCGCCGTACGACTAACAAACAGCTGAGGGCCTCGTGGTTCTGAACGGACATCACGCAGAAAACCACGGACGCGGTCACCAGGCCGCAGAGACTCACGCGGAATCATATCTTCACGGACAATCACAGCCTCTGCATTACCGCCCAGATCAAGGATGACATTGCCGCGATCGACACGTTTGACCACGCCCATCACCAATTCACCAATGCGACTGACATAGGCATCAACAACCTGGGCGCGCTCAGCTTCACGTACCTTTTGCACGATTACCTGCTTGGCAGCCTGAGCCGAAATACGACCAAACTCTACCGCCTCGAGTGGTGCCTCGATAAATTCACCAGCGGTAATACCTGGCTGTTTTTCCTGGGCATCGTCCAACGTGTATTGGGCATCCGGGTTTTCAAGCTCGTCTTCGTTATCGAGCACTTCCCAGCGACGAAAGGCCTCAAATTCTCCGCTGTCACGATCAATTGAAACACGCACCTCCATTTCACCACCGTGACGCTTTTTGGTCGCCATCGCCAATGCGGCTTCAATAGCACCAAAAATAATATCTCTGGAGACGCCCTTTTCGTTGGACACCGCATCTACAACCAACAATATTTCTTTGCTCATCGCTCAGCCTCTCGCAACACTAATCAATTCAACCCGCAGGACCATCAATCAAACCTAGGCACCAAATGTGCCTTTTCAATATTTTCAAAATCAATTTCAATTGCCTCGCCCTCAAGCTCAGCATGCACAATTCCGTCGCTCATTTGCGCCAACAAAACCGTCATCTTACGACGATTATTAAGTGGTACGGACAATAACAATTTAACTTCACGACCAATGAACTGTTCAAAGTGTTCAGGACGAAATAAAGGCCTATCCATCCCCGGTGACGACACCTCAAGACTATAGACTCCGGTAATTGGGTCTTCCACATCCAGCATACTGCTGACTTGGCGACTCACTGTCTCACAATCTTCAACCGAAATACCTACATCAGGTTTGTCTATAAAGACACGCAGCACCGAGTGTTTGCCCTGCGACAAATACTCAGCACCAACAAATTCATAACCCAAGCCCTCGACTATGGGCTCTAGCAGCTTCAGTACTTTTGTTGACGCCTGTCGGATCATTACCCCACCTAATAAACAAAAAATGGGCCAGCGGCCCACCTCACAACCCTAAATCTTTTATCACACTGGCCTTGGTTTTGACCACCAAACTCCAGTTAACAAAAAGCCCCGAACACGGGGCTTCCTGCAATACAAATATTGGTAGCGGGGGTAGGATTCGAACCTACGACCTTCGGGTTATGAGCCCGACGAGCTGCCAGACTGCTCCACCCCGCAACAACTGCGCAGTATATTACCCAAACTGCCCTACCTTTACAAGACCTAGTTCATTAATTACTACAATTACTTGCTGTTTCTGTCGCATCCCCAACACACAGGCCTAATTCACTATTTTTGTGGCTATCACGACCGTCGCATAAGCGTAACAAAAGCAATTGCGTAGTCTTTTTCATCCGATAAACTTAGATGTCCCTCGCCTACCCCGAGAGAATCGCAGACTGCCAGCGCCCGCCCAGAGAAGCTTAAAATAGGCTTGCCATGATCATTGTTGCTGATAGAAATCTGGCCCAAGCTGATGCCATCGCGAAACCCGGTCCCCAAAGCCTTAACCGCAGCCTCTTTGGCAGCAAATCGTTTAGCGAGAAAACTGGCCGGACTAGCACTCTCTGCGAAACCCTGCATTTCCTGCTTGGCAAGTATGCGCCGAGCAAACTTGTCACCAAACCTTGCCAGACTTGCCTCCATCCGGGCAATGGCGACGATATCAGTCCCTATGCCGTAAATCACTAGACCCTCGCTTGCAACATCAGGCGTTTGATCTCTCTCACAGCCTCTTGCAAACCAGTAAAAACGGCTCTGGCAATAATCGCATGGCCTATATTCAACTCTTTGACTTGAGGAATAGCGGCAATCTGGCAAACATTCTGATAATTAAGCCCATGCCCGGCATTAACATGCAAACCCAAACTATCACCATGCCTGATAGCCGCCACAATCCGTTGATACTCAATCTCGCGTGCCTGACTATCTTCAGCGTCAGCAAAGTGACCGGTGTGGATTTCAATCACTGGGGCACCCACCTCAGCAGCAGCATCAATCTGGGCAGGATCGGCATCGATAAAAAGCGATGCACGCACACCCGCAGCAGCCAGACGCTGACACGCCTCACGTATCTTACCCTTTTTCCCCAACACATCCAGCCCACCCTCGGTGGTCAATTCCTCACGGCTTTCGGGAACCAGACAGCATTCTTCCGGCTTGATACGCTCGGCAAATACCAGCATCTCGTCGGTAACGGCCATTTCCAGATTCATGCGCGTCTGCAAAATATTCTTCAACATTTCCACGTCACGTTCCTGAATATGGCGCCTGTCTTCACGCAGATGCAGCGTTATGGCATCCGCGCCAGCCTGCTCCGCCTCAATCGCCGCCTGAATCGGATCGGGGTAACGGGTAACCCTAGCCTGTCTCAGGGTTGCAACATGGTCAATATTTACACCCAACAACATATTTCACTCCATTCCATTAGGGCAGAACTAATCTTGCTGCCTACTCAGTGCAGCCGCCTCGGTGCCGCGCTGTAAATCCATCAACAACTTCCGGCTATGCAATTTCTTGCCACCCAGATAATAATCAAGCACCAGACGGGTCAGGCGCCTTGCATCTTTTAGATGCTGCGGCTGATCCAGTTTTTCTTCAGCCAACGCTAGCAAAGACTCACCCTTGAACAACATAGCTTGATTAGCATCCGCCCGTTGCGCCAGCATTGGTCCCTGGCCTGGATGGTAGTGATAACTACGATGCATATCAATTGGATCACCCTGCACCAGCTCATACTCAAGCATCAGACCATAACCGATCTCTTGCAACAATTGCTTTTCAAACAAACGCAGATGCCGTTGTAACAGCTGGGGCTGGTTCAGACTGTCTAGTTGGTTGAAAGTATATCGATAATACTCAAACAAATCCGGATGTGGGTCATGGCGGTGCAGCAAATAAGTCAGTAGTTCATTAATATAAAAGCTGCTCAACAATACCGGACCAATTAGCATATGTGCGGTGCCGCTTGCCTCAACATCCGTCAACGAAGCTAGTTCACCTCGACCGGACCAGGACAGTTGCAGCGGCATAAACGGCTGCAGCAAGGCCTGACGTTGATTTCGCTTACCCTTAACACCCCGGGCTACCAGGCCAACGCGACCATATGAAAGCGAAAAAACCTCGAGCAAGAGACTGGTATCACGATACGGACGCTTATGCAGCACATAGGCAGGCTCGAGCAATACCTTATTATTTGCTTGCGCCATGTTTGCGCTCTGCTTAATTAGTCGTCAGTATATCCAAGGCTTCTCAGGGCACGCTCATCTGCCGCCCAGCCCTCTTTAACCTTAACCCACAGCTTCAACAGCACCTTTTGTTCCAATAATTTTTCCAAATCCAGGCGCGCATCTTGACCGACCTTTTTAAGCCCCGCCCCGCCCTTACCAATAACAATCGCCTTTTGCCCCGGCCGAGCCACCCAGATCAGGGCATGAATTGTCACCAAATTACCCTCGGTTTCGTAAGCCTCAATTTCAACCGACAACTCATAAGGCAACTCCTGGCCAAGCGCGCGGGTCAACTTCTCACGGACAATTTCAGCGGCGACAAAACGCATGCTGCGATCAGTAATTTGATCATCAGGAAAATATGGCACGGCAATCGGCAAAAGCTTTTCAACCTCGGCCTCTAGAATATCTACACTCTCACCGGTTTGAGCAGACAACGGCACGATGGTATGAAATTTCATCAAGCTTGAAAGGTGCGCAAGATGAGGTAATAGAGTTTCTTTCTGCAACCTATCAATCTTGTTCACCACTAGAATGACAGGCACGTCGCTGTTTTTGAGCCGCTCCAGAACGGCTTGATCTTCCTCTGTCCACTTCAGGTCTGAAACCACGAACAAAATCACATCGACATCCTTGAGCGCTGTCGATGCCGCCTGGTTCAGATAACGATTCATGGCCTTCTGACCCTGAGTATGCATGCCGGGAGTGTCGACATAAATCGCCTGAGTGGTTTCAGTGGTGTTGATGCCTAAGATTCTATGCCGGGTGGTTTGAGGCTTTCTTGACGTAATACTAATCTTCTGCCCCAAAATGCGATTCATCAAGGTTGATTTACCAACATTTGGACGTCCGATAATGGCCGCAAAACCACAACGAAATTTTTTTGCTTCATCTGGCATAAGAAATATGGATTCTTTGGTTATTTGGCAATGATCTGATAGGCCTTGCGGGCTGCATCTTGCTCGGCCTTACGGCGGCTAGTCCCTTTACCCTTGGCTAGCTCATCCAGACCTTCGGCCCTGCAGACAACGTGGAAAATTTGGTCATGCGATTCACCCTCTACACTCGTCTGTTCATAAATAGGCAACGCCTGCTGACGTGACTGCAGCAACTCCTGCAATCGCGTTTTGGGGTCTTTCTTCGCGGTTTCTGGTGAGGCAGCCTCAAGCCTTTGTTGATAAAGACGCCGAATTAATGCCTTTGTCGCCTCAAAACCACCATCAATATAAACAGCACCCAAAATGGCCTCAACACCACAGGCAAGAATTGAATCACGGCGAAAACCGCCACTCTTCAGTTCACCTGAGCCCAGTCGCAAGCAATCCCCTAAATTTAGTTCCCTACCGATGACGGCAAGGGTGGCTCCTTTTACCAGGCTGGCACGAAGGCGAGTCAACTCACCTTCAGTAGCGGCCGGAAAACGATGAAACAACTCATCAGCAATAATACAACCCAAGACGGCATCACCAAGAAATTCAAGTCGCTCGTTATTTTTGCTGCCAATGCTTCGATGCGTAAGCGCCTGAACAATTAGCCGCGAATCACTAAATTGGTAGGCCAAGGCCCTACAAAGTTTTTCCTGGGGAGACAGCAATCAATCAGCGCTCTATTTCAACGGTGTTATTACCAAACATCACCACGGCGTCCACATTGCTCATCATATGCACACGGCCTTCATATTCAATTGAGACCTTACGTTTCTTGCCAGACGCAACAACCTTAATATGTTCTGCTTTAACAGAGTCAACATCATCAACCTGAAGTTTTTTCAGTATTAAATCTTTGACCTGACGATCTGTCGCACCCCCTACCCGGTTATCACTGGCCAACCCTTTCAAGGTGGAACTAACCTTAAAACCCTCCAGATACAGGGGAAAAAGTTTTACGGCGATAAACAAAACAAAGCCAACCAAAACCAATACCATCGTGATACCGATCCCGGTCATGCCCCGTTGTGATTTTGGAGTTTTTAGCATCATATTCATCTGCAGTAAGAGTCGTTACTTGATTATATTACCAACGCGTTCCCATGAAACCCGGTTCTGGACACCATCCCAGTTCATCCAGATCATGAAGGCCCTGCCGACCAGATTTTCATCCGGGACAAAACCCCATACGCGGCTATCATTACTATTATCACGGTTATCGCCCATGACAAAATACTGCCCTTCTGGAACGATATATTCACCTTCCATCGAACCACGCCCCCGATCCACCAGAATTTCGTGTTCAATGCCAGCCAGGTTTTCCATTCGCCTGTCTGTACCGGTCATATGCAGGCCTTCGCCTGTGGTGGTAAATGTCCCCAGAGCAGTCTGTTTGGCCAGCTCACCGTTGACATAGAGCTGCTTGCCAAAATAACTAATCGTATCCCCCGGCACACCGATCACACGTTTGATGTAATCAACCGATGGGTTTTTGGGATAACGAAACACCACCACATCACCACGTTCAGCATCGCCCAGCGCAAGTACTTTACTGTTTAAAACAGGCAAACGAATACCGTAGGTAAATTTATTGACCAGAATAAAATCACCAGATAATAAGGTTGGCATCATTGAACCGGAGGGTATCCGAAACGGCTCGATTAGAAATGAGCGCAAAATCAACACCGCCAAAATCACTGGAAAAAATGACCGTGCATACTCAACCATCAGCGGTTCTTTATAAGCATCGGCAATAAGCTGCTGCTTAACCCCCTGTTGCGTCAATTTATCAGCCGCCTGAGTTCGTTTTGGCTTCCAAACAAAAATATCGATCGCCCAAATCACGCCGGTGACCAAAACAGCCGTCACCATTACGGTTGCAAAATCAAAGTTCATTTATTTTTTACCCACATCCAGTATTGCCAGAAATGCTTCCTGGGGAATGTCGACATTGCCCACCGACTTCATACGTTTCTTACCCTTTTTTTGCTTTTCCAGCAGCTTACGCTTACGACTGATATCACCACCGTAACATTTAGCGATTACATTCTTACGCAGTGCCTTGACGGTGCTACGGGCAATAATCTTGCTACCGATAGCAGCCTGGATGGCGACATCAAACATCTGTCTTGGAATCACCTCTTTCATTCGATCCACCAGGGCTCGCCCCTGAAACTCAGACTTATCACGATGAACAATGACTGCCAGGGCATCGACCACTTCACTACTGATGAGGATGTCCAGTTTTACCAGCTCGGCAACTTGATAGCGTTTAAACTCATAATCCAACGAGGCATAACCACGTGATACAGATTTGAGCCTATCAAAAAAATCCAACACTACCTCGTTCAAAGGTAATTCATAGGTCAATTGCACCTGACTGCCAGCATATTGCATATTTTTCTGCACGCCACGCTTTTCGACGCACAGTCCAATAACATTACCCAAATATTCTTGTGGCACCAGTAGATGGGCTTCAATGATAGGCTCGCGAATTTCGTCGATAAGGTTGGGCGCAGGCAATTTGGCTGGATTATCCACCAAAATAACTTCACCAGCGGTAGTCGCCACCTCGTAGATAACCGTTGGCGCAGTAGTGATTAAATCGAGGTCGTATTCACGTTCAAGCCGCTCCTGGACAATCTCCATATGTAACATACCAAGAAAACCACAGCGAAACCCGAAGCCCAAGGCTGTTGATGTTTCAGGCTCGTAAAACAAGGCTGAATCGTTCAGTTTAAGCTTGGACAGGGCCTCACGCATATCCTCGTAATCTTCCGAACTGCTTGGAAACAGACCGGCAAAGACCCGCGGCTGAACCTCTTTGAAGCCTGGTAGAGATTCTGTGGCCGGATTTTTAACCGTGGTGATAGTATCCCCCACTGGCGCACCATAGATATCCTTGATGCCGGCGATCATGAAGCCCACTTCACCCGCCTTAAGCACGCCGGTGTCAAGTCGTTTTGGAGTAAAAACACCGACATGGTCGACCTGGTGCTCACCTTCGGTCGACATAACTTTGATTTTGTCTTTCTTGCGCAGCGTGCCGTTAACCACTCGAACCAGCGACACCACACCGACATAGCTATCAAACCAAGAATCAACAATCAGGGCCTGCAATGGTGCATCGGGATCACCTACCGGAGGCGGAATACACTTAACTATGGCCTCCAACACTTCATCAATGCCAACGCCGGTCTTGGCACTACAGCGCGGCGCGTCATCTGCCTCGATACCGATGATGTCTTCAATCTCTTTGGCAACGCGATCAGGGTCTGCGGCAGGCAGGTCAATCTTGTTCAGCACCGGCATCACTTCCAGCCCCTGCTCAAGGGCGGTGTAACAGTTGGCCACACTCTGGGCCTCGACCCCCTGTGAGGCATCGACCACTAACAAGGCACCTTCACAGGCCGCCAGCGAACGTGACACCTCGTATGAAAAATCCACATGTCCAGGGGTATCGATAAAATTCAGCTGGTAGGTTTCACCATCTTTGGCCGTAAAATTTAGCGTGACACTCTGAGCCTTGATGGTAATGCCGCGCTCGCGCTCCAGGTCCATAGAATCCAAGACCTGCTCAGACATCTCTCGATCTTCCAAGCCTCCACAGACCTGAATTAGCCTGTCAGACAGGGTAGATTTGCCATGATCGATATGGGCAATGACGGAAAAATTTCGAATATGCTTCATTAAATATAGTGACTTCGTCTGCTCAAATGCCAATACAGCATTGATTTGGAGCGCAATTCTAGCGAATTTCGGCCCAAGCATAAACAAAAAAGAAGGGGCTGGATTCAGCCCCTTGGTTTATCAAGCCATTAATGGCCTACTATTCTGATAATCTGATCGCCAAAAACACCGGCCCTTCGCGCCTTTGAATCAGTACAGCCACCGGTTTTCCACTCGGCAGCTCGGCCGTTATTTCACGGAAGTGTTCGACATCATTGATGTTTTTGTTATTGATCATGACAATCACATCACCGTCCCTGATGCCAGCATCATTGGCCGGACCAGACTTCACGCCTGTAACCAGAACACCGCTGTCGGCCAACCCCCACTCTTCACGTTGCTTATCGCTGAGATCGGCAACATCGACTTTAAGACGTTTATCCTTGGCCGTCCCCGGCTCAGCAGACGCCAGCTCAAGCTCATCACTGCCCGGCAGTTTACCAATTCTGACCTTTAACACCTTCACCTTACCATTACGGATAATCTTGACCGGGACATCCTTGTTGATGGGCGTCACCCCAACCATTGGCGGCAATGAAGAGGAGGTCTGCACTTCCTTGCCATTAAATTCGATGATGATGTCGCCAACCTCAAAGCCAGCATCAATAGCCGGGCTTTTGGGCAATACCTGGGAGACCAAGGCGCCGATGGGCTTGTCCATTTCAAATGATTCGGCCAGCTCTCGGGTCACATCCTGAATCAGCACCCCCAACCAACCACGGGTGACATGACCAACATCCTTGAGCTGATCGACCACATCCATAGCCAGATCAATAGGAATGGTAAACGACAACCCCATGAAACCACCGGTTCGGCTATATATCTGGGCATTCACCCCAATCACCTCCCCATTCATATTAAACAGTGGCCCACCCGAGTTACCTGGATTGATGGCGACGTCAGTCTGGATGAAGGGCACATAATTTTCATTTGGCAGGCTGCGACGCAGGGCACTAACGATCCCAGAAGTAACAGTATGATCAAAATCAAACGGCGAGCCAATCGCCACTACCCACTGGCCAACCTTCAATTTATTGGGATCACCAATCTTAACCACCGGTAAATTCTTGGCATCCACCTTTAGCAGAGCAACATCACTACGCTTGTCGCTGCCAATCACCTCAGCCTCAAGTTCGCGCCGGTCACTCAAGCGAACAATTACCTCATCCGCATCACGAATCACGTGATAGTTGGTCAGTATGTAGCCATCTTTTGAAATAATAAAACCTGAGCCCAAAGAGTGTGAGTCATATTCCCGCGACGGCGCATCCTGATTAGGTTGTTGCCGCGGCTCAAAAAAACGACGAAAGAACTCATCAAACGGGGTGCCTTCAGGCATGTTTGGCGGCATACCATGAGGAAAGCCACGGCCTTGATTGGACTGGATCTTTTGGCTGGTGCTGATATTGACGACGGCAGCACTGTTGGCATCAACAATGGAGACAAAATCAGGCAAATCGGCCGCTGTACTTAACCCCGGAACAAAACCGGCAGCCATACTCAAAAAGACCGCAAACACGATGCCTACTGATTTTTGCTTAATCCTCAACGCTAACTCTCCTTGGATTGAGACCTAAATAAGAACTGTCACTTTGACTCAGTAACAGCGTGCCCAACTGCTTGGTTACAATGGCGTAAAACGATTGGTTGATAACGGTCATCATGGGCAATTTTACGACTAAACACTCTAACCAGGTAAAATCCTAGAAATAATCCAAATAGACCAAAGATAGCAATCATAGCGTCAGCCTGAATAACACCCAGCTCCTTAGCCAACACATCGCCCAGCATTGCCACCAGGATCAAACCAAGCAACGGCAGTCCGTAGACAGCCAAAGAACCTCGCACAAGTGCATCTTCTTTCAACCCCAGCACCACCATTTCACCAGGGGCAGCATTAATCTGATTCAGTGCCTTTACTCGACTAAAGCGATTGGCATAGACCTTGGATAACACCCCAGTGCCACAGCCCTTGTTGGCCGAACAACTAGAGCAGGCGCTCTTACGCTCAGTCTCAATCCAGGCATAATCGCCATCACGAGAAACAATCTGGCCTGTTTCTTCAATCATTGAGACGCCGCTTCTAGGCTAATAGACTGACCTATCGTTGTCACGGTCACCTCAGGCACATCACCAACAACCGTAATTTGGTAGCCATCCTCGATATTGCCAAAGGCGCTAACAGCACCCATGCTCGAGACACCAATAAATGCCTCACCTTTGGATTTGGCTCGCTCAACAAACACAGAAACCGACGCAAGCCCGTCACTGTAGACCCTATGTTCAAAATTACTATTGAGGCTATTCGCATCGGCATTGAGCAATAAAAAGCCATCTGGCAGTTTACCAACCACCCAGCGTGGTTTAGTTGATTGCTCAACCTGTGTCACAGCACTTGACTCGGTAACCGGGTCAACACCAAAGTTTTCAGCTATTTGACCCGACGGCAGCAACTCCAGCGAGGTGAACATCACCTGTTCGAGCGTTGCCCCCTTTTGATCCAACAAGTCAGATTTGAGCAATAACCCTGTATCCCTATCCAACCACAAACGATAACCATAACGATATTCATCCCTGGGGCTGACTGAGACCAGCTGTGTATCACGCCCGGCAGCCCTGTCGCTTCCAAGCAGCTTGAGTTCGTAATAAATATCAATCCTTTCTAACTGAGCAGCACCCTCCAAACCTGTCGCCGGAGTGCCACGCAACTCACGACGTGCCTCACCGGTGAGAGTTTCAAGCAACTCACGTGCGCCCTGCTCATCAACAATATGAGTAACCTTCATAGTGGCAATATCATCGGCACGACGATAAATAAAGACGCCTTGATAATTTAGTTGCTGCATCGCCAACGACATTTTTCCAAGCCATTGCTTAGGTGATGTCTGTTCGGCAATTGATGTATGGGCAGAGAAAAACAGCCCCAAGGCAAAGGCAACCCTACTCAGGCACTTTAGATGTACTTTATTAATAATCAACACCGCAGAAAGACCCACATTACAAGAAAACAGCTGGTTGACAATGCCTGCTATGAATAATTATTCACCATCGCTAGGATGGCTAACCACAAGGTGGGCATAAGGAACCACCGCCGACCCCATTACAGTTGGCCCGGCAACATTGCGATGACTGTATAAATAGTTGTTCAGCCTTGATTCAATCGCTGGCTTGGTCGTGTTCCACTGTTGCCCTTGTACAGTCCGAATATCAAGCTGCGGCATACTCCGCGAGGCAAGCGGTGCGATCTGAGCCGGGACAGGAGCACTCGCCAATCCTGGTCCACTGGCCTGTTCATCTACAGCAATCATTCCGACACCAACATAAGCCACCATGGCCACTGAAGCGGCCATGGCAAACCCCGTAAAAGGATTGCTAATTGGATGACGGCGTTTGGTCGTATTACTTGTTTTTTGCTTAAATACTGTAGCCTGGGGGGCTAACAGCTCTTCTTTGCCAATAGCTTGGCTAACACTATTAACGAAATTCCGATTCAGGTTGGGCGGCAGATTATTTCTCAGGGCGTCACCGATGATGTGATATTGCTCCCAACAATCGCGCTGCTCAGGGTCACTGCGCATGTCACGCAGAGACTGCTGCATTTCCTGCTCACTCACTTCACCATCCATTAATGCCGAAATATCTTGTTTCATATTATTTTCCGCCATGTACCTGCTGATTGGATACCATTCTACAACAATGGTTCCAATTGTTTCTGAATCGCTTCACGCGCCCTAAAAATACGAGACCTTACCGTGCCGACAGGGCAACCCATGGCCTCGGCAATCTCATCATAGCTCAGGCCTTCAAGCTCACGCAGAGTAATCGCAGTACGTAAATCCTCGGGTAACTTCTGCATTGCGTCCACCACTACCCGCTCGACCTCACTCTTCTGCATCAATCCTTCAGGCGTTTCATAATTCTTAAGATCATCATAACTGCCATATTGTTCCGCATCCTGAATATCAATATCACTCTTCGGTGGTCTGCGTCCCTGAGCTACCAGATAGTTCTTGGCCGTGTTAATGGCAATCCGGTACAACCAAGTATAGAAGGCGCTATCACCTCTAAAGTTCGGTAACGCCCGATAAGCCTTGATAAAGGCCTCTTGAGCCACATCATAAACTTCTGATGAATCATATACATAGCGCGAAATTAAATTAATAACCCGATTCTGATACTTTAGCACCAATAAATCGAAGGCGGCTTTATCACCTCCCTGCACACGTTCCACCAACGCCTGGTCCGCTTTATATTCAGCCATGCAGACCACCCACCCTGTTATTATTAGTCTTCATTATTTGCTAACGAATGGACCGCGCAATCCCCCTAGGGTTCAGTTACAGATAAAAAGAACTTATTATATGATAAGTATTTGAAAATATTTAATCTTATTACATTCAATCAGACATGACACAATCACACTATGACGCCATCATTATTGGTGGAGGCGCCGCCGGCCTAAGTCTGGCCTTACGCCTGGCCAGCAGCGCCAAAATCGCCGTCATCACCAAAGGCGCACTGCGCGAAGGCGCCACGTACTATGCCCAGGGCGGTATTTCGGCAGTGCTTGATGCCAAAGACTCAATCGAGTCACACATTGAAGACACCCAGCTTTCTGGCGCAGGCCTATGCAACCCTGACATAGTCCGCTACACCGTCGAACATGGCCGCGAAGCCATCGACTGGCTGGTAGAATGCGGCGTTGACTTTGACCGCGAAACCCACCCCGACGGCAGCTCTGATTTCCACTTGACCCGCGAGGGCGGCCACAGCCACCGGCGCGTCTTGCACGCTGCTGACGCTACCGGCCAAGAGATCCAGAACAGCCTGGTCAGCCAACTCAAAAACCACCCCAACATCAATGTACTGGAAAACCATATTGTTATTGATCTGATCACAGATAAAAACAATCACTGCCAGGGTTGCTATGTATTGGACAGACAAAATCAACAGGTCATCACCCTGGCCAGTCGTTTTACCGTACTCGCCACTGGCGGTGCCGGCAAGGTCTATCTTTACACCAGCAATCCGGATGTATCCACCGGCGATGGTATCGCCATGGCCTGGCGCGCTGGTTGCCGGGTCGCTAATATGGAGTTTGTGCAGTTCCACCCTACCTGCCTCTATCATCCAAAGGCAAAGTCATTCCTGATCACCGAAGCCATTCGTGGTGAAGGCGGCATACTTAAACTACCCAATGGCACACGCTTCATGCCCGACTTTCACCCGGACGCCGAACTGGCACCACGCGATATCGTCGCCAGAGCCATTGATCATGAGATGAAGCGCCTGGGGATTGATTGCGTCTATCTTGATATCAGCCAACAACCGGCCGACTTTATCCGCTCTCATTTTCCCAATGTCTATACCAAGTGCCTGGAGTTCGGCATCGATATCACCCAAGAAGCTATCCCAGTAGTGCCAGCAGCACATTACACCTGTGGAGGCGTCATCACCGACCTGCACGGTCAAACCGATGTGGACAATCTCTATGCCATTGGCGAAACAGCCTTTACCGGACTGCACGGCGCCAACCGCATGGCCAGCAATTCTTTACTCGAATGTCTGGTGTTCGCCAAGGCCGCCAGACAAAACATTGCCGAGCGTCTCAATGAAGCTTATGAGATACCCATCTTGCCCAAGTGGGATGCCAGCCGGGTCACAGAATCTCCCGAAGAAATTGTCATCTCCCATGACTGGGATGAACTGCGCCGTGTCATGTGGGACTATGTTGGCATCGTCCGCACAGACAAACGGCTGCAACGCGCATACAAGCGCATTCAGGTACTACAAAAAGAGATCGAGGAATACTATGCCAGTCATACCGTCAACAATGACTCACTGGAACTGCGCAACCTGGTACTGGTTGCAGAGCTAATCGTACGTTCAGCAATACAGCGCAAAGAAAGTCGTGGCCTGCACTACACGTTGGACTATCCGGTGGCGGATGAAAACAATTCACGCAATACCATTCTGGATCCTAATAGCCCATAGCAAGCGGCATAATGATCGAGACAAGCGATTATGATCTCAAGCAATTAAGATTGGCGTTGCTCCAGACCAGCTAACCACAGCGCCACAAATGCTAAAAAATAAATACCCTACCCGCCATCCTAATCACCACCTTCACGGCCTCTTCCCGAGTCATTGCCATTTATGCAGACACCATTGTCTTGATCGGCGGGGATGTCGCCACTCAGAAAGGCGAGGATTCCGGTTGCTGAAATTAATATAGCTGTTAGCGTACATCTCCAACACGTATGAATTGCCAATACCGCTGAGCAAATGTTGCTGTTTATAGCTTTGCTCAGCTAAGCTGGCCAGCCTAATCAAGAGTAATTATCGTTATATAACAGGATGATTATTCACCTAAATCTGATTCCAGCACCAACTTGTCATCGAGCGATTTTTTGGCCTTGGCACCCAGCTTTTTCAGCTTTTCGGTCCGGCCAACCAAATTGCCTTTACCATCCACCAGGCGTTTTCTGGCGGTCTGATAGGCATCCGTAGCCTTGCCGAGCTTATCGCCAATGTCATCCATGGATTGTACGAACAGCACAAACTGGTCATAAAGACTGCCAGCCTTTTCGGCGATCTCCAGCGCGTTAAGATTTTGATATTCATGGCGCCAGATGTTATGCACGGTTTTAAGCGTGGCCAATAATGTAGTCGGGCTGACGACAATGATGTTTTTGTCGAAGGCCTCGCGGAAAATGTTTCTATCGTTTTCTACCGCGGTAATAAATGCCGACTCTATGGGTACAAACAGCAAGACAAAATCGAGTGATTTGATGTCGGGCAGGTCTTCGTAATTCTTGACACTGAGCCCTTTAATATGGGCCTTGAGCGAGGCGATGTGCTCTTTGAGAGCGATTTGCCGCTGATTGTCATTATCGCTAGAGCAATAACGCTCATAGGCGGTAAGTGAGACCTTGGAGTCGATAATGATGTCCTTGCCCTCGGGCAAATGAACGATCACATCCGGACGCAGCCGCTTGCCCTCTGCACTGGTGAAGCTGCCCTGGGTTTCATATTCGCGGCCATTGTGCAAGCCCGACTCTTCCAGAACTCGTTCGAGGATCACTTCGCCCCAGGTGCCCTGGGTCTTGGTCTGGCCTTTGAGGGCGTTGGTCAGATTGACGGCATCATCACTGATCTTTTGATTGAGGTCTTTGAGGTGTTTGATCTCGTGAAACAAAGAGATGCGATCCTTGGATTCCTTTTCGTAGACATCCTCAACCTTGCGCCTGAAATCACCCAGCTGCTCGCGCAGGGGCTTGAGCACCTGGCCGATATTTTGCTGGTTTTGTTCGGTGAACTTAAGGCTCTTTTCTTCGAGGATCTTATTGGCCAGATTCTGAAATTCGGAGGTGAGCTGGGCCTTGGCCTGATCTAGCAATTTTAGTTTCTCGACTGACTGTTTGCGCTCTTCTGCCAGCTGAGTTTCCAGTTTGGCAATATCAGCCTTGAGCAGACTGGCTTGTTCTTGTCTATCTTGCGACGCTTGCCCGGCCTCGATCAGCCGTTGTTCGAGTTTGCTGCTGACTTGTTGTTCAGCCTGCAATTGGGCAGCAAGTGTGGCCAGCTCATGTTCATTACCATCACTGTGATGCGCCTTTAGCCATAACCAGGCAACAACAACACCGATCAGTGCGCCCATAGCGATATAAACAATAGGTAAAAACAAATCCACGATCAGGCCTCACAGCAAAACACACGATTAAAACACAGCTAAGAATGATTGGCATTATAGCAATCGAGTCATTATATTAATCAGACATATACAGACCATAGCTAAAAAAATATGCCGCATTCAAACAAGCAACAGTTCCCCCATCTTGGTAAGATGATTCACCTAAACCACGCTGCGGTGGCACCCTGGCCGGCGGTGGCACGTGATGCAGTAAGGCAGTTTGCAGATGAGAACGCCCGACAGGGCTCAACACACTACCCCAGTTGGCTCAAGGTTGAGCAGCAGCTGCGTCGGGGGCTGGCCAGCCTAATCAATGCCCCCTCGGCTGATGATATAGCCCTGGTCAAAAACACCTCGGAGGCCCTGTCATTCGTCGCCTACGGACTAGAGTGGCAGGTGGGCCACAATATCGTCTCTAGCGACCAGGAGTTCCCCTCTAACCGAATCGTCTGGGAATCACTGGCCCAGCATGGCATTGAGTTCCGCGAAGCCGACCTGGGCAGCGCCTCTACACCGGAAGATGCCTTATTCGCCAGGGTGGATCAAAATACTCGCCTGATCACCATCAGCTCGATTCAGTATGCCTCCGGTCTGCGCATGGATCTAGCGCGCATCGGCCAATTCTGCCGTGACAATGGCATCCTGTTTTGTGTCGATGCCATCCAAAGCCTTGGCGCGGTTCAGCTCGATGCCCAGGCCATCAATGCTGACTTTGTCATGGCCGACGGTCACAAGTGGATGCTCGGGCCTGAGGGGCTGGCACTGTTTTATTGCCGACCCGAGATTCGCAACAAATTGAAACTAACACAATATGGTTGGCATATGGTCGACCCACTGGGCAACTACACCTACAAGAACTGGAAGGTAGCCAATACGGCACGCCGCTTCGAATGTGGCAGCCCCAACATGGTTGCCATTCATGCTCTAAATGCCAGTATCAAACTGTTACTAAAAGTGGGCATGGATAAGGTTGAGGCCGCTGTGCTGGAAAACAGCCGTTACCTATGTGAGCGTATCAATGAGATCGGTGGGCTTGAGCTACTGACCAATACTGAAACGGGGCGATATGGCGGCATCGTCAACTTCAGCGGCAAAGATAATGCTGGTCTTTTTCAAGAGTTGGAAAAACATAAAATATTCTGTGCCTTGCGCGGTGGTGGGATTCGTTTTTCGCCGCATTTCTACACGCCTAAATCAGATTTGGATAAGGCCTTGAAGATTGTTTACCAGAGAAACTAGGATTCCGGCATGACGAGTATTTCTAATTTTTGCAACAAGGAAACAGGCGATAGAAATTCGCTGTAGTGGCGGCCGCAACCTCTTCCAGGCTAATCCCCTTCAACTCGGCGATATGCTCCGCCACATAACGGGTATAAGCCGGCTGATTGCTCTTACCACGGTAGGGAACGGGCGTCAGGTAAGGTGAATCAGTTTCAACCAGCATCTTGTCCAAGGGACAAAGTTTTGCGACTTCTTTTAATTCCTTGGCCGAATTAAAGGTAACAATACCCGAAAATGATATAACAAAATTCAGTTCTATGGCGCGGCGGGCGCTGCCCCAGTCATCGACAAAACAATGCATGATACCGCCGATCTGTTCAGCGCCCTCTTCCGCCATGATGTTCAGGGTATCAGGTTGCGCCTCGCGACTATGGATGATCAAAGGTTTGCAGGTCTGCCTGGCTGCCGCAATATGATGCCGAAACCGGTCTCGTTGCCAATCCAGATCACCTTCGCTGCGAAAGTAGTCCAGCCCTGTTTCACCGATGGCAATCACCTTGGGATGACTGGCCAACTCGACCAATCTATCGACTGACGGATCTTCACCCTCGTCTTCATTGGGATGCACGCCCACCGAGGCAAAGATGTTGTCGTGGGCCTCGACAATCTTCATCATCTCCGGCCAAGCCTCTAAGTTGATGCCGACACACAGCATCTGCTCAACAGCCAGTTCTTTGGCCTGTGCAATGACATGGCTCATGTCACCACCAACAGCGTTAAGATCCAGACGATCAAGATGGCAATGTGAGTCAATCAGATGAATAGTCATAATAGTAGGTAGTTATTTCTGATGAGTTTTGCCCGAAGGCGAAGCCAAAATGTAGACAGCGTTTACAGCAAACAGCAGGGAATTTTAAGCAACGGCAACCGCACTAAATGGTATGGGTTGGGCGGTCGGATTTCAACGCCCCACCGAGATAGGTTTCTATCTTCTTGCGGGCATTTTCACCATCCTGGTCAAAGGCGAACTGCACACCAACGCCCGCGACCCGATTTCCCTGCGCTCCCTTGGGTGTCACCCAGATTACCTTACCGACTATGGGTAGTTTTTCAGTCTCTTCCATCAGTTTCAGCAACATAAAGACCTCTTCACCCAACATGTAATCTTTATTGGTTGGGATAAACAGGCCACCATTTTTAACAAATGGCATATAGGCCGCATACAAGGCACCCTTGTCCTTGATGGTAAGTGACAGGATGCCCTGGCGCGCTGATGTTACCGGTGCGGTTGGTTTGTTGTCATCTTCGGCCATGGTTTTTTATTATACCTAAGCTGCGTTATCTTCAAGCTATTTTTCTTTTTCTGGCACGAAAGGCATTTTGCCATTCCATCAACACAGACTCCATAATCAAGGCTGGGTTGAGATTGCGGTCAAACGCCTGCTGCGCCTGTCTGACGCGATCCTGCAACTTGAACAGGCCTGTTAACGATACCTGATTCGCAAGTTTAAGCAAACGCCCTTGCAGATCCGGATTGCTGATATGAGCAGGCGTTTGAGCCGTGGCCTTGAGGCGAATCATGTCCGCCGTCCAGGAGTAGATACACAATAAACCCCAATTTGGATTGGCCTTATTCGACTGACTCGCCAGACTGACCGGATCCAGCTTTAAACCAGCCAGCTGGCCCAGACCATCAAAAAGTGCCTGACGCTGTTCAAGCAATCCCTCGTCGGCCAGCTGCACCGCCCTAAGTGGTGCGCCATCAGCCAGTGACAGCAGCAGGTCGATATCTGTAGCCGCAGGGAGTTGCTGAGTCAGCCAGGCACGACTATCAGCGATTGCACCAGTACCAAAGCAAACCTCCTGACAGCGCGAACGAATGGTGGCCGGCAGCTGCGCTGGCAAACGGGTCACCAACAGCAAGACAGTCTCAGTCGAGGGCTCCTCCAGGGTCTTGAGCAAGCTGTTACTAGCATTGATGTTCATGGCCTCCGCCGGGTTAATGACCACCAATTTATGTCCAGCATATTGAGACTTGAGTGCCATGAACTGGCCAAGCGCACGAATTTGATCAACGGCAATCGCCTTTTTGCCTTCCAAGGGGGATACCAGACTGACATCTGGATGGCTACCGGCCTGATAAAGCTGACAATAGCGACACTGACCACAGGGCATCGCATCAGCATCATTTGACTGACACAGCAGACTTTGAGCGAATAGTGTGGCGAACTGGCCTTTACCCAGTCCCTGGGGGCCGGTCAACAACAAGGCGTGTGGCAGACGCCCCTGTTGACGACTCTCTTGCAAAAATTGCCATTGTGATTGCTGCCAGGGAAAGAGTAAGGACATTTTTAATATACTCAGGATTTAATCAGGTGATTAATGACTTCGTTGAGGCCAATTTTAACCTGATCCAGAGATTGTGAGGCATCAATAATGTGATAACGCTGCGACTGTTGGTGCGCCATGTTTAGGTAGACTTGACGTACCTTTTCGAAAAACAGCTGTTTCTCACGCTCGAACCTGTCTGCCTCTTGTGGTCGACCAGCGGCACGCGCCAAACCAACCTCTACCGGCGCATCCAGCAACAGAGTGGCATCCGGTCGCAGACTACCCTGGACCCACTGTTCCAGTTCAGCGATGCGATTCATAGCAATGCCACGGCCACCACCCTGATAAGCATAGGTGGCATCGGTAAAGCGATCACAAAGTACCCACTTACCTGCCGCCAATGCTGGCTGGATTACTTCGGCCAAGTGCTGAGCCCGGGCAGCAAACATCAATAGCAGTTCGGTATCATCGGCCATACTGGTATTGCGATGATCCAGCAACAGGCCGCGAATCATCTCACCCAGCTCGGTGCCACCTGGCTCACGGGTCAACACCACCTCTAGTCCAGCAGCACGCAGTGACTCATGTACATATTCCATATTAGTGCTCTTACCAACTCCCTCTATGCCCTCGATGGTTATGAATTTTCCTCGGTTCATGCTGATCTCTTTCTAATCACTATTTACGTTTGAGTTGGTATTTTCGCACTGCGTTGGTATGTTCTTCCAGGCTGGCAGAAAAATAATGACTACCATCACCCTTGGAAACAAAGTAGAGGCTATCACCTTTGGCAGGATGCAGGGCCGCACGGATGGCCGCCTTACCCGGCAAGGCAATCGGTGTTGGCGTCAGGCCGTGGCGGGTATAAGTGTTATAGGGCGTGTCTCGTCTCAGATCGCTTCTTCTGATATTGCCATCGTAGTTTTCACCGATACCGTAGATCACCGTAGGGTCGGTTTGCAGCCGCATATTTTTTTGCAGACGGCGGACAAAGACGCCGGCAATCTGGTTGCGTTCAGCGGGTACCGCAGTTTCCTTTTCAATAATCGAGGCCATGATAAGGGCTTCATAGGCTGATTGATACGGCAGTCCCTCATCTCGCTGCTGCCACTCCTGTTGCAGGCGTTGCTGCATTGCCTCGTAGGCACGTTTGAGAAAATCCAGATCGGTCATGCCAGCGGAGAAATAATAGGTCTCGGGCAGAAAGCGACCTTCCGGATGCTCTCCGGGCTTGCCCAACTGTTGCATGATCTGCTCGTCGTTTAAACCCCTTAAGATGTGTTCAAGCTTTTCGTGTCCATGAATGGCCTGCAACAACTGCTTGAAGCTCCAGCCCTCCACCACGGTCAAACTATATTGCAATACATCACCGGCGACAATCTTGCTCAGCACTTGCTGTGGCGTCATACCGGGTATTAACAGGAACTCGCCAACCTTTAATTTGGCAGCATGACCATACCAGCGTCCCAGCAAGATTAAATAGCGCGGTCGGTCGATCAGCCCCTCGGCCTGCATAGCATAGGCGATCTTATTGAGACTGGCCCCTGGCGCGATAACAAACACCCGCTCCTGATCCAGACTGATAGGGTTATTTTTAAACACTAACAGTTGCAGCACAAACCAGCCGACCACAAGACAACCGAGCAAAAACAGCGCCGCCAAAATTTTGATGATCAGTTTATATGGCTTCATGGGCGGCATCATATGAGCGGGCAATATTCACAGCCGTGGTTATCTTTTGTGTCACCGGACCAATAAAAAACTGTTGTTGTGCTAGCTGCCGAACCGGCCAGATGCCAATCAGTGAATTCGATATAAAGATCTCGTCTGCAGCATTTAGATCGGCAACACTGAAGTGGCCAATGCTTAGCGGTATTTTCTGCTTATGGGCAATCTCTAAAATCACCTCCCGCATAATGCCGGCCACACCTGCTGATGACAAATCAGGCGTAAACAGCTCAGCATTTTTAACAAAGAACAGATTGCTCATAGTGCCTTCCGTCACACGCCCATGGGCTGCCAGCATCAGACCTTCAACGATAGCCTTATCCTGCCACTCACTCCGTGCCAGAACTTGCTCAAGCCGGTTCAGGTGCTTTATGCCGGCAAGCGCCGGGCTAGTACCTAGCCGCGTGTCACAATATCTTGCAGTAATTCCATTGAGTTGGTTTTTGGCTGGGTAGTCGGGCATGTCATAGACTGCCAGAATACGGCTTGGCGCTGAGCCTGATTCGAGCGGGGCCCGGTATCCCCGCCCTCCCTGACCACGACTGATGATAATCTTCAGTACCAAGTCATTGCGGCCATCAAGTAATTGGCGGGCCTCTGCCAACAACAACTCCGGATCAGGTGCTAAAATACCCAACCGCTGACAGCCCGCAAGCAAACGCCGTATGTGACGCCGCCAGAATTCGAGCTGCTGATCGCGCACGGCAATAGTTTCAAACAGACCATCACCATAGTGCAGCCCCCTATCCTGCAGGCTCAACGAGCCAGCATTTTCACCGTTAAGCAGAGGCATCATCTATCCCCAGCGCCCTTAACAAACCACGTGCCTTGGCGCGTGTCTCGTGTAGTTCAGACTCGGCAACTGAGTCAGCAACAATACCCGCACCGGTGCGAAAACTGAGTTGATTGCCATCCAACAGCATGGTTCTGATCAGAATATTAAGATCCATACGGCCACAGTGACTAATATAGCCAATAGAACCGGTATAGGGTCCGCGTGATGTCTGCTCTAGTTCCTGGATGACCTGCATACAGCGGACCTTGGGACAACCGGTAATGGTGCCACCGGGAAACACTGCACGGATCACATCGACCGGGCTTATTTCTGGGCGAAGCCGACCACTGACATTGGAGACGATATGGTGCACATGGGCATAGGACTCAAGCACCATCAATTCATCGACCCTGACTGTGCCCGGTTGGCAGACGCGGCCCAGATCATTGCGTTCCAAATCAATCAGCATCACATGCTCGGCCCGTTCCTTTGGATGAGCCAGCAGCGTTTCTGAATAGGCCTGGTCGGCGGCCTGGTCGGTTCCACGTGGACGTGTGCCAGCAATTGGCCGTGTGCTGACTTGGCAATCAATAATATCGACCAAGCGCTCGGGTGATGAGCTGATGATAGCCTTACCCCTGATTGTAACCAGTGCGGCAAACGGTGCTGGATTATTGTCACGCAAGGATTGATACAGCTGCACTGCAGTGGTATTTGCCAGTTCAATTCGCCAGGCACGCGACAGATTGACCTGAAAGACATCGCCTTCACGGATGTAGTCACGAATTCGCTTGACCCCCTTAATATAGCCATCCGGCTCGTCTTCGACGACGCCCAACGCTTGCGGGTGGGCAACAGCGTTATTGACAGTGGCGAGCCCGGTAATATCCTGCCTGATCTGTGACAACAGCACCTCGCAACCTGGCTCACAAACTATATAGCTGCAAGCCAGCTGGTGATCACGAATAATCGCCGCCGGGATACGGCTGGCAAACGCAGTGGGCAACGGACTAGTGGATGCAGGCAACTCGAGAGTGGGTTCGATCTCATTAGCCAGTTCATAGCCAAGGTAGACAAACCAACCGCCACTGAAAGGCAACTCAGACGGTGCAATATTGAGACGTTGCTGTTGCCAGACCTGACTTAACTGCTGCAAAAATGCTTGGCTGTCAGACGTAATCGTTTTACCAGGGAAGGCAAACAGAATGTCATAACGCGACTGTGGTGTGCCATGCAGCACACTTTCAAGCAGATGGGGATAGCGTTCGGGATTGGTCTGATGCAGACGCAATAGATCGAATTCATAATCCAGTTTGAGGCTGAGTTGTGTTTGACTGCTCAACGCCCTATACCTCAAGCTGGCAGAGGATATTCACATCCTGCAAATGGACTAGATTTTTGAAAGCACCAGCGTGCCGTTGGTGCCACCGAAACCAAACGAGTTGGAGATGGCAACATCAATCTTCATCTGACGCGCTTCATTCGGCACATAATCAAGGTCACATTCAGGATCTGGCGTGGTGTAGTTGATGGTTGGCGGAGCAACTTGGTCACGGATCGCCAATGCAGTAAAGATGGCCTCTATGCCACCGGCAGCGCCCAACAGATGACCTGTCATAGACTTGGTCGAGCTCATCGCCAGCTTGTAAGCGTGATCACCAAACATAGTCTTGGCAGCCATGGTTTCGGCCCGGTCGCCGGCAGGTGTTGAAGTACCATGGGCATTGATGTAATCAACCTGATCAGGATTAACAGCGGCATCTTTCAGTGCCAGCGCCATACACTTGCGTGCACCTTCACCACCTTCGCTGGGCGAAGTCATGTGATAGGCGTCAGCATTCATGCCAAAACCAGTCAGCTCGGCATAGATAGTTGCGCCACGGCGTTTGGCATGTTCGTATTCTTCCACCATGACAACACCGGCACCATCACTGAGGACGAAGCCATCACGTTCCTTGTCCCAGGGACAACAGGCTGTGGTTGGAGAATCATTGCGGGTAGACAAGGCACGGGCCGCAGCAAAGCCGCCCAGACCCGTTGGTGAGGTTGCCATTTCTGCGCCACCGGCAACAATTGCATCTGCATCGCCACGCTCAATAATGCGCGCGGCCTCACCGATGTTGTGTGTACCCGTAGAGCAGGCAGTAACAATGGCAATGTTTGGTCCCTTCATGCCATACATGATAGAGATATTGCCCGAGATCATGTTGATGATGTTGCTGGGAACAAAGAAAGGGGAAATCTTGCGTGGGCCGGATTTATCATAGGTCTGACGACCTTTCTCAATCCCCGACAGCCCACCAATACCTGAACCAACCATCACACCAATGCGATCAGCATTTGTTTCAGTCACTTCCAGACCAGAGTCTTCTATAGCCTCTTTTGCCGCCGCAATACCGTAGTGGATAAAAGGGTCCATCTTACGGGCTTCTTTTGCTGAAATATAATTGGTGACATCAAAATCATGCACCGATCCACCAAAGCGGACCGAAAATTCAGAAACGTCAAAATGAGTAATAGGCGCAATACCGCTCTTGCCTGCGAGAATATTGTCCCAGGACTCTTTAACAGACAGACCAACCGGGCCAACCATGCCCACCCCTGTCAAAACGATACGACGTTGTTTAGTCACGCTCATTTAACCTCTGAATGCTCGAACGAATCTTGATGCTAAAGTAAAAATAAAGGCCGCCAGCCGCGTCTAACTTCAATGAAACGCAATGCTGCGGCCTTGATGGGCAGCTATTTTAGCCTTGATTGGAATTGATGTAGCTGATGGCTTGCTGAACGGTAGTAATCTTTTCAGCTTCTTCATCGGGAATTTCACACTCGAACTCTTCTTCCAGAGCCATTACCAGTTCAACGGTATCGAGGGAATCTGCGCCCAGATCATCTACGAAAGAAGCTTCGGTAGTTACTTCGTCTTCTTTAACCCCAAGTTGCTCAATGACAATCTTTTTGACGCGTTCTTCGATAGTGCTCATGATAAATTCTTCCTCCAATGGTGTTTTGTGTGCAGACCAGGCTGCGGTCGGTATTTTATCCCGTACGCCACGAGTTGTAAGTAAGGTCGCGGCGAATAATACAGGAAATTAAAATAAAACTGTTAATCTTTCAATCCTGAGTCTAACTCTCAGGGGAAAATTCCCTTTTAACCCATATACATACCACCATTTACATCAACGGTAAAACCGGTAATGTAGGCAGCACCAGGAGACGCCAAAAAGCTAACCGCAGCAGCAACTTCCCCCGGTTTTCCCAGCCGGTTTAATGGGATTTGCTTCATCAGCACCTCTTTTTGCTCCTCTGGCAGTCCCTTGGTCATGTCGGTATCAATAAAACCAGGCGCAACAGCATTGACAGTGATGCCACGCGAGGCAACTTCGCGGGCCATAGACTTGGTGAAACCAAAAATACCAGCTTTAGCCGCAGAGTAGTTGGTTTGACCTGGGTTACCGGTTTCACCAACGACAGAGGCGATATTGATGACACGCCCTTGGCGAGCCTTCATCATCCCACGCAGGCAGGCCTTGCTCATGCGAAACACCGATTTGAGATTGGTTTCCATGATGTCATCCCACTCGTCGTCTTTCATTCGCATCAGCAAGTTATCACGGGTAATACCAGCATTGTTTACCAGAATAGTAGGCGCGCCGAAGTCATTGGCAATTTGCCCCATGAGGGCGTCGATAGACGCTTGAGAGGTTACGTTAAGTGCCATGCCAGCACCATTAATGCCATTGTCAGTCATGTAGTTAGAGATGGCTTCAGCACCACTTTCTGAGGTTGCGCTGCCAATAACAACAGCGCCTTGTTTTCCAAGTTCAAGCGCAATTGCCTTGCCGATACCACGGCTGGCACCTGTCACCAATGCAATTTGATTTTCCAGTGTCATTGCTTATTCCCTATTGAATTTTAAGCTTAATGAATCTCAAGCGCTTTTGTCAGTGACGCAGCATCAAACACAGGCAATGCCGTCACTTCACGATCAATACGCTTGGTAAGCCCGGCCAAAACCTTGCCTGGTCCACATTCAAGCAGCGAGTTCACACCTGATTGCGATAAAGCCTGAATTGTTTCCACCCAGCGCACCGGACTGTATAGCTGCTTGGCCAGCACATCGCGAATTGCATCGGCAGATTCATGCGCGGCCACATCGACATTGTGAATCACTTTAATTGCTGGCATCTTGATATCAAGCTCATTAAGTGATTTAGCCAGCTCTGTTGCAGCCCCACTCATAAGAGAACAGTGTGAAGGCACGCTCACAGGCAGCATCAAGGCCCGTTTGGCGCCTGCCTGTTTGGCGGCATCAACGGCACGTTCAACAGCCGCGCTAGCGCCCGCAATCACGACTTGACCCGGGGCATTAAAATTAACCGCCTGAACCACCTCAGCCTGTGCCGCCTTGATGCACACTTCAATCACCTGCTCATCAGTCAGACCCAGGATTGCAGCCATGGCGCCCTGCCCTTGAGGTACCGCCGCCTGCATTAATTGACCGCGTTTTTCCACCAGTTTAATCGCAGCCACAAAGTCTATCGCTTCAGAGGCCACCAGTGCCGTGTATTCACCCAGGCTATGCCCAGCCATATAAGAAGGCCTAACGCCACCAGCAGCCATCCAAACACGCCAGCAGGCAATGCCGGCGGCCAGCATGGCAGGCTGAGTTTTATCGGTCTGATTCAGGTCTAACCCAGGGCCTTCCTGCACCAGTTTCCACAAGTCATATCCCAGCACATCACTGGCCTGAGCGAATGTCTCGGTGACTTGTGGCCAGTCACTGCCAAGCTCAGCCAACATGCCTACAGACTGTGAACCCTGGCCAGGAAAAACGATTGCAGTTGTACCCGTTTGCTGGGTGAAAGACATAAGAATTTACCTTGAAAAATATCTTAACTACTTGTTTAAATTAAAATTTTAACAACACTGAACCCCAGGTAAACCCCCCGCCAAAGGCCTCAAGCAGAACCGTATCATTTTTCTTGATACGACCATCACGGACAGCGACATCAAGCGCCAACGGCACTGAGGCGGCCGATGTGTTGCCATGCTCACCAACTGTCACCACAACCCTGTCCATCGGCATCTCCAGCTTCTTTGCTGTAGCAGCGATAATACGAATATTGGCCTGATGCGGCACCAGCCAATCGATATCACTTTTTTGCATACCATTGGCAGCCAGGGTTTCATCAACAATACGGCCCAGGGTGCGGACAGCCATCTTGAAGACTTCGTTGCCCTGCATCTCCATGTAGGCCTTGCCCTGCTTGACCAGCTCATAGTTGGTCGAAACACCGGCAGGCACATGCAGCATTTCATCATAAGCGCCATCGGCATGAAGGTGGGTTGAGAGGATACCGGGCTCGGTACTTGCCTCAAGCACAACTGCGCCGGCACCATCGCCAAACAAAACGCAGGTGCCACGATCTTTCCAATTGGTAATGCGAGACAGAGTCTCCGCACCCACAACCAGAGCCTTTTTGGCGCTGCCGGTACGAATAAACTTGTCTGCAACAGTGATGGCATAAATGAAGCCTGAACAGACCGCCTGCACATCAAATGCCGCCGAGCCATGAATGCCAAGACGCTTTTGTAGCAGGCAGGCGGTGCTGGGAAAGATCTTGTCAGCGGTTGTGGTGGCAACGATAACCAGATCAATTTCAGCGGCCGTCACAGCCGCCGCTTCAAGTGCATTACGTGCAGCTACCTCAGCCAGATCACAGGTGGTTTCACCTGCAGCTGCGATGTGACGCTTGCTGATGCCGGTGCGATCCTTAATCCACTGATCAGAAGTATCCACCATCCTCTCAAGATCGTGATTGGTGAGCACTTTTTCAGGCAGAAAGCTTCCTGTTCCAGTGATTCTTGAATACGTCACATTAGCCTACCTGTTGTTCGGTTAAAAGATTTTCCAGTTGCTGGCTAATCTTTTCTGGTACCGACTTTTCAACTTCCAGAATTGCTTCTTTAATGGCATTGGTAAAGGCAAAGGTATCAGCACTGCCATGGCTTTTCACAACAATACCATTAAGACCGACAAAACTGGCACCGTTGTAGCGCCTTGGATCAATCCTGTTTTTGAGCGCCTTCAACACTGGCTTAGCAATCACTGCCGCTAGTTTGGTAAACAGATTATGGGAGAAATTCTCTTTCATAAAGTGCGAGATCATGCTCGCCACGCCTTCAGTGGTTTTCAATGCCACATTACCGACAAAACCATCACAGACAACAACGTCTACAGCACCCTTAAAAACATCATCACCTTCGACATAACCGACATAGTTAATGTCACTCTTGGCAAGCATCCGGGCAGCCTCTTTGACTCGCTCGTTACCTTTGATTTCTTCTGCACCAATATTAAGGAGGCCAATTGATGGGCTCTCAATGCCATCGATAGCCTGAACCAAAACAGAACCCATCACCGCAAACTGAAATAACACATCAGCACTTGAGTCAACATTCGCGCCGAGATCAAGCATATGGGTATGACCTTTGATGGTAGGCAAGGAAGAAATGATGGCGGGACGATCGATACCGGGCAAGGTCTTTAATACAAAACGAGCCGTAGCCATTAAAGCACCGGTATTACCGGCACTGACACATGCAGCCGCATCACCCTCACGCACCAGATTAATGGCAACACGCATAGACGAGTCCTTCTTGCTGCGCAAGGCGACCGATGGCAACTCATCCATTTCGACTTGTTGCGAAGCGTGCTTAAGCTGTAGCCGTGGGCCAACATCGGCACCATGACTTTTAAGCTCCTCAACCAAACGCTCATGATCTCCAACAAGAATCAGATTGAGATTTTTAACTTCCTTTAAAACACTAAGGGCGGCTGGCACAACCACATTCGGGCCATGATCGCCGCCCATAGCATCCAGGGCGATAGTAAAACTCAAGGCTTACTCGCCCTTGTCAGCAACTACCTTACGACCACGATAGAAACCATCAGCAGATACGTGGTGACGAAGATGAACTTCACCTGAAGTTGAGTCAACTGACAGCGTTGGTCCACTCAGTGCGTCATGTGAACGACGCATACCACGACGTGAAGGTGATTTTTTAGTTTTTTGAACAGCCATGCTTAAAACTCCTGTTTTCTCTTTTCAATACTTCTTTAGTAAAATTTTAGCGTCGTTGCTTCAATCCTGATAATACCGCAAACGGGTTAGTGGTTCTTTGCTCCGCTTGCTCGATCTTATTTGCCTCCGCCTGCAGTTTTCCCAACACCGGTTCACAGCCTTGGTCTTCGTGCAATGCAACAATAGGCAAGGCGAGAATCAATTCATCTTCAACGATTCTAGCCAGGGCAATCGGCTCTTCCTCAACGATCAGGGCTTCAAAACCCTCGGGAAGTTTTGTTGCGCGCTCTTCACTGGAAACAATCCCCAGTGAAACCTCAGCCTCCACCTGTACAGGCATAGGTTTCATGCAACGCTGGCAAACCATGTTTACCTCGGCGTTTAAATGGCCACGCACAAAGTTAATTCCCGACCGATCTTTACCAAACTGCAGCGAGACTTCAATGAGGCCGTTGTCATCGCTTAAAACTGTTGCCAAACGCTCCAGCCCACCGACACTCACAACACCACGCAATACCTGTCCCTGACGGGCCAGTTTGAAGGGGGCTATTAGTGTGGGTAAGTGCCGGTCTTGCATGGCGGCGAATGATAAATGGAATGCCCTATTCTGTCAAAGAAATTTCTTATTTTTCACTCTGTTACCACACAACAGCTTGACTTGATTAGCGCTTTCTCGTAGAAAACAACAATGGAACCCAAGGTCTAGTCGGCCTAATTATCAACGCTAGTTGCGGACCAACTTCTGCCATGCGTCGCCACATGAATTAAATATACATATAAATCAATATGATAAAAAAAATACTCATTGCTAACAGGGGGGAGATTGCCGTCAGGATAGTCCGGGCCTGCGCCGAAATGGGCATCAAGTCCGCAGCCATCTACACCGACGCAGACCGCCATGCCCTGCACGTCAAAAAGGCTGATGAAGCCTATAACCTTGGCCCTGAAACCGTTGCCGGCTACTTGAATGCCCACCGAATCGTAAATCTAGCCGTTGCCACAGGCTGTGACGCCCTTCATCCAGGCTATGGTTTTTTGTCAGAAAATCCGCAACTGGCAGAAATCTGCCAACGACGCGGGATCAAGTTCATTGGCCCCGACGCTGCAACCATTCTGCGCATGGGCAACAAAATTGAGGCCCGCACGGCCATGATCAACGCCGGCATCCCCGTTACCCCAGGCAGTGAAGGTAATGTTGAATCGGTTGAGGTGGCCATCAATTGCGCCGCAAAAATTGGTTACCCTATCATGCTCAAAGCCACATCAGGTGGCGGTGGCCGCGGCATTCGACGCTGCGAAAGTGAGGCGGACCTTAAGCCTAGCTATAACCGTGTTATTTCAGAAGCAACCAAGGCCTTTGGCAGCGCCGATGTCTTCATCGAAAAGTGCGTTGTTAACCCTCGTCACATCGAAGTACAGATTTTGGCTGATAGTCACAGCAATGTAATTCACTTGTTTGAGCGTGATTGCTCCATCCAGCGACGTCACCAAAAGCTGGTCGAAATAGCCCCATCACCGCAATTATCCGATGAACAACGTAGCTATGTCTGCGACCTGGCGGTGCGTGCTGCCAAAGCAGTGGGCTATGAAAATGCTGGCACAGTAGAATTTCTGCTCGATCATGACGACAATTTCTATTTCATGGAGATGAACACCCGCCTGCAAGTGGAGCATTGCGTCACCGAGCAAATCACCGGTGTCGATATTGTCCAGGAACAGATTCGTATCGCCTCTGGCCTGAAACTACGTTATGCACAGGAGGATATCCAGATGCGTGGTTTTGCGATGGAGTTCCGAATCAATGCAGAGGATCCGAAAAACGACTTTCTCCCCAGCTTTGGCCGTATTACCCGCTATTTTGCCCCCGGTGGCCCGGGCGTACGTACTGATGCGGCGATATACAGTGGCTATGAAATACCGCCCTACTACGACTCTCTGTGTGCAAAACTGACGGTTTGGGCACTAACCTGGGATGAACTATTAGATAGAGCAGAACGCGCCCTGAATGATATGGGCGTATATGGCATCAAGACAACCACCCCCTATCAAATTGGAATTGTCAAGTCACAGAAATTTCAAAATGGCGTGTTTGACACCAGCTTTGTCGAAAGCCACCCTGAATTGACAAATTACTCCGTTAAACGTGCCCCGCGTGAACTGGCAGCAGCCATCGGCGTGGCAATAGCGGCACATCTTGGACGATAACAAAGTTAATAACACTTATGGATAAAGTACACATTACCGACACTGTTTTACGTGATGGGCACCAATCACTGATCGCCACCCGCATGCGTACAGAAGACATGTTGCCGATTTGTGAAAAACTGGATCAGGTTGGTTATTGGTCACTGGAGGTATGGGGTGGAGCAACGTTTGACTCATGCATCCGCTTTCTTAAGGAGGATCCATGGCAACGTTTGCGCAAACTGAAAAACGCCTTGCCCAATACTCCATTGCAAATGCTGCTACGAGGTCAAAACCTGCTCGGCTATCGCCACTACTCTGATGATGTAGTCCAGGCCTTTGTAGAACGTGCCGCTGCCAATGGTATCGATGTGTTTCGTATCTTTGATGCCCTTAACGACAGCCGCAACCTGCGCGTTTCAATCGAATCGGTTAAAAAGGCAGGCAAACACGCTCAGGGCACCATTTGTTACACCACCAGTCCGGTTCATAACATCCCTCAATTCGTTGAAATGGCAAAAGCACTTAAAAAAATGGGTTGTGACAGTATTGCCATCAAGGATATGGCGGGGCTATTAACGCCAACCGTAACAGCAAACCTCGTCGACGCACTGACGACAGCGATTGATATTCCAATCCATTTACATTCACATGCCACCTCTGGTCTGGCGGAAATGTGTCACCTCAAAGCGATTGAACACGGTTGTCGTCATATCGACACCGCCATTTCAACCTTTTCGGGCGGCACCAGTCATCCACCAACCGAAAGCATGGTCGCAGCCTTTAGAGATACGCAGCATGACACCGGCCTGGATCTTGAGCTGTTGCAGCAGATTGGCTTCTATTTCTATAGCGTACGTAAAAAGTATGCCCGTTTTGAAAGTGAGTTTACTGGCGTCGATACCCGGGTACAGGTGAACCAAATTCCCGGAGGCATGATCTCAAACCTGGCCCACCAGCTCAAAGAACAAGGTGCCCTGGAACGCATGAATGAGGTACTTGAAGAGGTGCCTCGCGTACGTGAAAACCTAGGCTATCCACCCCTGGTCACACCAACATCGCAGATCGTTGGTACACAGGCGGTACTGAACATACTTTCAGGTGCCTGCTACCAGAACATTAGTAACGAAGTTAAATTTTACCTGCAGGGTCGCTATGGCAAGGCCCCAGGCAAGGTAAATGACATTGTTAGACAAATGGCTATCGGTAATGAAGACGTCATTGATCGTCGCCCTGCTGACTTACTGCCACCAGAAATGGATAAACTACGTAAAGATGTTGCTGGCCTGGCGAACAGTGAAGAGGATGTTCTGACCTTCGCCATGTTCACCGATGTTGGCCGTACTTTTCTTGAAGAGCGCGCTGCGGGCACGCTGGTATCTGAGCCCCTGGAAACCGTCGCTAAAAATGATAGCAGTAGTGCAACACCCGTTGAATTCAATGTCACCATGCATGGTGAAACCTATAACATCAAAGTCACAGGAACAGGTCACAAATCAGACAATAGCCGCCCATTCTATGTCTCCGTCGATGGTGTGCCAGAAGAGATCATGGTCGAAACACTGGCAGAAATCGGCCTGGCTGACAGTGGTGAAGTTCTGCCCGCCAGAACCAAGGGCAGCAAACGGCCACAAGCCAAACAACCAGGCCATGTCACCACCTCAATGCCAGGCACGATCGTCGAGGTATTAGTAAAAGAAGGCGACCAGGTTAAGGAAGGTGATGCTCTACTCGTTACCGAAGCGATGAAAATGGAAACTGAAATTCAAGCGCCAATTTCAGGTCAAGTAGTTGCGGTACACATTCAAAAAGGCGACACCGTTAATCCCGATGAAACATTGATCGAAATCGAGTAGCCTACTGATGGAGAAACAAATCGTACTGGCGTCTTCATCACCATTTCGCCGGCAGTTACTTGAAAAACTGGGACTGGAGTTTAGCTGTGACTCACCTGATATTGATGAAACGCCACAAGTAAATGAAACACCAGAGCAGCTAGTCGCACGACTGGCACAAGAGAAGGCCAAGGCCGTTGCAGCTAGGCACCCGAATGCCTTGATCATTGCCTCGGATCAGTGCGCTGTATTGGATGGCAACATCCTCGGCAAGCCCGGTGATCACCAGACAGCAGTCAAGCAGCTACAGGCCGCATCGGGCAAAAAAGTACAATTTCTTACTGCGCTGGCATTGCTCAACTCAAATACAGGCGACCTACAAGCCGATGTCAGCCCCTTCGCTGTCTACTTTCGAACCCTCACCGGCACAGAGATTGAGGGCTATTTAAGCAGCGAACAGCCATACAACTGTGCTGGCTCATTCAAATCAGAGGGGCTTGGAATCACCCTGCTTCAACGCCTGGAAGGTGATGATCCAAACACATTAATTGGTTTGCCATTAATTCGCCTAACCAACATGCTCAGCAGAGAAGGTATTTCACTTTATTAAGGTGATATCCCAAAAATCAACAAGCTAATAATTGGCTGGCAACTGCCAATATACCGCATATATACAAATAACAGGATATGATCAGCAATGTCAGAAAAAATGCGAATTACAGATCTGGCCATCACCATCGTCGAGCCTTCCTCAACCCAATGGCATGTTATTCAGAAACAGCTAAATAACATTGGTGTGATGCGACTGGAACGCTTTAGTGAAGGCTCTGCCGCCATTGCTGACATGCACAAATTTAAACCCGACTTAGTCATTAGCACCATGCACTTGCCCGACATGACTGGCACGGAACTTGTGCAGACAATGCGAAACAACGAAATACTCGAAGACATCCCTTTTATGATGATATCCAGCGAAGGTTCTGACTATTTTCTTGAGCCGATAAGGCAAGCGGGGGTAATCGCAATTCTTCCCAAGCCGTTCAATATTGATGACCTCACCCGCGCCTTATATTCAACACTAGAGTTTATTGAGCCCGAGACTCTAGAGTTGGAAGAAATTGTTATGGAAGATCTCAATGTGCTTGTCGTTGATGACAGCGTAACTGCGCGTAATCACATTTCAAGGGTGCTGATCAATCTGGGCATTGAAAATATCACCACGGCTGCAAACGGCAAGGAAGCCGTTGATATTCTCAACAGCAATTTCTTCGACCTTATTGTCACTGACTATAATATGCCGGAAATGGATGGTAAGGAACTAACAGAATATGTACGCAAACAAAGTCAGCAAACAACCATCCCCATTCTAATGGTCACCAGTGAAGCAACGCATAGTCACCTTGCAGGCGTAAAACAAGCGGGAGTTTCTGCATTGTGTGACAAACCCTTTGAGCCCAAAGAGGTTAAATCGCTAATAAGGAAAATACTGTCCTAATCTTGCCACAAGCCAAAACAACATTGATCATTATATTCCTGTTATTAGGAATTCCATCTCATAACAAGGCCTTTGCCAATGAAACATTGGTCATCAGCATTAACAATCACATTTTCACGGTTGAGCTTGCAATAAGCGCCGCTGAGCGTAGCCAAGGCTTAAAGCACAGAAAATCATTAGCACCATACTCTGGAATGCTATTTGTCTATCCTGACTCACAATTTATTTCATTCTGGATGAAACAAACACTGATACCACTCGACTTGCTCTTTTTTGACAAAGACGGTCAATTAGTAGAATTACATCACAATATTCAGCCCTGCAAAGTAACTGACTGTAAAATCTACACTAATACAAAGCCAGCGCAATTTGCTCTGGAATTAGCCGCAGGAACGGCAACAGAACTCAGGCTACAAGTGGGCAATAATTTCTCCGTTATAGAACAGAAATAGGCTTGCATGATCAAACCTGTTGAATTACCGTAAAGATAGCGCGTCGTTATAAGGAGTTTCGTTATGACTGCAGTAAACACACTTGAGCAATTTGAATTTCACCAAACGCTTGAGTCCAGCCCCGGCATATCCATCGTATTTTTTTCCAGCAAAGAATGCCTATCATGTCGATATTGGGATAAGTTACTGGAACAATTCAGTCGGCAACGGCCGGACATATCCATATACAAAATTGATGCTGGGCTTGATCAGGCACTCACCGAAGAGTTCGATGTCTTCCACCTTCCCTCACTGTTTCTTTATCACAATGGCGTATACCACTCAGCCTTGCAATCAGAAGCAAATATCGTGGCTTTGGAGCTTGCAATCAGTAAGGCGCTGAAATTGCCAGCAGAAGAAATGCCCTAACCATATAGGATCAATATCAAACCATCTTTCATCGATGCCAACGGATGATCGGTTACGGGGTAATATTGTTGAATATTTGTAACCGCGCCCTGCGCCGCCATGATTATTAAACGTTCATAGGAACGAACCCTACCATCACTTCTGCAGCTCAACGAGCTCAGGAAAGTTGGCGGCATATCGCTGTATCCATTCCATCGCAGCCTGTTCCCCCGTCAGCTTTCGCCCTTCTTTTATCAGGGCCTCCCGCTTGTAATGTTCAATATGACAGATCTGTTCAATCATACGGGCACGATATGCGTCCTCTGGATCACAAAACGACACACCAATATCATAGTAATCACCATTTTTTCGACACCACTTGACGACGGTCATTGAGACAAAAGACGGAGTAACGAATTTAATCGTAATATTGATTTTAGAACCAGGCTTGATTCTATTTTTTGAAATAAAGGAAAGACCACCAAAACTTACATTATGCAAGTTTTCTATCTTTTGCACGCTGATCCCATCAATTTCAATTGGGATGTCAGAAGGGTGGCGGATATATTTACGCATCTATACAATCCAGCTAGACAGTGTCCCTCTCCTCAATTGGCCCTCTGGCCAAGCTTACATCTATTTGGACGTGCGCTCAACAAACCCGTTCAATCACGCAATTTATAACCTTTGTGAAGCACAGATAGGTTAAGTCCAGCTAACACCAGCCAAAATGACGACACAACCAACAAACTATAATAGGGGTTCACGTCAGAAACGCCAAAAAAACCGTATCTAAAGCCATCAATCATATAGAAAAAAGGATTAAATTTTGACAACGTCTGCCAGAATTCAGGCAATGAGTGAATTGAATAAAAAACACCACTCAGAAATGACAGTGGCATGATTATAAAATTCTGAAAGCCGGCCATATGATCAAATTTTTCGGCCCAAATTCCGGCAATAATACCAAGGCTACCCAACACAGCACTGCTAAGCATTGCAAAGGCCAACAGCCAAAAGGCATTGTGCACGGGCAAGTCAACAAAAAAACTGGCAACCACAAAAATCCCCAGTCCAACGGCCATACCACGCACAATTGATGAACACAGAAACGCCAAATAGAACTCAAGATATGACAATGGCGTTAGCAAAACAAAAATAATATTACCTGTAACTTTCGACTGAACCAGACTCGACGAGCTATTGGCAAACGAATTTTGTATGATAGACATCATTATCAAACCGGGGATCAGAAACGCCGTATAACTAACATCGTTATAAATTCTTACATGTTCTTCGAGCACATGTGAAAAAACCAGCAAATAAAGCAGTGCTGTCATTACTGGCGCCATCACCGTCTGTAGTGCTACCTTGCCAAAACGTTTTACCTCTTTATGAAAGAGCGTATACATTCCCTGCCAGTTCATCCGTTTGCCTGCCGGGTAAGCTCAATAAAGACATCTTCCAGATCAGCATCTTCTGTACGCAGATCAATAATCTCTGCACCAAGAGATCGCAGACTATCTACCAAAGAAATTATTGTGTCCGTATCGCGATTTATGACAAACTCCATTTTATTGTCATCGTTGGATTTAACTTTATCCTTTAGCCTTTCTGTCAACCTATCAATAGGCTTGGCCAAGGTCACCGAGACTGTGCAACTACTGCCAACACCGCGCGCCAATAATGCCTCTTTACTATCCAGGGCGACCAACTGGCCCTGGTTCACAATGGCAATGCGCTGACAAAGATTCTCGGCCTCTTCGAGATAATGCGTCGTCAAAACAATGGTGTGACCGTCATTATGCAGCGCCTTCACAAATTGCCACAGCGAACTACGCAGCTCAACATCGACACCCGCTGTTGGCTCATCCAGAATAACGACTTCAGGTTTATGCACCAAGGCCTGGGCGATCAACACACGTCGTTTCATGCCGCCAGACAGGGCGCGCATATTTGAGCTGGCCTTATCGGTAAGATTGAGCCCCTCAAGCAGCGTATCTATCCAGGTGGATGACTGCTTGGCTTTGCCAAAATATCCGGCCTGGATTTTCAATATTTCTCGCACAGAAAAAAAGGGGTCAAACACCAGTTCTTGCGGTACTACGCCAAGAGACTGCCTGGACTGGCGGTAATTAGAAACCACATTATGCCCCATGACCGACACCTGGCCGCTATCCATACGGGTTAACCCTGCAATGATATTGATCAAGGTAGATTTACCGGCGCCGTTCGGCCCCAACAAACCAAAAAACTCACCCTTCTCAATATTTAGGCTCAGCCCGTTGAGGGCATGGACATCACCATAATGTTTATGTACGTTTTCTATCTGTATAGCCGTGTTCATTTGCTATGACACGACTTGCTGATGTCACGCACAAGCTGAGGACCGCGATAGATTAGACCGCTATAGAGCTGTACCAGCTTCGCTCCCGCATCAAGCTTGGCCTGGGCATCTTCGACACTGAGTATTCCACCAGCAGCAATAATCGGAATCGTTTCGCCCAACCTTGCATAGAGCGTTTTTACAACCGCGGTTGATGTTTCAGTCAGCGGGGCGCCGCTGAGACCACCCTGCTCTTGACTATGTTTGAGACCCGCCACGCCAGTACGGCTAATGGTTGTATTGGTTGCAATCACGCCATCAATCTCATGGGCAAGCAGGGTATCTGCCACTGATTGCAATGCCTCATCATCCATGTCCGGTGCGATCTTTAAGACCAGAGGAACATATTTGCCATGTTCCTGGCTCAAGTTACTCTGCGCTTGCTTCAGAGCAGCCAACAAACCACCCAACTGATCTTTCGACTGCAGATCCCGCAGATTGGCTGTATTAGGTGAAGATATGTTTACTGTCACATAACTTGCGTATGGATAAACTTTTTCCAAACAAATCAAATAATCTTCAACAGCGCTTTCCATCGCCGTATCGAAGTTCTTACCAATGTTAATACCGATAATTCCTTTAAAATTTGCTTTCTTGACTTGCCCTACAAGATGCTCAACGCCACGATTATTAAATCCCATACGGTTAATAATCGCCTCTGCTTCGGGCAATCTGAACAATCTGGGGCGAGGATTACCCGGTTGAGGTCTGGGCGTAACCGTACCGATTTCTATGGAGCCAAATCCTAAGGTGGCCAATGCATCAATATGATCACCGTCTTTATCAAGACCTGCCGCCAAACCGACTACAGATGGAAATTTAAGTCCCATCACATTGATTGTTTTCGAGGACACTGCACCAGACCCGCCAAGCAGCCCTGCCTTATAGGCAAGGTCAAGCGTTTTCAGGGTTAATCTATGTGCTGTTTCGGGGTCGAGACGAAATATGAGTGGCCTCAGCAAAGAATAAAGACCGAACATCGTGTTACTCCGGTTATAGGAAGTGCCCGCCAGAAAGCAGGCACAGACAGAAATTAATTTATTGAAATGATATTACGTTCAACCAGGGCATTGATAATCTGGTCGACACTTTCATCAATGCTTTGCGCTGCAGTATCAACTGTAATTTCTGGCCTAAGAGGCTCTTCATAGGGAGAGTTAATGCCGGTAAACTCAGGGATCTCACCCGCGCGGGCCTTCTTATACAGGCCTTTGACATCACGCTCTTCACAAACACTGAGATCACATTTGCAATAAATCTCAATAAAGTCACCCTCATTAACCAGCCCACGCACAGCATCACGGTCAGAGCGAAACGGTGAGATAAAGGCCGTCAGAGCCATCACACCGCTTTCTATAAACAACTTTGACACTTCACCAATGCGGCGAATATTCTCAGTACGATCGGCATCAGAAAAGCCCAGGTCTTTACACAAGCCATGACGGATATTGTCGCCATCGAGTACATAGGTACGACAACCAAGCTTGAACAAGCGGTCTTCAACGGCATGAGCAACACTCGACTTACCGGCACCAGAAAGCCCAGTAAACCAGAGGATAGCACTCTTATGCGAATTCATTTTTTCACGATCGGCGCGAGTAACCGTTGCCGAATGCCAGGTAATATTCGTAGATACTGTCATTCACATACACTCCATGCATAACTATATGATTATTAAAAGAAGTCCACTACGCCAATGAAGACGTGAAGAAAGCTCGACATTTTACACTAGTTCTACCCCGGCCACCTAAAATGGCCAGACTAGCGGCACGATCAACAAGCTGACAATGCCAACCAAGATTGTCAGTGGCAAGCCCATGCGAATAAAATCAGAGAAATGGTATCCCCCGGGACCAAAGACCATTAAGTTTGTTTGATAACCAATCGGCGTCGCAAAACTGGTGGACGCCGCCACCATCAACACAATCACAAACGGCATGTAGCTTACGCCCAGCGTCGAAGCCATGGCCAATACCACAGGAAACATAAGCACAGCCGCCGCATTATTGGTAATCATGGCCGTTAGCAAGGCAGTGGCAGCATAGACCGCGGCCAAAGCGATGAACGGATTGCCATCACCTGCCAAATCAACAATCAATGCAGCGAGGTAATCCGCCCCTCCCGTCTGATACAGAGCTTGGCCAAGCCCGAACGAAGCGGCGATAACAACTAACACCTGCAAATCAACTGCGCGCCGGGCGTTACTACCCGTCAAGCAACGACTTAAAATCATTAGACCTGCGGCTACAAATGCCGCCTTCAGCATGGAGGCTAAGCCGGTCGAAACCAGCACCACCATCACCAGCAGTATAGCCAATGACAAAACCGCCTTATCATGACGCGGCGGACTGCTACCCTGTAGCTCACTGACCAGAAAAAAGTCTCGTGAATTGCGATGCTGCTCAACAAAGGCTAACGGCGCTTCCAGCAAAAGCGTATCACCAGGTTGGAGAACGACATCACCAATTTTCATCCTCAGCTGTTCGCCATTTCTGGAGACGGCAATAATTACCGCGTTGTAAAGGGATCTGAACCGACCCTCCTTGATCGTTTTACTCAGCATGGGACTGGTATCGGAAACCACCACCTCTATAAAGCTACGATCAGGCCGTGGAATATTTATCTTAAAAACCTGGTCTGAAGCTGGCTTTAAGCCTCTTATTTTTTGTAGGTCGACAACAGAATCGATTACCCCGGCGAAGACCAGTCGATCATTTCCTTCCAACCGCTCTTTTGGTGATACCGCGGGAAGGATGTTGCCGCGTCGTTCAATCTCGGTCAGATACAGGCCACTCAATTGCCGCAGACCGGCATCCTCAATTGACTTGCCATCAATACTACTACCTGGTTCAACCAACATCTCAACCGTGTATTGACGGACATCAGAAAACTGGGTCACAGCAGATTTTCGTTCAGGCAATAGCCATTTACTCACAATCAACACATAAAAGAAAACCAGTATCACGCAAGGAATACCTACCCAGGCGAGTTCAAACATCGACAGCCCTTCACCACCTGATTCCTTTATCACCAGCCCGTTCACAATTAGATTGGTGCTCGTGCCTATCAAGGTACAGGTTCCGCCAACAATGGCAGCATAGCTGAGGGGCATTAACAGTTTAGAGACTGAAAGTTGATATTTACGCGCCCAGTCATTGATTGCCGGTATCAACATGGCAACCACCGGCGTGTTATTCAGAAATGCACTCATGGCCGCAACCGGGGCCATGATACGTAACTGGGCATTACCGGTGGAACTGGGCCGGCCTAACAAAGTATCCGTTATCCAGTTAATGGCTCCCGTTTCTTTAAGACCGGCCGACACAACAAACAACACAGCGACGGTAACCATGCCTTCATTGGCAAGGCCGGACAGCGCGGCCTCCGGTGTTAATATGCCAAGCACCAAAAGCAGCGTCAGCCCTCCCATCAAGACAACATCAGCAGCCCAACGTGTCAGTATCAGCGAGAGAAAACAACTGGTGATCACTGCGATAGTGATCCATGCGTCTAGATTCATACTTAAGTAAAAAAGGCTGGTAAAACCAGCCTTTCATTCTTTCACAGTTAGATGGGTTTTAAAACTCTTCCCACTCATCACCGTTACTATTAGGTGCAGGCCGAGTTCGCGTTGCCGCAGGAGCAGCTGCCCTGCGTGCCACCGCAGGTTTTGCCACTGTCGTCCGTCTAGATGCAGGTGCTGGCGCACCGCCCTGATCCAAATATGATTCGTCAATAGTGAATTGACCAACCAGCTGCTGCAATCCTACCGACTGATTCGCCATCGATTCACTTGCAGCAGCAGCCTCTTCAACCAAGGCTGCATTTTGTTGCGTAACTGACTCAAGCTGGGTAATAGCCTTGTTGATCTGATCAATACCAGTGGCCTGTTCCTGACCTGCCGCGGCAATTTCGGCGATAATGTCACTGACCTTCTTAGATGCGACTACGATCTCCTCTAGGGTCTTACCCGACTCATCAACCAGCCGGCTTCCCTCTTCAACCTTGCCGACACTATCTTTGATCAGCCCCTTGATTTCTTTCGCCGCAGCGGCACTGCGTTGAGCCAGACTGCGCACTTCACCTGCCACTACAGCAAAACCACGTCCCTGCTCACCGGCGCGTGCCGCCTCGACCGCAGCGTTCAATGCCAATAAATTGGTCTGGAAGGCAATTTCATCAATAACACTAATGATATCCTCTATCTTCTTGCTACTAGCATTGATTTCAGACATGGCGGTAACCGCATTACTGACTACATCGCCCCCCTTCTCCGCCTGCTGCCTGGCACCACTAGCCAGCTGATTGGCCTGACGTGCATTATCAGCATTCTGTTTGACCACACTGGTCATCTCTTCCATCGTTGATGCGGTCTCTTCAATAGAAGATGCCTGTTCTTCTGTACGTTGACTCAGGTCAGCATTGCCTTGTGAAATCTCACCGGCGCCACTGCTGATATTGCCCGCAGACAGGGTAATTTCAGCCATCATCTGTTGCAATTTTGTCGTTGAATCATTCAATGCTTCACTCAGAACAGCAAATTCCCCTTGAAATTCACCGGTCATCGACTTGGTAAGATCACCCTCAGCCAGACTTTGAATGACCCGCGTCGATTCACGAATGGGGGCAACTATGGCTTGCATCATGCTATTCACCTGATCACCCAGGCCCTTCATAAAACCACTATAGGTTGAGGTATCGATACGCTGATCAAGATCGCCGGCAACAGCCGCCGCTATCAGTTTTTCCAGCTGTGCTTCGGCATCAGACTGTTCAGTAAGATCTTGCCACTCAACCATGTTACCCATGTACTCACCATTCGGGCCCAGGATCGCTGTAGCATTCACCTCAAACACCAAATCCAAGAGACGTATTTTACTTCTTGCTGGTAACCGATTTACATCTGCTAGTAAACTGCGTTGGTGAGCAGGGTTTTTGTGAAATTGATCAATATTCACCCCAATCAGATTATTGGGGTCAATGCCGGGAAATATTTGACGCAACTCTTGGGCCCTATTATTCAATAAACTGACAACAGCTTTATTGACAAAGGTAATGTTAAGGTCACTGTCACACAACATCAGAGCCGTCTCCGCACCGGTTACAGCTGATGTTAAGCGTGAAATCTCGACTTCACTGCTGCGTAATGCAGTCACATCGGCCCATTCCAGGGTATTACCAACATACTTGCCCTCGGCATCGATTATCGCGGTAACATTCAACGAAAATTTCAAATCACCTATGCTGATATCGGTTTGAAAAGGAAGATTTTTCGGGTCATCCATCAATTTACGTTGGTGCGCCGGATTTTTATGGAACATATCAATACATACCCCTTCCAGGGCTGCTGGATCAAACCCCGGAAAGGCGGCTGACAATTCCGTTCTATACTTCGTTAACAAGTCCTGCGTTGCCTGGTTAGCGTAGGTAACGATAAAATCACGATCAACCATTATCATCGCCTGCATTGAGGCATCAACTGAGCCCTGTAAACGAGCCACATGATTTTCACGGTTACGCAGCGCTGTCACATCTGACCATTCCAGGGTATTACCAACATACTTGCCCCCGGCATCGATCATTGCCGTAACGTTCAACGAAAATTTCAAATCACCTATGCTGATATCGGTTTGATGAGGGAGATTTCTCACGTCATCCAGCAGATTGCGTTGATGTGCCGGATGTTTATGGAACATATCAATACACGCACCGATCAGCGCACTTGGGTCGAACTTCGGAAAGGCAGCTAAAAATTCCGTCTTATATTTTGCCAACAAATCCATCGTCGCCTGATTAGCATAGGTGACGATAAAATCTCGATCGACCATCATAATGGCTGTTTGAGCCCCATCCAAAGCACATTGTAGGCGAGTTGCCTGGTCGTCAATATTAGTTGTAGATCCATCTATTATATTCATGGTTTCACTAACCTCTTGGTTACCATCTGTCACATTGGTTCCTGCAAATGACAGTAGACATATAAAATTAACAGTCAAATCAGCTGTATTAACAACAAATACGGCCACCCCTTGAGATTGAGTATCGGATTAGTCTTGCGAAACTTTAAAGACCTCATCAAATAACCCCATGATGTTAAAAACATATTTTTAATAAGCGATTAGCCCTCACATAATCACAATATAGAGTGGCTCCTAAATCATAACCCCGCTCAATATTCACATATAACATTAAGCTTTTGAAAGAAAATACATTTTTACTGTATCATTCACAAATTAATAACCGACAATCACAGCAGCAACTAATGAACCAAGATCATAATCAAAACCCAGAGACACAAGACAGTGCCTTAGAGAAGGCATTTAATAAAATTCTGACTCCACTTGAGGAATTTATCCACAAGGAAACCACCAGTGGTTTTCTGCTGATGGCATGCACTGTGATTGCCCTGGTAATCGTAAATTTTGGATTTATTGATGAATATCAACATCTTCTGCATAGCCCGGTTAGCCTGACTATTGGCAGCTGGGTATTGGAAAAGACACTGCATCATTGGATAAATGACGGCTTGATGGCGCTGTTCTTCTTTGTTGTTGGTCTTGAAATAAAGCGCGAAATCATTGTAGGAGAACTCTCTGATATCAGGCAGGCAAGCCTACCCATCATTGCCGCCATCGGCGGCATGGTCGTCCCCGCCTTAATTTATTTAGCCGTCAACAGTGAAATCGGTGCCGTTAACGGCTGGGGTATTCCCATGGCCACAGACATTGCCTTTGCCGTAGGTGTGATGGTCTTACTTGGCAAGCGCGTACCAAAGGCCCTGCTAACATTCCTGGTAGCATTGGCAATTGTTGATGATCTGGGGGCTGTTGTAGTTATCGCCCTTTTCTACACTGACACCATTTATATGGGCGCATTGGGCTTGGCAACAGGCTTGTTTGCATTATTAATCCTGATGAATATCTTTGGTATCCGCAAACCACTGCCCTATTTTTTGATTGGTCTACTGCTGTGGTTGGCAATGTTAGAGTCAGGTATTCACGCCACTTTGGCTGGTGTGTTAACGGCGCTGACTATTCCTGCCCGACCAAAATTTGAACCTAACCAGTTCAGCAAACTAATTCGTAGCATGCTAGACAAGTTTGATCGGTACCACAAACCAGGCGTTAGCATCATGCGCAATGAAGCACAGCATTCAATTCTACAAACACTTGAGAATGGCATTCATCTAGTAGAAACACCTCTACAGCGGCTAGAACACAGCATGCACACACCGGTAGCTTTTCTGATTATTCCGCTTTTTGCCCTAGCCAATGCCGGTGTGCCAATTGACACTAGTACTCTGGGAGAAACCCTAAGCCATCCCGTCACGGTCAGTATTATGGCTGGCCTGATCTTCGGCAAGTTCATCGGTATTGCAGGCTGCTCACTTCTGGCGATTAAACTGGGAATATGCAAGCTGCCGCAAGGTGTCAAATCCACCCAGATTGCCGGGGTTTCACTATTGGCAGGTATCGGTTTCACCATGTCCATTTTCATAGCCGAGCTGGCCTTTGCAGGTCAGGAAGAGTATCTGTTAATGGCTAAGAGCGGGGTTTTGTTTGCTTCAATTTTTGCTGGTATAGGTGGATATATCTGGCTTTATCTTGCTGGCAAAGACCATAAGCAAGCATAAGCAATGAACAGGCGCTTTGTTCCGCATATTCAACGTTACCTGATCACCGGTGTCATCACCGTAATCCCAATCTGGATCACCTGGCTGGTTTTCAATTTTTTATTCAACCAACTATCCAAGGCTGGCAGGCCTTGGGTGAAGGCAGTGGCAGACAAATCAGAACAGTCTTTACCCGAACTGAGCCGCTGGCTGCTTGAGCCATGGTTCCAGAGTTTTCTGGCAGTTGCCCTTACACTTATTGCCCTATACCTGCTTGGCTGGCTTGCAAGTCGTGTCATTGGTAAAAAAGCTCTGACACTGGTTGATCTGCTAATCTACAGGATCCCGCTGGTACAGACCATTTATGGCTCAACCAAAAAGCTGTTATCTGTACTACAACAAAAACCAGAGAAGCTACAACGAGTGGTGTTAATCGAATTTCCCTCACCAGAAATGAAAACGGTTGGTTTTGTCACGCGTATTATGAAAGATGAATCCACCGGCAAAGAGCTAGCCGCTGTTTACGTACCGACAACGCCAAACCCGACCTCTGGTTATCTTGAAATAGTTCCGGTTGAAAAGCTCATTTCAACCAACTGGAGCGTCGAAGAGGCAATGACCTTTATCATCTCTGGCGGTGCAATCGCACCCGACAATATTCCTTACGAAACAGCCAGTCAAACAGCTACCGTCGAAATCAAAACTAGCTAGCTGCCGCCGTGCTATAAGCTAACTGGGGCCAGTTTCGCTTTTGTGAGCATGGTCGTGGTCGTGGTCGTGGTCGTGGTCGTGGTCGTGGTCGTGGTCGTGGTCGTGGTCGTGGTCGTGGTGAGTGTGCTCACGGCCATCGTCTTCATCAAGCTTTATCTCTAATGTCTTATGCGAGTGTTCATTAGATACATCATGATGCATGTGCTCATGCTCATGTGGATGAAAATGGATATGAACGTGCTCATGGTCACCTGGGCCATGACTGTGGTGGTGAGCATGAAGAAATTTGGCGATGATACGCTTATGCTCTGCATCCATTTTTCCAGAGCTTAATTTCTCATGCAATAGCTCATGAGTCATCAAGGCCAGCGGCAACTCAAGGTGATTCTGCTCCAGCAATTTTCGATCATAGAGAATTTCAGAGGCCTTATCATCCGCGACAAAATAGCCGTCAGAAAGCATCAGACAGCGATCACAGACATCTAAAGCAATATCAAGGTCGTGGGTACAGAGAAGAATGGTTTTGTCTGATTCGGCCAACCACTTAATCAGCTTACGCCGGTTTAGCGGGTCCATATTGGTGGACGGCTCATCAAATACAAGGATATCAGGCTGGTATGACAATACCGTAGCCAAAGCCAGGCGTTTACGTTCACCAAACGAAAGATGAAATGACGAACGTTCCTCGAAACCAGTCAGACCAACGGTGTCCAGGGCCTCTGCAACACGCTCTTCAATTTCATGCTTAGGCAGACCCAGATTCAACGGCCCAAAGGCAACGTCATCAAATACTGTGGGGCAAAACAACTGATCATCCGGGTCCTGAAAAACCACCCCGACCTTGCGCCGAATCTGTTTCAGGTTATCTTTTGCGACATCCAGGCCACCGATGCTCACCTGGCCTTGTGTCGCCAAAGCGACGCCATTCAGCAAGCTCATAAAGGTCGATTTACCTGCGCCATTAGGGCCAATTAGTGCGACCTTTTCACCTGCCTTTATTTCACAGTTAGCTCCTTTAAGCACTTCATGCCCATCGGGATATGTAAAAAATACATCCTTGACTTGAATGGCGGTCTCTTTATCCATTTTTTTCTTCATCCTAGAACCAGGCTTGCTCGGCATGCGAAAAAACAGTCGTCATGTCCACACTAAAAATTACAATGGCTAACAAAACCACCACCCCAGCCTTAATAAAGTCTTTGGCCTCAGACTTAAATTCGATCAGCGTATGCAGCTCACCCTGATAACCCTTGGACAACATCGCCTTGTAAATCCGCTCAGTGCGTTCAAAGCTGCGAATCAGCAAGGTACCAACAAAGCCGCCCAGAACCTTCAGGGTATAGAGATCAGGTTTCTTGATAAAACCTCGGGCTTTCATTGCTGTGTCCATGCGTCGCATCTCGGCCAGAAACAAAAAAATAAAGCGATAGGTAAACAGCAGCATCTGCACCACCAGCGGCGGGCATTTCAGGTGCTGCAGGGCGGTCATGCTAACGTCAAAGCGACGCGAGCCAAACATCACATAGGCAGTCAGAACAATAGCTATTGCCTTAATCACAATTAACGTAGCAAGCCTTAAGCCCTCAATTGCATATGGCATCCCTATAAAATAAGACTCAGTCTCGCCAGGATAAGTCAGCGGCAAGATAATAAAAAAAGGTAATAGGAAGATAACGACGACCTTTAGTCCTTGGTAAATAAAACCCAAGGGAATCCGGGAAATAAGCAACAAGCCTATCGACAAAAACAAGCCTATCAGTATCAGCGGGATACTCTTAACCAGAGCGAGGCAGAGAATTAACAACAACAACGATGCGATTTTAAAACGCGGATCCCAACGTTGAATCGATGATTCAACGTGGGCATGACGATCAATATCCAGTGACACGGCGAATTATCCCGCTTTATTGCTAGACTGCCCCGACAATAAGTCAGGTTTTGTTTTTAACAGAAAGCCTACACAGGCACCGGTGACCGCACCCTCAATTACCATCAAGATAACGTGATACCCCAAAACCATCTGTGCCGCGGTCATAAAAGCCTCACCTGTTGTTACCAGGGCAAGTGCCAGAATACAACCTGAGAAAAAAATTCCCATGGCACCCGCAAGTGAACCAAACACAATCTCTTTATTAGGCATGGATACAAAATGACGACACTGCCAGACACCATAAGCAAGCAAGGCTCCACCGCCCAACATGACACTATTTACCCCAATTACAGACACACCACCGAAACCAAAAAAGGCTTGCAGCACGACTCCTAGCATAATAGCCATGAAAGCGCGTTTGCCGAGAATCACCCCGGCCAAGCCATTTAATATCAGGTGAATGCTGGCGACAACTAAGGGGATATGAATGAAATTAGCAACGAAGAAGACGGCAGTCACCACTGAAACTTTGGGGATTTCTTCAAGTTCTACTTTACGCATGGTGGCAGCCGCCAGCAAAGCAGTAATCCCGAAACCTGTTGCGATAACTGGGCCTGAGACAATTCCATCAGCGATATGCATAAAAACTACTCCATCTAATCCTGATTGAGCGTAGCACGTATATTATATTAATGCTACAAAACAAGGTTTTACTATCACTTGCCGGCATCAAGCTTGACAGTAGATTGGCGTGCCTTAAAAAAGGCAAACAGTCCCAAAAATCCAATAATGTAACCAACTCCACCGACAATACTGGATAAGGAGGCCTTTTGCTGTGATGCTGACAATTCACGAACCAATGGTTTGATGGCCTCATTCACAGCCTTGCGAACCACAACATCAATCTCAGAATTATCCGTGGTAGCAGACGCCGGAGTATGACTGACTGCTTGAGATAAACCAGTCTCAGCAGACTGAAGTGGTACAGCATCAGCATCATTTAGATCTACCGCTGAGAGTAGGAAATCTGTTTGATGGCCCATGCCAGCATTTACAATGATCTTTAAATCAGTGCGCTGCGGCACAGCAAAACGATACTGACCTTGATCGTCCGTGGTGCCCTCTAGTAGCAAATCGCCATTGGGCCCCAGCACCTGGACCTCGCTGTTTTGTGCCGCCTTGCCATCAACAAAATAGCCTTCAACATAAACCTGATCACCTTCTGCGTAGGCAAACAGATTGACTTTATGTGCGAAGGCCTGCGGTGCAGCAAGCCAACTGAGCACAAGCATAGCCGATACAAAATAACTTTTTATATTAAAGCCGGTCATTGAACACTTCCTAGTAAAAAGCACAGGTTGCTTGAATCTTATTTCATGTCATGCGTTTTTAGCCAAAGCACGGCACCAATCTCAACCGGGTAATCCTTACCATCATGAGACATGGTTTTATCGTCCTCATTCAGCGCAGCAAAACCCCACCACCCCGCCTTGGGCATGGCATAGGTAAAGACACCATTCTGGTCAGCCTTGACCACCTGTGTAATCATTGGGTCTGCAGGAGGATTAACGGGTTTACCCTCGGCGTAATACTCAACTTCCACCTCGCTGTATGGGACTGGCTTGCCATTGACCTTGACGATGCCTTGGAAGACATTGTTAGTCCAAAGACCGTAAGGGCGTGTCAAAGGCACAATCTCTGTTTTTAGACCAAGCTCCTTATCCCAGCCTTCCTCCATGCCAAAACCATTTACCACCACCTTGGTGTAATGAATAATAAAACTTTCCTCGGCGGCTTCCCAATAGGGCTTAGGTTCAACATAGAATACGTGGTCACCAGGTCGCTTGAGGGTATAGCGGGTCTGATAGATGGAAAAACTATTACCTTCAACATCTTTCAGGCTGGCAGATTTGAGTGTAGAAAGCAGATTTTCATCTTTGCCACGGCTAACAACCCCAAACCGCACCGGCTCGACCATGTTCATACCAATACCTTCATATGGGTGCCAGAACATCAGATTAAGATCGAGCTTGCGTGACTCACTCTGTTTAATCATGTCATCTGCAGGAATAATCATCTGGAAATGGGCCTGAGCTTGTCCAAACATGAACAGGGCTGCCAGCCCAGTCCAAGTTGTAGCGAGTTTTAACTTTTTCATCAAATACTCCATTAATATTTGCTGGTTAGGTTGTCGGTATAGCCATTAAAGCTGTAACACGAATTCTACCCCACGTGCCACCACTCACTCATGGTAGCACGTACATTTAAAACGTGCCACCAGCCAACAAATGCGCGTGGACCACAAGCCTCATGTATAACGGCACGGCATCTGATTTTTACAGCCCCAATTCAGGCCGCAGACATGAAAATTAGCACTCCCTTTGAAATCGAGGTCGGTTTTGGCACTAATTATCAAAATCTTGACACGGTAAAACTAGGCATCGATCGCCTGATCAACGACCGCATTAATGGCTATCTTTTGCTGTTACATGAAGATGAGACGAAGGCACCATGCAGTATAGATATGAGCAGCGATTGGAGCCTGATAGCTAGGCAGGTATACATTCCCTATTAGTGTTATGAGGGCAGCATGATTTCAGACCCACCAACGCCGGAGGCAGGAGAAACCCGCGAAAGTGCGGATAAAGCTAACGGATTATGCACTTCAGCTAAGCCGATCTCTCCGAAACGAAATACTTAACGCATCCGCGAGGGTGACAATATTGCGCATCATCCTCGTCTTTATTATCAATACTGTTGATTGTGTCGGTACAATTTTTTATGTTTCCCCTCCGCTGTCAGATCACGTTCAAAACGTTAATAGCCTGAATTGGGTGCACCGGCAGTCCTGCAAGCGCCCAGCCCGTTCGTACGTTAATCGACTCGTTTGCTGATACCACTTTTTAGAAATAGCGGAAAAGTGGCACGTTTATAATTTTAGTGCTACCATTGGTGGCACCATATAAATAAACGTGCCACCGCCACTGCCTGAGCATACGCTATTTAGAGCTTAAGTTAATTGCTTATTTGACCGAATGATAAGAACCCCGTTCTGTTTGGTCCTTAATTTCGACAACTTGAAGGAGTAACACATGGTATGTGACTCGACTTACTACAGACATATTCATCCTGAGGAGTCCCATGCCCACCCTCATTGTCACGATAACGGCCACCTCACTCACGACCATGAGAAAGAGGTGACTAGTGACCGGTGATCATAGTCATGAACACTCTCATGAAGAGATTGAACACGATGATGGTCATCACTAGCACCTTCATAAAGAAGATTAGTTTTGAAGACAACAGGAATAAAGATATGTTTAAACGTGTAAGTAAACCAAAAAATAAATGCGCGCTGTCGCGAAATAATTCAACGATTACAAATGATGTTGTACGCACAACACTTGTCCTTGGCCTGGCATGTGGTTTCGCTGTGCAAGCAGACGAGGGACATGAGGTTGAACATCTGATCGAGCATGAAGCCGGCAGTGTCCAGGTCGAAGGGGGCTTGACCTGGTTTCTGCAGAATACAAGTGGCGCTGTAGAGGACACCTCGGCACTCTCCTATACACTTGATCTGGGGCTGGAGGCTCCGGTGGGCAAGCATGGCAAGGCGGTTGTTGCCCTGGAAGCTGGCGATGGCGAAGGCGTGGATCCGGCCATCGGCTCCTTGTCCGGCGTCAACTATGACGCCTTTTATACCGAGCTGACCAACACCGTTGGCGGCAGCACCAATGTCGTGGTACCGTCGATTTCGCAGGCCTTCTATGAGGGTGAATACATGGCAGGAGATTTGATAACGAGTATAGGCAAGCTCGATGTACATAGTATGTACGACGATAATGCCTACGCTAATGACGAAACCGACCAGTTTTTGTCGGCCATATTCACACGTTCGCCGGATACCAGCTATAAACAACTCGATTATTATTACGCGCCGGGTGTAGCGGTAAAGTATGTGCTCTCCGAAATGTTAGAAGCGACACTGATCTTGGCCAATGGCAATGACTCTGGATTTAACGATGTTTTCAACAACATGTATAGCGTAGGTCAAATTAATCTCAAACCTGGCTTTGGTGGTCGTGAAGGTAACTACCGCTTTTACGCCATCAATGATGGACGTAACTCTGACAACACAACCTTTACCAAGATCAGCAACGGCCAGACAATAGATAATTCATCTTGGGGGCTGAGTTTCGATCAGGCCTTGCCAGGCGGTGTTGGTGTGTTTGCCCGCTATTCCACGCAGGACGATGGTGTTGTAGAAAATACGGTCGAATCCTCATGGAGTCTGGGTGCGCTGTTCGAAGGCTCATCCTGGGGGCGTGAACATGATACGATCGGCGTGGGCTACGGCAGCGTCAATCTCAACACAGCCCCTGCGGCGCGTGCGGCCTACAATGCCGGTGATGATGGTGCCGTGGGTGTGAATCCAGATACCAGTATTAATGATGACCTGGGCATTACCAACTTCGATGATGAGACTCATCTCGAACTCTTCTACAAATTTGGTTATGGCCATCTTTTCTCGCTAACTGCTGACCTGCAGATAATCGAAAATAGTGGTGGCAATGCCGATGCCGACACAGTGACCGTAACAGGTTTTCGTGGGCAGCTAAATTTCTGAAACTGTTTACTGTGAAGAGTCTTTAGGAGCGACAACTGAATATGAAAAATACAGTCAAATCCCTGCTGGGCGGTGTCCTGGCAAGTGGAGCGATGCTGGCGATGCAGGCCCAGGCCCATGTCCAGATGATTGTGCCCTCTGACGACATGGTGAAGCAGGCGGAATCCCGCAACCTGAATCTGGACCTCATGTTCTGGCATCCTTTCGAAGACGTGGGTATGAATATGGCGAAACCGGCCCGGTTCGGTGTTCTGAACGGTGGCAAAAAGACCGATCTGCTGGAGAGTCTAAAGGCAGTCAAGCTTAAGGATGTTAACGGCGACAAGTTCGACGGCTACAAGGCGTCATACCAGCTAAAAAGACCGGGAGATCATATTTTTTATGCCGAACCCCAGCCCTATTGGGAAGAGTCGGAAAAGTTTTTCCTCATTCTCTACACCAAGGTCATTGTCAATGCTTTTGGCATGGAAGAAGGCTGGGATAAAGAGATCGGCTTCAAAACCGAAATCATGCCGCTAACTCGCCCCTACGGCTTGTATACCGGCAATGTGTTCCAGGGCGTGGTCAAGACCAAGGGCAAGCCGGCCCCTTTTACGGAAGTAAAAGTGGAGTACTACAACCAGGACGGCAAGCATGACGTTGAAGCCGACCCTATGATTACCCAAGTGGTTAAGGCCGATACCAACGGCGTTTTTACCTATGCCATGCCCAAGGCAGGATGGTGGACGTTTGCAGCATTGAACAAAGATGACCGTACCATGAAGCACAATGGCAAGGATTACCCGGTTGAGATTGGTGCCGTACTTTGGGTCAAGACTCATGACATGGAATAGTCTCGGCGCAATCCATTACTTTCCTCGCCGCATCAATTTTTTATACTAGGTGTTTATTATGACTTCACAGATCAACTTTTCCCGAATTTCGCTTTCCTGGAAGCTTCTACTGACGGGGTTTATCATCGTTCTCGGCAGCGGCTATCTCGCCGCAGTGTTCAATGCAGCCCTCTCCGTAGGCATGACCCCGCAAGCCATTGCTGATCACTATGCTGACAAACGCCTGTCGGCAAGCGAAGTTACCGCCATTGCCGAGCAGGGATTCGTTGAGGAAGAATTTTCTCTGGATGATGAAGAAATGACTATGGACATGGCCGGCATGGATCACACCATGACAGAGATGGATCACCAGAGCATGGGACAGCATAGTAGTGGCGATGATACCTTGCCACCACAGATTCTGGCCCAGGTCTCACACGTCCACCTGCTCTCATTTGCCCTGATTCTGATTAGCATGGGCACTCTGGCTTGCCTTACTCAGCTTGGTGAAACAGTCAAGGCCATATTGGTATCACTGTTGTTTCTGAGTTTGTGGGGGGACATCATTAGCCTGAACTTGGTTCGGTTCGTATCACCTGCCTTCTCGTGGCTGACCGTAGCTATGGGCACAACGGTGGGACTATGTCTGGCCTTTATCTCGTTGCGCGTGCTATGGGAGATCTGGATGAAGAAAATTGACGATTAATGCATACAACACATACCACAATTAATGACGGGACTAAAAAATGAACGACACTCAAACAGATAAACTTTTTACATTGATTGTTAGCGGTTTCTTGATGGCATGCCTGGTAACGGCCACAATAACCTGGCCTCAACCTGCCCTGGCTCACAAAGGACATGCAGGCTCCATGCTGAGCTTTATAAAAGTCAAACAGGCGCTTAGGGGAGTGCTGCCTGCCGGAGCCAAGGTGGTTAAACGCAAGGAGCTGCTCGATGAAACAGCCGCTGCAAGCGTAAAAAAGGACTTTGGCCTAGAGCCCGACTCCGAACTATACGTTTATTATCTCGCTAGTGATAAGGCAAGCGGTCAAAGACTAGGCTCGGCAATCGTTACAACTGCCAGCTATCGTCACGGTAACATTTCCGTGGTGATCGGCCTTGATAATGATCTTCGTATCACCCAAGCGGCACTACAGGGAATTAACGAAAAATATGTCGTTGATTTTGAACATAGTGTCGGCAAGGGGTTTATCCCGGACTATACGGGTCTCAGCATCAAAGAGCTGATTGCAAAAGCCGATGAACTGGCCTCCGCGGATAAGCCCACGCGGGACTTTGCGGCCGCAGTCCGAGATGCTGCCCTGGTTCTAGTTGCTTTACAGGATTGATCTCAGACGTGCAAGTAATTTACACCCAGCTGCGTGCGGGTATCGAATCAGAAAAATGAGAGGATTACGACCCCGGTAATAAAAGCAGTACGCAAATCAAATACCACCCGCTTTGCGGGTGGTATTATAAAAGCCCCCCTCTGGGGGCTATTGCCAGAGTCTCACCAACCTTATCAATTCTTGGCACTTCTCTTCCCGTTCTTGATCCTTGATGCAGCCTCTAATCATCTGTTCATCTAACGCCACCGAACTTACACAATGCTTTGGCGGTTCCGATCAACTGGCTATTTCCTTCTAAACCAACAAGATGCGCTGTCAAGCTTAAAAGAGCTGCACAAGCTTAAATCACACCCTTTTTACTTATGCGCATGCGGCTGTTTAGTGTCATGGTGGTGATGGTGCTCACTCTTACCAGGTATAGCGTCCCCCAGCGTAGTCATGGTCAATTTACCGTGTTTCACGCCCTTAATACTCACCAATTGATCTGCGAATTGCTGCAACAAGCGCCCCTTGCCGGATACAACTAAAACCTCAAGGCAATTATGGTGATCAAGATGAATATGCAATACCGATTTGATATCCCCCTCAAATGAATGCTGGATATGGGTCAGGTTGGACGACAAATCACGGGTGTGGTGATCATAAACAATCGTTATGGTACCCACCGTCTCCTTATCAGACTCCCACTCCTCCATCACAATTTGCTCACGAATCAAATCACGAATGGCTTCGGAGCGATTTGAATAACCCTTTTTTTCAATTTCCTGGTCAAAACGCTTTAGCAAGTCTTCCTCGATAGAGACCCCAAACCTCACCAAATCACTCATAAATACTCCTAACCCTATGATAGTTAATAAATTAGTTTATCATTAATAATTGCCGTAATAAGCTATTTTCTAAAGTCAGTAAATTTCTTCACTAAAACACTTAACTATTACTGAAAGATGTAGTAAATTTCAGGTTCATTCCTGAGCAGAATGATCAACATTAAGTATAAAAAAACAATCCATTGGAGAAAACTATGTCTAACACTACTCGTAGCAAAAGAGCTAATGACTCAGACCTGATGATATTAATCCCATTAGCCGCCATCATGTCAGTATTGGCTATTATTGCAACGACAGTTATGAGTTAAACCCCCTCCGTTTAACTCATCAAGGCCTCTGGTGAAAACCAGGGGCCTTTTTATTTGCCAGCTATTCTGCGGCTGCATTCAAAACACTATACTATTGCCCTTCATTTATCCTACCAGGAGTATCCAGGTGTCTGCTTTATTTGCCGAATATGGCCTTTTTTTGGCCAAAACGCTTACCATCATATTTGCCATTGTGGCGGTCATTGCAGGAACCATCCTACTGGCCGCGCGTGGAAGAGATTCGGGCCGAGAACACCTTGAGATAAAGAAGCTCAATCAGAAATACGATGACATGGCAGAAACCATCAAATTAAACACGCTTAGTAAAGATGAACTCAAAAAACTGGACAAAATAGAGAAGAAACAACTCAAAGTTGAAGCAAAGAAACGTAAGTCCGGTGAATGTGTGGTGTCTCGAAAACGAATCTATGTACTAAATTTTGATGGTGATATTAAAGCTTCGCCGCTGTCCTCACTAAGACAAGAAATTACTGCAATTTTGACTGTTGCCACTCCTGATGATGAAGTATTCCTGAACCTTCAAAGCGGTGGCGGACTAGTTCATGCGTATGGGCTGGCCGCCTCACAACTGATGCGCCTAACACAAAAAGAGATTCCACTCACCATTGCAGTAGATAAAATAGCCGCTAGTGGAGGCTACATGATGGCCTGCGTAGCAGACAAGGTCATCGCCGCACCCTTCTCTGTGATTGGTTCCATTGGCGTTATTGCCCAGATTCCAAATTTTCATCGTCTGCTGAAAAAACATGATATTGAATTTGAACAACTGACAGCAGGCGAGTTCAAACGAACCCTGACCATGTTTGGTGAGAACACAGACAAGGCCAGAGAAAAATTCAAAGAAGAATTAGAAGATACACATATTCTATTTAAAGACTTCATCAAAGAGCATCGTCCAATCGTTGATATCGATAAAATTGCAACCGGTGAACATTGGCCAGCGAAACGTGCGCTTGAATTAAAACTGGTTGACGAATTAATCACCAGTGACGATTTCTTGTTAGAACAATCAAAAAACAAGGATCTATATGAAATCACGTACACCATAAAGAAATCACTAGGCGTACGCATGGGCTGGTTTATACAAAACTCCATTGAACGTTTGTTAACCCAGAAAACCCTGTCGTAAATCCTAATTACCACAAAAATAAATGGTATATAAACCACGCGATTGTTAAACCATGTCAAATATCAGTTTGATACATTGAATTCGCACACTTAAGATGCCATTATTTAGCTGAGTATTTTACTAGGTTTTATACAGCAACAACATTAGGAGGCGCGACGATGAAACTCTCAACAAAAGGACGTTATGCCGTTACAGCAATGCTTGACTTGGCACTGAATGCCAACAACGGCAAAAAAGTAACTCTGGCGGACATCTCAGAGTTTCAAGGGATTTCGCTATCTTACCTTGAACAACTTTTCGCTAGGTTACGACAAACGAAACTTGTAACCGGCACACGAGGACCAGGCGGTGGCTATAGACTTTCTCGCCCAGCCAATGATATCTCCATCGCTGAGATCATTCATGCAGTTGATGAATCCAGCGGCAAAGAAAAGCTGATGAAGCTTGATGAACGCCATCAGAAAACTCAACAGCTGTGGCAGGAATTAAGTGACAACATTAATGACTATCTCACCAAAATCAGCCTCGGCGACCTAATTGATAACAGCAGGCATAATGCAAAGCTGTCGACTAACAATCGGGCAGATCTTCCAAATATCGACGCCTGGTCAAGCCCACAGCAAAGGCATAAATCAGTCCCATAACTGAACTACCAACCATACCCTACCCTCTAAAAACCCGGCCTTGCCGGGTTTTTTGTTACCGATCTTTTGTAAGCGCTCAACAAACCCCACCTAACAAACACACAGCATCACTGCTATCGTTTTGATTTCAACATAATCAAAGCGAATCACATGACTTCGAATCAGAAAAAAGACTTCTGGCAACAACATATTCGTGAGTGGAGTAGATGCAAACTTTCACAGAAAGTGTATTGCCAACAAAACAATATTTCTTTTGCTAGCTTTGGTTATTGGCGAACACGTTTAAATCGGTTGCAAAAACCAGCGAAGAAATTTGTCCCTGTGACATTAACACGGCCTTCGACTGTGG
>Ga0316208_1000350_pt1 | contig 59458 bp, 46 predicted proteins | sample 3monopyrite_MG_FD_204944 | JGI IMG/M metagenome (GOLD analysis project Ga0316208, IMG submission 204944) | Microbial mat bacterial communities from mineral coupon in-situ incubated in ocean water Damariscotta River, Maine, United States -... | ecosystem: Environmental > Aquatic > Marine >... | reverse complement strand
TAATTTAGTAAAATAGCCCTTTTAATGGAGAAAATCATGACATATGCACGGAAATACCAAATATCTTTGGAAGATACACCTTTTTATCATGTGATGACAAGATGTGTTCGAAGAGCCTTTTTATGCGAAAAAGACCAGCATTTTACAATAAGCATGTCTAATATATATTTCATCATCGTGTTTTCTGTATCGGTATTTGGGAAATCAATCAAGACGAAATGCTGGATAATTTTGCTTGTTCTATGTCTGATTTCAAGACTTGCAACTACAAAGCATCCAAATAACGTTCTGCATCCAAAGCCGCCATGCAACCTGTGCCCGCAGAGGTAATGGCCTGACGATAAATATGGTCGCTGACATCTCCTGCGGCAAACACTCCTTCAATAGTGGTTTGGGTTGCGTTGCCATTTTGGCCTGTTTGCACGGTGAGATAACCATGATTCATGTCCAATTGCCCCTCAAATATTTTTGTATTTGGACTGTGGCCAATGGCAATAAAAACACCATGAACATCCAACAATCGGATTTCATCGGTATTTTTATTTTTTATTTTTAAACCAGTAACACCCATAGTGTCACCGACAACTTCATCAACGTTATTATCCCACACTAGTTCGATATTACCATTTTTAGCTTTCTCCATGATTCTATCGATTAAGATTTTTTCCGATCGTAAAGAGTCTCGACGGTGTACTAAATAAACTTTGGATGCGATATTGGACAAATACAAAGCTTCTTCAACAGCTGTATTTCCGCCTCCAACAACAGCAACAGGCTTGTCGCGATAGAAAAAACCATCACAGGTTGCGCATGCCGAAACACCTTTGCCTTTAAAAGCTTCTTCTGATTCCAAACCTAAATATTTTGCACTAGCACCGGTAGCAATAATCAAAGCATCACAACTGTATGTTGCTGAATCTCCTTTTAAAACATACGGTTTTTTGTCCAGCTCCACGGCATTGATATAATCAAAAACCATTTTTGTATCGAATTTTTCTGCATGTTTCAACATTCGCGCCATAAGGTCTGGGCCTTGCATATCATCAGGGTCTCCTGGCCAATTTTCAACTTCTGTTGTGGTCATTAGCTGCCCACCCTGCTCTATTCCTGTAATCACTACAGGATTTAAATTAGCTCGGGCCGCATAAATTGCAGCGGTATAACCCGCAGGCCCTGAGCCAATAATAATTAATTTGTGGTGTTGTATTTCACTCATAGTATTTCTCTTTAATTTCCAAGTCTGGATAAAATTAGGCGTTCATTCTAACAAATTAAAACCTAAACTCCATTGAATATTTTGCATTGTCTTATTCGTTTTTTCTTAAGGTTATCAACTCCACCTGCTTAAAGCTCAAAATCTTACTCCAAATTAATCTTAATGGCAGCAGCCGATGCGAAGGGAATAAGTGTAAAACTCATTACTAATAACCCACCCAAGAGCAATAACGGCTGCGAAGCTGAATTCCCTAATGAACTTTCTACAACTGCACTGGCACCAAAAATCAACACTGGAGTTAATAAAGGCATCACCAATATCGTCAGCAATAAGCCTCCATGCTTCAAACTCATGGTCAATGCCGAACCAATAGAACCCATAAAACTAAATATAGGCGTTCCAATAAGCAAAGAAAACATTAACACTGCGATTGAAGAACTGGGCAAATGCAGTAAAACGGCAATCAGTGGAGAAAAAATCACCAGAGGCAAACCTGTTAACAACCAATGAGCGATTACTTTTGCTAAAACAGCCAACGGCAAAGGAAAAGAAGTCAAGACATAGGACTCGACACTGCCATCATCGTAATCGTTTTTGAAAATTTGATCCAAGGTTAATAAACTAGCCAATAAGGCCAAAATCCAGATCACCGCTGGAGCAATCATTGCCAAAGTTTTGGCTCCACTGCCCAAACCCAATGGAAACATGGTGACTACTAACAATTGGAAAACCAAAGGTTGATAAATTTGTGATTTTTTCCTCAAACCTAAAATCAGGTCCCGTTTAATCAGAGCTACAAAGGGCTTCATTGGAGATTTGCCTGCAATACAAGTTCTTGGCTTACTTGATTGCGAATGGCCCGATTGTCATGGGCGGTAATAATCAACAAACCTTTATTATTAAGGTGTTTTTTCAACACGCTCATCAACCAATCACAGCCCGCAACATCCAAATTAACAAAAGGCTCATCCAAAATCCATACAAGAAAATCAACCACTACTAATCGAGCCAAGGCTAATCTCTTTTTTTGCCCCGCAGAAAGGCGCCCAGCCATGTGGTACTCAAAACCAGCAAGCCCGACAGAGGCCAAGGTTTGTTCTGCTTGCTCCTGGTTGATCTCTACGCCTTGTATTTGCAAAAAATAAAGTAAATTCTCCAAGCAAGTCAGTTCTTTTTTATTGCCTGTTTTGTGGCCAATATACAGGGACTGATCAAACCACTGATCTTTGCAATTTAATATGTTTTTTCCATCGAAATTAACAGAGCCTTGCTGAAAACGGCGCAAGCCTGCAATGGACTCTAGCAATGTCGTTTTTCCAATACCATTTGGGCCACTAATCAAGAGAGATTGCCCTCTATCCAATGCAAATGAAACGGGATTAAAAAGAAAATAATAACCTCGTTGACAATTGATATCAATCGCTTCGATAATAGACATAAATTATGGTTTTTGAAAACTTCATTTTTTCAAAAACAGGCACAAAGAACAAGAAAAAAACGATTTTATCGCTCATTTAACAGACAAGCATCCCTCAAAACTTGCTGACCGATTGTTAATTTATATTCGTTTACTAACCCTATCGAAATAAACACACTACTTCATGTCAAAACCAAATATTCTTGTCGATAGCTTCAATCTTGGCCTGCAGCACGGTTCAGGTATCAAAACTTACGGTGCAACTTTATTGGATGCTTATCAAATTCTTGAATATAACATAGGGATTTTTTCTGATAGCAAGTTTATTCAAGGCAAAAACCCTGTTCTGGATGAGGTCATGTTTTTTGACCAACAATTCCACTTGCCCAAACAAAAATTTTCCTCAAAATATTGGAGTCACTACAAAGATATTAAGCAATTATGGAGTTCCAAGCCCGTTTCTTGCTTTCCACTTAAAGTTACACAACCCAACATCAATAATTATCTCTCACAAGCGGCAGCTGAAGGTAAGTATTCATACATATGCAATGCCTATGATGCTTTTCATTCCGCCAATCGTTTTTACTCTGTATTTAAAAGGCCTGTTTCTTTTAAAACGAAAAAATCAGTTGATATTTGGCACATGACAACACCCTTGCCCATTAAAATCAAAGGCGCAAAAACGGTAGTCACCATTCACGATCTGATTCCTTTAAAGGTTCCTTTTACAACTCTTGATGTCAAAAACAATTTTTATCACTTGTTCAAATGGATCTGTAAAACAGCTGATTTAATCTTGTCTGTTTCCGAGCAAACAAAAAAAGACATCATTGACATTTATCAGGTGCCTGAAGAAAAAATTCAAGTCACCTGGCAGTCTGTCAAACAAATCAAATACCAAGAAGACATTGATTTTGAAGAAAAATATTTAAAAAGCCATAAAATCAACAAAGAAAAGTACGTCTTATTCGTCGGTAATATAGAGCCCAAGAAGAACATTAAATCCTTAATTACAGCCATGTCATTTGTTGATGAAGACATAAAGTTGGTTATTGTCGGTAAAAAAGCCTGGTTATGGCAAGATCAACTTAAAAACATGAGTAAATATCTGAAGAAAAAACGGGTAAAATTTATGAACTATGTCGATGATGAAGAGCTTGCTGTCTTGTATCGCAATGCCACCTGTTTGGTTTTCCCCTCAATTTACGAAGGTTTTGGTTTGCCTGTTTTAGAAGCTATGCAGAACAATTGTCCCGTTATTTGTTCAGGAATCACCTCTTTGCCAGAAGTAGCTGGAGATGCTGCGCTTTATATTGATCCTTATGATTACAAAGATATTCGCAGTAAAATCACAGCTTTGCTGAATGACCCACAATTGCGAAAAGGCATGATTGAAAAAGGTCAAAAACGTGTGGATTTTTTCAGTCCAGAAAATTATGCAAAACGCTTAGAAAAAGCTTACAATTCCATTTTATAAGCATGAAGTCTTTGCTATCTAGACTTTTCTCTAGGAAGAAAGAAGGTTTTTACTTCATTCACATCCCTAAGACTGCTGGCACGAGTTTTATCACTCTATTAGATGCCTGCGTAAAAAATAAGGAGATATTTCCATGCCAATTGTGGCATGAGATTAATGAAGAGATTATTCAGAAAAAAGGCAAATACAAACTTTTAAGAGGTCATTTTGGTGGTGGTTCTTGGAAACTCTTATGCAAAAACACTCCACATCGACTGACAATATTAAGACACCCTACCAGCCTCACGATTTCAACTTTTCACTTTATTAAAAGAGAAAAAAAAACAGCTGTCTATGATTTAGTTCATGACAGAAATATGAATTTGCACGACTTTTTGCAAGAACCACTTACCGCCCATAAAATAAATAACCGCATGGTACGACACTTATCTTTTGATTTGCATGAAGACCCAGAAGCCCAAGAGCTATTTTTATCCACTGAAAGTGTCAAAGTTGTATCAAAATGGATTAAACCAACAAAAAAAATTACGCAATCCAAACGATTTTCTCGCGCAATCCAAGCTTTAGAAGAATGCAGTTGGTTCGGGCTGCAAGAACACTTTGATCGTTCCATGCAATTGTTTGCGTTTACTTTCAAGAGACCTCCAATTGGTAAATCCCCTCTGTTAAACGCTTATAAGCCACAACAAAAAATTGACAATCCTTGTCAAAACCTTATAAACAGCCACAATGAATTCGATCTAAAACTTTATCATTGGGCCGAAACTGAATTCGAAAAGCGTTATCAACAGATGTGTGATTTCCTAGGCAGGAATGATCCAGAGAACAGACAAAGCCTTGATGAGCTTATTGATGCACATTATCAAGCTCATCACAAAGCTAAAATAAGCTATACTTCTAAAATCCATTACGATTTTTCTCAGGAACTATTAGGCAGTGGTTGGCACCGCAGAGAACTCACACAGCCCGAAAACAATCACTTTCGATGGACTAGCAATGAGAATTCTTTTTTGGATTTTTGGCTTGAACACTGCGATTATAACTTACAAATCAGAATCATTAATGCTGTCTCTGACGCCCATTTGCAAGAACTAGATATCAAAATAAATGGTTCTTCAATTGATTATTCTTACGACCTTGATGTTGGGGTTGTTCGTATTCTCTCTGCTAACATTCCTAACAGACTGATCAATAACTCTCTTCTGAGAATTCAATTAAAGCATCCAAAAACCTGCTCTCATAGTGAAATATTTAACAGCCATGATGACAGATACTTGGGTATTGCCGTTAATTGGATTAAACTAGAGGCATGTCAAAAAAACCGCCAAAAAAATTAATCATAATCTCCGGACGCTTCCGCTGTGGAACATCTATGTTGTGGAATATTTTTGATAAATTACCCAATTACTGTGCATGGTACGAGCCTTTGCACCCAAATTTGCTCAGCCATATGGCCCATATCAAACCCAAAGAGGATCATTTAGGCATCGAAGATTATTGGACTAATTATCGCGATTTGCCCAAATTAAAATCCTATTATTCTCCTGAATTTGGTCAGTCTCGTCTTCTATTAGAAAAGCATGAGAGTTGGCCAGAATTACTCGACTATTTCAATTTCCTAATAGAAAACTCGAAAGATAAAACGACCGTTTTGCAATTTAATCGTATGGATTTAAGACTCAGCTGGATTAAGAACAACTTTCCTCATGCGACAATTATCCATATACAACGCCAGCCTCATCCTCTGTGGGTATCTTCACGCAAGCATCTGGCACAAGAGTCAGATAAAATCAATGAAAGCCATACAGATGCTTATGATCTCATGCAATGGTCTGCTGATTTATCGCCTCTGTTTCCTGTCTTACAAGCGCAATTAAACAGACACAGTTATTTTCGTCATTATTTCATTTACAAACTTTCCAAACAAATGGCGAAACAACATGCCGATATTCACTTGCAGTTAGAAAATGATTTCTTTAACTCTCAAAATGGCTTAAAATCTCTGGCTAAGAGCCTGAAATGGAACGAAAAAACACTATCCGTTGCCCAATCTCAAATACAAAAACCAGCTTCTGTTAATACTGTTCTTAAACGCGAACCCTTGTTTGATGAAATAGAAGCGCACATTGACAATCTTTTTGAATCGTTAGGCCTAGAACAAGATTTTCCTTCCTGCCCCTTGGATGTTATCAAACTGGAACACCAAAAAGAATGGATGAATTACCCCTATTATCCTGAAACCACAACTCAAGAATTGCTCAATGGCTTACGTGTTCAGAAAGATGAATTAACTGCGTTACTTTAATAATTTAAATTTGATGACAATATATGTTTAATGTCACAGGCCAAAGAAAAACATGGCCTGTGACACTATTTCACTATCCAAATATCGGTAGAGAAATACGTTTTAAAAAGCAAATCGTTATTCCTCTACTGCTATTATTCCGCTGAGTTAAGAGTGTTCAACTCTTGAGAAAGTTGCTGACATAAAGCAACATTATCCCCTGAAATACGAATCAAAGGTATCGACCCTGATAGCAAACCATTAAGAAAGCTGTAGTTGATTTGCGCATTTGAACAATCATTGAAACTTAAGGTTACACTTCCATAACTGCCCGCTTCACTGACCTGAACTGGGCGTGTTTGATCGAATAAGCCATCAGAAGTAATATTGATGTCTATCTCTAAACTCGTGCTACCTAGACTGTAGTTTCCAAGACCTGTTAACCACTTGTGCCCGGAGTATCCTACTTCCGATTGAATTTCTGGGCTGGGTAACTGTGTATCGTATGTAAACCAAGCCATAAACAAACGCTTGCTATTTGGCAGTACTTCTAACAAAATGCCTTGACCCGATGAATCTTGATTGTACCATGCCCCATTTAAACCAGAATTGATATCAAATTCACCATCTGTTAGTATGGTTTCTTGTGTAATTTGCGCTGTTTTGGCCGGAACGACCACGGGTTGCAAAGATAATTTTTCGCACAAATCATTGTTTTCAGACGAAATACGTCCCATTGGAAATGTATTTTGTAAAGAGCCGTTGTACAAATTGTATTGCACAGTAGCAGTGCTACAATTGGTAAATTTGATAACAACAGTCCCAACAGTTCCTTCTTCTGTTACTGTTACTTCTCTTGTCGAATCAAACAAACCATCAGAAGTCACCGCCACATCAAAAGTAATTGATCTATTTTGCATATCTATATCACCAATACCTGTTAACCACCGTTGACCCGCAGCCCCTATTTGAATGCTCGAATCATCTTCTTGCAATTGTGTATCGTAAGTAAACCAAGCAAAAAATGCTTTGTTCGAAGCAGGTAAAACTTCCAGTAAGATGCCCTGACCAGAGGTATCTGTATTGTACCATGCACCGTTCAAACCCGAATTAACAGGTGTAATTATTTCACTATTCAATGTAGGTCGATCGAAGGGAAACGCTTGTTCAGCAACACGTGGATCCGTCAGCGCATTACTCATAAAATCAGCAATTTTTGCCTGATCTGCTTCAGAATTAACTGCGATTGCAGCCATTGTATAAGGAGGACTCATTGGTGCATTAGGATTGTCGGTTGGCAAACCCGATTGATTGGCGGTAAATTGAACATGGTTAGAGGTGACATCTGCCGTTCCAGCATTGTAAAAATCAATGGCATCCATAGAGTCAGTAATCCAACCCACATGCATCATTGCCGACTTTAAACCAATATTTCTAAGACCTGGCGTCTTAAATCTACCAAAATCTTGTGGATCATTGGTCACATCCATTCTACCTGCATCTTCATCAGCTGGTCTCAGTCCTATATTGTAAAATTTGTTATCTGTAAACAAAGGAGGTGTATGACACATAGCACAATTTGGACCATCGCCATTACCCATGCCGCCACCCATACCTCCGCCATTATTTCCATCACCATTGTTGAACAATTCCCAACCAGCAATTTGATCAGCTGTCATCGCTGTTAAATCTCCTTCCATATACAAGTCCCAAGGTGTTTGGTCCGATACCAAGGTTCTTTCATAGGTTGCAATCGCCATAGCTATTCTTGCTGCTGTTATTGTTTCATCACCAAAAGCTTGGTTAAAAAGTTTTGGATAAGTATTATTAACTGCCAAAGCATCTTTCATGTCCTCAGGCAAACTACGAGCCAATGCCAATGGAGTAATCGAGATTAATTTTGCAATAACAACATCCCAATCTCTGTTTTCTCTGGCCATTTCGACAGTACTTAAGATGGGTGCCAAAGATTGACTCTCTAGCGCTCCCCCGCTGGCAATGATAATATCATCTGGATTTTGTGGATCATTAAATTGTGATGTGGCACGACCATCCCAAAACAAATCAGGAGCATACATAGCATTTATAAAACTTGGTGTGCTTCTGCCTGTTACCTGAGGCTGAAACCCGAAGACAGGATCATCAATTGGCTGAGAGTTTTCATCATAATGAGCTATACCTTTTGAAGCAATAACATCATCATCGGTACCCACGATATTATCGGGTCCAGGATTAACGGCAAATCGTGGGTCAGTTCCACCATTTGAAGGGATATGGCAGGTTCCACAAGCTACGGAATTGTCACTCGATAGTTGTTCGTCCCAAAACAGTATTTTTCCTAAAATCCGCTTTTCTTCTGTTATCGGATTTTCAACTGGAACTTCGACAACCGGCATGGCACTCATTGCATTAAAACTCACTACCAACAAAACAAGCTTCAAGAATAAATGAGCATTCCCTTTGTTATTTTTCTTACTTACTTGATCAAATATGTATTCATTCATCATTATAGTTTTCATCACTAAACCTCTTATATTAGATAATTCTAATACACTTTAATTTAGGAAGTTGAGTGTGTAAAAACTAATTTAAGGGAATGCATTGAAACGTGATAGAAATCACAAAAATACATCAAACTTTAGCCTATGAGCTTGTCCGAGAATAGTGATTTCAGATAATTATTAATCAATACTATTGCGGATTGTGGCAAGCAATGTCTGATTTTCATGTGTCCAGCTTTCGTGATAAACCAACTTTGCTTGATTCATAATAGACAAAGCTTCTATGTCTCTGCCTAAATTGTGCAAAGCCATGGCTTGTAATTCTAATTGAGGGTTTGGGTGTGGATTGTATTGTTCTAAAGAATTCAATATATTCAAGGCTTTTTTTGCTTCTTTTTTTAGCTGTATTTTGACTAACTCATGTTGCATATCAACCATGATTTTATAGTCTTTGCTAGACATCGCTTGTTCTGTCACCGTGTTTATAATCGCCATAGCTTTTTTATCTTGATTGATTTTTGCATAATATCTGGCCAAATAATAATCAAGATACAATTGAAATCTTGTGAAATTTTTCTCTTTAATAAAAGCAGATCTTTTGTTCCATTCGTGTAAAAAACCATCTGTTTGCTCAGTTAACAACATCAACTCCAAAGCAGTAAAAGCATTGTTTAACATCATAGAATAATTGTTGGTTGATTCTGCCAGTTGATACTGTGCATTTATTTGTTGTTGTGCGTAATCCCAATTGAATTTATTCATGGCTATTATGGCATCAAAATGCAAAAACATGAGTCTTAAGGCATCCGAATCTATTTCATTGGCGATAGTTGCTAATCGATCGTTAACTTCTTTTGCATCAGAGAACTTGCCTTGCAAATTTAATATTGTCGTTAAAGTAGTGAGTGCTTTGGCGGTTTCATTCTTGTCATCATTCAGTTCCAACAATTGAATTGCTTTTTTGTTCAATGCTACTGCTTCATCCCACTTGTATCTAGACATGGCGATATGAGACAGTTTATTTAAAGCAAGAGTCTGGTACCGAAGATTCCCTGCCAATTTTGCATACTTTAATGCCTTTTCAAACAATTTAACAACACTATCATCAATAACCGTACTGAGCAAAGCTTTACCTTGACCATAATAGCTTTGAGAAAAGATTAACGGGTTTAATTGTTCATCAATATGAACAATTGCTTTTTTATAAAATTCAATAGACTTACTCGAGTTTCCTAAATGATGATAAGCCCGTCCCATTTGCAAAGAAATTTTGGCCGCATAGTTAGCATGCAGATTATTATGACTGGCTAAAAATGCTTTTAAAGAAGAAATAACTTCTTCAAAATTATTGTTTTTAAATTGTATTTCAGAGATATTTAACTCGATATCAACACCCATACTAGAATAAGCAGGTGTAAATTTTAACGCTTCAAAATTTGAGAGGCTTTTTTTGTATTTTTTTTGTAAAAAGTAGGTTTCAGCCAACTCAAACCGTGCTTGATAATTGTCATCATTTTCTAACAGAATTTGTTTGAACAAGGCTTCAGCTTTGTTCAAATTTCCCAAGTTTTTTTGACCCGAAGCTTCAATCAGCAATTGATTCGGAGTTAAAGCTATAGACTGACCGGTGTTAGATAGAGTGTTAATGAAGCCAATTTGCCCATTGAGGATATCACTTAAGTTATTGGCAGTAAATTTTCTTTCACCAATCGTTTTAATACCATCTGATAATTCAAAAACTGCTTCATAGACATCTCCATTTTTGGTGACATTTGAATGTAATATAACGAGATTTTTGTTGAGTTTCCAGTGTTTTTCTACTGCTTGTTTAACACTATGACTGGTTTCATCAAATATTAACTTCTCTTCTGACCGCAGATTTTTGAAGGAAGACCTCAACAGTGATTTCATACCGCTTTGTTCTGTTTCACTGATGTTTTCTGTGTTGATTTCAAAAGGCAGGATCAGTATTTTCTTATCTCCAATGTTTTCTAGCTCCTGTGGCCGCTTTCGAAAATAATCAAAAACAAAGATTAGTAACGCTATCAAGAACAGTGGTAAAATGAATTTAAATTTCAAATAACTAGGTTTGGGCAAGTTTACTACTGAGACAGCTTCCTTCTCATTAGTTTTATCTTGTGGAGCAACTAGAGTAACATTGGCTTCAAAACTTATGCCTAAGCCAAAATGGGTGATGATTGTTTTCGGCTTTGATGGCTGGTCCTCGCTGTAATTTCGAAGGGTTAAAATAACTTGATCTATGGTGTTTCCTGTTACAACTCGCCCCCAAACCTCTTCCATTAGAGTTTCCTTGCTTATAATTGTATTGGGGTGCTCGAAAAGATAAACTAATAATTTTCCTTGTTTGTTAGTTAATTTATTTTCAACCCCACCCTTGGATAACAATCCTGTTGCAGAATTAAAAACAAAGAGATCAGTCTTATACAGCATTTATAAAGCTTAATCCTCACTGAGAATAAAATCTTATAATAACGTACTCCCGTATATTATGCTTCAATTATTGCTAGTTTTTAAATTTTTCAAGCACAACCCAAATCCCGATATAGAAAATCACAATGAGAGTACAAGCCCTTAATGCGCCTAAGAAATCCTCAAAAAGCTTCATCACCAATAAGGTGTATTTAGTTTTTGTGAATTCCTTATGCACATCAATTGCTTGCACTCTAAATTGCGATTCTATATCGGGATTTGGGCACAAGGAAACTTGTCCGGAAATAGAAATTTACCACGAAACAGTTAAATTTGCCTCGCTTGAGTCATCATAATACTCACTCAAACAAATCATCCTCAATATCATTATCAAGGTCATTGACCTGTATATCGTTACTCTCTTCCTTGGGCAAATGACCCGCAATAAAATACTCTATCCTTGTATTTTTGCTGTTTTGTGAAGCCAGTTGCCCTGTTTTACGATTGATTTTTGCTGCAACTATACCTGCAGGAACTGGGCGTTTGTAAACAGGAGTATTTTCAAGAGCCACTTTCATAAACTCTATCCAAATCGGCAAGGCTGTTGTGCCTCCCGTACCATCTTTACCTAAAGTTTCTGGTGTATCAAAACCCACCCAAGCATGCGTAACAATTGAACGTTGAAAACCATTGAACCAAGCATCTCGTTGTTCATTGGCTGTGCCCGTTTTTCCTGCAATATCTGCGCGATTAAGCACCAAGGCTTTTCTTCCTGTGCCACGTTTAATCACGTCTTGCATAAAAGATTCAATTATAAATTGATTGGCTGCTGAAATAACTCGGGGTGGATAAAGCGTATTAGAATCTTCCGCATCTTGTTTTGTCGCTTCTTGAGTTTCTGTTGTGATTTCTTTGCTCTGTTCTTGGTTTTGTGTTTCTAGTTGGGCTAACTTCCCATCGCATTCATCGCACAAGACCACTTTTTCGTGCTGATACAAGACCTTTCCACTTGGGTCTTTAATCGTCTCTATCAAATAAGGGTCGATTAAATAACCTCCATTCGCAAAAACAGAGAACGCACGTGCCATTGCCATTGGCGGCACATTAGGACTGCCCAGTGCTATAGATAAGTTGCGCGGGATATCATTGGCGTCGAAGCCAAATTTCAGCATATGATTGCGCCCACGATCAATGCCTATTCTGTCCAGTACTCGAATGGAAACCAAATTTCGGGAATGAACTATCCCTTCTCGCAAACGCGTTGGACCAAAGAATTTTTCAGCATAGTTTTGTGGTCGCCAAGCTTTTTCTAACTTAGCATCATCAAAAACAATGGGCGCATCATTAATCAAAGTCGAAGCGGTCAAACCCGCATCAAGAGCACCCGAGTATAAGATGGGTTTAAACCCGGAACCTGGTTGCCGCTTGGCTTGAGTCACGCGGTTGAATTTACTTAAATTAAAGGCAAAGCCACCAACAAGAGCATTGATGCCACCATTGTTTGGGTTCAACGAGATTAAGGCTCCTTGTACGCGCGGAATCTGAGCTAATACAAACTCACCAACATTGTCACGTTTGACCATAACAACATCACCAACACTGGCGATATCAGCCATTGTTTTTGGTTTTTTGCCTGTATGTTCGTTATCAATATAGGGTCTGGCCCAAGTGGAAGTTTCGTAACTAATAACTGCATCTTGGCCATCGGTCAAGCGGACAATCATGGATTCATCCTCAATAAAAGTGACCAATGCAGCTTGTAGCCCTGCGGTGGTTGGTATTTTTTTAATTTTTTCTATGGTTTCATTAATGGCTTCGTCCGAAACCAAGATTTCATTAACCTCTTCACCTTTTTTCCCTTCAGTAATGGACGTAGTTGCTGTTTGAATCGTAATATTATAATGTTTTATGGCTCCTCGGTAACCATGGCGTTTGTCATAGACTTGCAAACCATTTTGTACAGCTGATTCTGCTGTTTGCTGTAGTTTTGAATCGACCGAAGTGGTGACAACATAACCATCAGTGTAGGCACTATCACCATAACGTTCTAACATTTCTGCGCGTACCATTTCGGCAATCCACGGTGCGTTGAGTTCTATGGCTGGCTCATGAATTCTGGCTGTGTCTTTTTCTACCAAAGCCAAATCGTACTGCTCTTGAGTAATATAATCCAGCTCCAACATTCGACCAAGAATATAATTGCGGCGCAACAGTGCACGCTCAGGGCTGGTAATAGGATTAATTCGAGAAGGGGCTTTGGGAGGTGCTGCAAGCATTGCACATTCGGCTAGAGTTAATTCATCCAAAGTTTTGCCATAGTACATATCAGCAGCAGCGACAATGCCATAGGAACGATGACCCAGAAAATTTTTATTTAAATAAAGTTCCAGTATTTCATCCTTGCTGATGGTTTGTTCCAATTTAATGGCTAAAAATATCTCTTTAAGTTTACGTGTATAGGACTGCTCTAAAGTTAAAAACACATTTCGAGTCAATTGCATGGTAATAGTTGAGCCACCCGACTTTTTACGGCCTGTGGTCAACAATTCCCAGACGGCACGGAACAATCCCTTGGGATCAATGCCGTAATGACTGTAAAAATTAGCATCTTCGCCAGCAATATAGGCATTTTTAAGGTTTTTTGGCACATCTTCTATTCGAGCAGGTGAACGCCTTTTGGTACCAAATACTTTTATCAATTTGCCATCTCGCGAATAAATTCGCAAAGGAACTTGCAGCTTGTATTCTCGTATAGACTCTACAGACGGCAGGTCTTTTTCCATAATTTTGTAGGTCACAAACAATGTTGCAATACCTAAAACCAAGAAAAACAGGCCTAATTTGGTAAAAAACCAGAAGATTTTTAATAGTTTTTTCATAAACTTGCAAAGATTAAATCAGAAGTCTTTCATTGTATTCAATAATCCAACTGAAAGGGAAGTTTATTGTTAAATATTGCAACTTGTCTGCTAACAAACAGATACCAAATTTTATATCACTCTTATAATTTATCCTTAAACTTCAATAATTCAACTCGCTTTCTGTTTTTATTGCAATTAAATTAACAAATCTCTTGACAAGAAATTTGTCGTCATTGATTATACATGCAAGTTTACTAATATAGTATTTATTAACACATGAATTCAATCCTAAACATTGTTGTCGTCATTATTATCATTCTCCTGCCCATGTGGTGAGAGCGGCGAATTATTGGATTCAAAAAAGCCCTTCTCACTAAACAAGAGAAGGGTTTTTTTTTACTTAAAAATAAGTTAACGCAACTACGTTTAATTACAAAAAGATAATCTTAAAAAGAGAGAACAAAAATGTACTACGATGAAAACACCACCATCTATTTAAATGGACAATGGTTAAAAGCAGAAGATGCAACCACAGGCTTGTATCAGCAATCCTTTCATTACGGCAATGGTGTCTTTGAAGGCATTCGCTCTTATGACACTGAAAAGGGAGCAAAAATCTTAAAAGCCAGAGAACATTTTGAACGCTTGCTGTATTCAGCTGACAAAATGTACATTGATCTCAACTATTCAGTACAAGAGCTTATGGATATTGCCTATGAGCTGTTAGAAAAAAATAACATGCAAGATGCCTATATTCGTCCTCTGGTATATACCGATGAAAACATGGGTTTGCAACCCGAAAGCCGTGCAAATTTGTTTATGTGTGCATGGAACTGGGGCAAGTATTATGACAAGGCAGCACGTGTTATGACTTCTCCCTTTCGCCGTCCCGATCCAAAATCTTGCCATGTAGAAGCTAAAGTAACTGGACATTACACCAATTCCTTGATTGCCATTAAAGATGCCAAACAAAAAGGTTATGATGAAGCCCTACTCCTTGACAATCATGGCTTTGTTGCTGAAGCGACAGGAGCCAACTTCTTTTTTGAAAAAGACAAGACCTTATTTACGGCTCCAAGAGGCAATATTTTACCAGGAATTACCCGCTCAGTTGTTATGGATTTAGCCAAAGAAAATGGCATCAAAGTAGAGGAAAAACATTTCACCCCTGAAGAAGTTTATGAAGCAGATGGTGCTTTTTTCACAGGAACAGCGGTAGAAATCAATGCTATAGAATCCCTCGACAATCGAGAATTCAAAAAAAACTGGCGTGATACCTTTGGTCACGAATTGCACCAACAATTTAACAACTATGCCCGGACTTAAATAAATGAGTATAAAAAAACCATTAAATCAGTACTCGCAAGCAGTCACGCAAGACGACACCCAACCCGCTGCAAAAGCCATGTTACACGCCATAGGCATGGACAACGATGATTTAAAAAATCCGCTCATTGGCATAGCCAGTACTGGCTACGATGGCAATCCCTGCAATATGCATTTGAATGATTTGGCCTTAAACATTAAAACCTCGGTCAACCAACAGCCCTTGAATGGTTTGATATTCAATACTATTGGCATTTCAGATGGAATTTCCATGGGCACTGATGGCATGCGATTTTCCTTGCCTTCTCGCGATATCATTGCGGATTCCATTGAGATGGTCACCTGTGGTATGAGCTACGATGCTAATATTTCTATTGTCGGCTGTGACAAAAACATGCCTGGGGCACTTATGGCAATGCTGCGTTTCAACCGTCCTGCTATTTTAGTTTATGGTGGCACAATCGCAGCGGGTTGTCATGAAGGTAAAAAACTCGATGTTGTCTCTGCTTTTGAAGCCTGGGGCGAAAAAGTAGCAGGAAACATCGACGAAGATACTTATGAGCTTATCGTGCAAAAAGCCTGCCCTTCAGCAGGAGCCTGTGGAGGCATGTACACCGCCAACACCATGGCTGCAGCGATCGAAGCCATGGGTATGAGTTTGCCCTACAATTCATCTAACCCTGCAATCAGTGAAGGCAAAAAATCAGAATGCGACAGCCTGGGCGAGTCCATCTTTCAGTTGTTAAAGCTGGATCTCAAACCTCGCGATATCGTTACAAAAAAATCATTGGAAAACGCTTTCAGATTGGTCACAGTCCTTGGTGGTTCTACTAACGCGGTACTGCATTTTTTAGCGATCGCCGATGCTGCCCAAATTGATTTTAGTTTAGAGGATTTTCAAAAAATCAGCGACACGACTCCTTTTTTGGCAGATTTAAAACCCAGTGGCAAATATTTAATGGAAGATTTGCATGCTGTAGGAGGTGTTCCAGCTGTCTTAAAATACATGTTAGAACAAGACATGTTGCACGGGGATTGTATCACTGTTACAGGCAAAACTTTGGCCGAAAACTTATCCAAAGTTAAATCCTTAGCTATCAATCAAGACGTCATTCATACTGTTAATAACCCTATTAAAGAAACAGGACACATCCGCATATTGTTTGGCAACCTCGCCAGTGAAGGAGCAGTGGCTAAAATAACAGGAAAAGAAGGCTTAAAATTCCAAGGTAAAGCCAAAGTTTTTGACTCTGAAAAACATGTAAATAAAGGCATTTCCCAAGGTTTAGTAAAAAAAGGAGATGTAGTTGTTATTCGGTATGAAGGTCCCAAAGGTGGCCCGGGTATGCCAGAAATGCTTAAACCAACCTCCGCCATTATCGGCGCAGGACTGGGCAACGATGTTGCCTTAATTACTGACGGTCGTTTTTCTGGTGGTACCCATGGATTTGTGGTGGGTCATATTACACCTGAGGCACAAGTTGGCGGAACCATTGCCTTGGTTGAAGACGGCGATGAAATTACCATCGACGCACAAACAAACGAACTTATACTGCATGTCAGTGACGAAGAGTTATCGCAAAGAAAACTCAAATGGCAAGCCCCAGAAATAAAATACAAACGGGGTGTACTTCACAAATACGCGTGCAACGTAAGTTCCGCATCAACCGGGTGTTTAACCGATGTTTAGGGCAGAAAACAGTACATTAAAACAAATCATCAACAATAACTGGCAACAAATTGATGATGAAATCGTTGCAGAAAAATCAATCAAGCTATTAGGTGCTGAGGCTATAATTAAATGCTTAATTGCCGAAGATGTCGAAATTATGTTCGGTTATCCAGGTGGCGCTATAATGCCAACCTACGACATCATCCATCAATACCAACAACAGATCAAACATATCTTGGTTAGACACGAACAAGGAGCGGCTCATGCAGCTCAAGGTTATGCTCGCGCCTCAGGCAAAGTCGGGGTTTGTATTGCAACTTCAGGACCTGGAGCCACCAACTTGATTACTGGCATTGCTGATGCTCAAATTGATTCTACGCCTCTGGTTTGTATTACTGGGCAAGTTCACAAAGACCTTTTAGGAACAGATGCCTTTCAAGAAACGGATATCATCGATATTTCCATGCCCATAACCAAGTGGAATTACAAAATCACCGAAGCCAGTGAAATTCCAAAGGTATTAGCACGTGCCTTTTATATCGCAAAATCAGGCCGACCAGGCCCTGTATTGATAGATATTACTAAAAATGCACAAATAGAGTTTTTGGATTTCACCTATAAAAAATGCAAACAGGTCAACAGTTACTTGGCCGAACCTACACCACGGCTGCAAGCGATAAAAGAAGCCGCAGCCATTATCAATACAGCGCAAAAACCTCTGGTAGTATTTGGCCAAGGCGTCATATTGGGAAAAGCAGAAGCAGAATTTAAAAGCTTTTTGGAAAAAAGCGGTATTCCAGCTGCCGCCACAATCATGGGGATTTCAGCCATTGACAATCAACATCCCAATTATGTTGGTATGTTAGGCATGCACGGTAATTATGCCCCAAATTTATTAACCAATGAATGCGATGTTTTAATTGCCATTGGCATGCGTTTTGATGATCGTGTCACCGGTACACTTGACACTTATGCCAAAAATGCAAAAGTCATTCATCTTGAAATTGATGACAGCGAAGTCAACAAAAATGTGCCTGTTGATGTCGCCGTGATTGGTAATGTTAAACATACGCTACCGCAAATCACCAAGCGAATTAACAGCAACCAACATCCTGATTGGTTTGCAAAATTTGCCGCTTTAGGCAAACAAGAATTTGATACTGTTATTAAACATGACTTAAACCCAAGCAAAGATGAAATATCCATGCCTGAAGTCATCAATCTAGTTAATGAATTAACAGACAGTCAGGCCATCATTGTCACCGATGTTGGGCAGCATCAAATGGCCGCTTGTCGCTATGCACAATTTAAGCAAAGCCGCTCGCTAATCACCTCAGGAGGCCTTGGAACGATGGGATTTTGTATTCCTGCGGCCATGGGTGCTAAACTAGGACGTCCCGATAGAACAGTCGTCGGAATTGTTGGTGATGGTGGAGTGCAAATGAATATTCAAGAGCTCGGCACTATTATGCAATCCGAAATTGATGTGAAGATCATTATTCTTAACAATGAGTTTTTAGGTATGGTCAGACAATGGCAAGAGCTTTACTTTGATAAACGTTATGCTTCAACCGTTATGAGCAACCCCAACTATCAAAAATTGGCTGAAGCTTATGACATTGCCTCAGTTAAAGTAAGCCAAAGAGAACAACTCAAAACAGCTCTGCAAAGCATGTTTGCTCATCAAGGAGCCTACTTGCTGGAAGTTATGGTCGGCCAAGAAAACAACATATTCCCAATGATTTCACCAGGCACATCAGTGTCTGATATGAGGCTGAAATAACATGACTGAAGAACTAGAAAAAGATTATACCATGGCTTTATTTTCTCGAAATAGAGCGGGAATACTAAATCGCATTACTTCGGTTTTTTCGCGAATAAAACTCAACATTGATAGCCTTAATGTATCAGAAACTGAAAACCAAGGAGTCTATCGATATTCGGTTCGTGTTCATACCACCGAAAAACTAATTCGACGAATTACCAAGCAAATAGAAAAACAAGTTGATGTGCTTAAAGCTGTCTTTGCCACCGATGATTTAATCGTTCAGCAAGAAGTAGCCTTGTACAAAATACCCTCATCGGTGATGATTGACGACATTCAGACCGAAGATATTATTCGCGCGCACAATGCAAAAATATTACGCATTCATCGGGAATACACAGTCATAGAAAAAACTGGTCATAAACACGAAACCCAAGCTCTGTTTGACGAACTTCAGCCTTATGGAATCTTAGAATTTGTACGATCAGGGCCAATTAGTATTGGCAAATTAAATTATTAAACCCAAACATATTGGGCGCTTTCACCACGGTGAAACCTCCCGTAAACTTTAACTTTAACTATCAAAAGAGAGTAAAAAAATGGCAAAATTAAATTTCGGCGGCGTAATGGAAGAAGTAGTTACCCGCGAAGAATATCCACTAGATAAAGCACAAGCCTACCTAAAAGACAAAACCATCGCCGTATTAGGCTATGGCGTTCAAGGTCCAGGGCAAGCCTTAAACCTCCGAGACAATGGCTTTAATGTGATTGTTGGCCAACGTCAAGAATCTCCTTCATGGGCCAAGGCCGAGCAAGATGGATTCGAAGCAGGAAAATCACTATTTCCAATCGCAGAGGCCACACAAAAAGCCGATATCGTTATGTATTTGTTATCCGATGCGGGACAAATAGCCGCATGGGATACCGTTAAAGATAACCTAAACCCAGGTGATACATTGTATTTTTCTCATGGTTTTGGCGTCACATTTAATGAACAAACATCAATTATTCCTCCCAAAGACGTTGATGTTGTCTTAGTTGCACCCAAGGGTTCTGGCCGCTCTCTGCGAACTTTATTTTTAGATGGCAAAGGCTTGAATTCAAGCTATGCTGTCTTTCAAGATGCAACAGGCAACGCGAAAGATACAGCTCTTTCCTTGGGCATTGGTGTGGGTTCAGGCTACTTGTTTGAAACTGATTTTAAACGCGAAGTTTATTCTGATTTAACTGGAGAACGCGGCATCCTCATGGGCGCCATAGCTGGTATGTTCGAAGCTCAGTACAATGTTTTAAGAAAACACGGACATACGCCATCTGAAGCTTTCAATGAAACAGTAGAAGAACTCACGCAAAGTTTGATGCCGCTGGTAGCCGAAAATGGCATGGATTGGATGTACGCCAATACTTCGACCACGGCTCAACGTGGTGCCTTGGATTGGCGGCATAAATTTAGAGAACTTAACACTCCATTGTTTGAAGAGTTGTACGAAAGTGTCGCCTCAGGCAACGAAGCAAAAATCACAATTGAAGCCAATTCAAAAGATGATTACCGCGAAAAACTCAACGAAGAACTTAAAGAAGTAAGGGAATCTGAAATTTGGCGAACTGGCAAAACAGTTCGCGGATTGAGACCTCAAAACTCTTAAGCCATTTTTTCCTAATTTCGATACAGAAACGCAATGATAGCGTTTTTGTATCGGCATTTGGCTACTACAACTGCACTAAAAATTGCAAATAAGCAGACATTAATTCTCTTCCTTTTATTTTATGGCACAAATATGAAAAGCATTTCACAGATAAAACTCAACACCATAGTAGCTGCAAAAAAAAGGATCTCAGCGGTGGTACAAACCACTCCTTTGCAAGAGAACCCACACTATTCTGCGCTTTACCATGCTGAAATATTGTTAAAAAGAGAAGATTTACAGCAAGTAAGATCCTACAAAATTCGTGGAGCTTACAATAAAATAAGCCAACACAAACAAGCCAAACATGTTGTTTGTGCCAGCGCAGGCAATCACGCCCAAGGCGTGGCTTATACCTGCCAAAAACTAAAGATAAAAGGCACAATATTTATGCCCATAACCACACCAAACCAAAAAATAGAACAAGTTAAAATGTTTGGTCAAAATTACGTAGAAGTGCAATTAATTGGTGATACTTTTGATGAAACAGGCCTTGCCGCTAAAGAGTATTGCGATAAAAACAGTCTTCTTTACATTCCACCTTTTGATGACCTAGAAATCATAGAAGGCCAAGCCACAATCGCCTTAGAAATCCTAGAACAACACCCTCAAAATATTGATTACCTCTTTGTTCCCATTGGCGGCGGTGGATTAGCATCTGGAGTCAGCACTGTCTTTAAAGAACTTTCCCCTAAAACAAAAATAATAGGAGTAGAACCAGCCAAAGCGGCATCAATGCAAGCAGCCTTTAATGCTGGTCGCTCTGTAAAACTCGACACTATTGATGGCTTTGTTGATGGAGCAGCCGTGCAACAAGTCGGGAAAATCACTTACCAACTCTGCCAAGATAAAATTGACGATCTTATCACCATAGAAGATGGTCTTATTTGCCAAACCATACTCAACCTCTATAACAAAGATGCCATCGTGGTCGAACCCGCTGGTGCCTTAGCCTTAGCAGGCCTGAGCCAATATGCCGATAAAATCAAAAACAAAACAGTCGTATGTTTATTAAGTGGTAGTAACAATGACATCACCCGTATCGAAGAAATCCGAGAAAAAGCTTTGCTCTACGGTGGTTTCAAGCATTATTTCATGGTTAGATTCCCGCAACGAGCTGGAGCTTTAAAAGAATTTGTTGCTGAAGTTTTGGGCAAAGATGATGATATTACCTACTTCCAATACCATAAAAAGCACAACCGAGCCCATGGTCCTGCCATTGTTGGCATCGAACTTAAGCACGCTGAAGACTTGCAACAACTCATAGAACGAATGAAACAAAAACACTTTTATGGCGATTACCTGAACGACAAACCAGAATTATTTAGTTTAATGATGTAAATCCAAACATCAGCTGACCCAGAAGCAATTTAATCACCAATTCTTGTTTATCCCTAGATTAGCTTCTCTGGCTTGTTGGTTTTAGCCGACCTTATTGATACAATAAAAACTTATTCAGCAACAAATTCTGCCATTAACACAAAACAAACCATGCAAAAACTAACCCTAACACGCCCCGATGATTGGCATATCCACTTACGCAGTGGTTCAGCACTTAAAAACACGGTAAAAGATGCAGCCTATCAATTTTCACGAGCCATAGTGATGCCTAATTTGTTACCGCCTGTAAGCACTGTTGAATTGGCCCATCGCTATCGGCAACAGATTGTAAAGCATATACCAGATGGTGCTGAATTCAGCCCATTAATGACCTTGTATTTGACAGACAATACCTGTGCAGAAGAGATCCAACGGGCCATGCAAACGGAATACATCAAAGCCTGTAAATTGTATCCAGCAGGAGCTACCACCCATTCAGATTCGGGCTTAAACCAGATTGAAAACGCTTATCCTGTGTTTGAAGCCATGCAAAAATTCGCTATGCCGCTATTAATTCATGGTGAAGTAACTGACTATGATGTTGATATATTTGATCGAGAAAAATTCTTTATTGACAGAACTTTAAGACCTTTAGTTAAACAATTCCCTAATTTGAAAATAGTTTTGGAACACATCACCACCGCCGATGCGGTAGAGTTTGTCCTTAGTTGTGGAGAAAATGTTGCAGCAACGATTACGGCTCATCACCTGCTAAATAATCGCAACGACATGCTTGTTGGTGGAATTCGTCCACATTTGTATTGCTTGCCCATTCTAAAACACCAAAAGCACCAAAAAGCCTTAATAAAAGCGGCAACTTCGGGTTCACCCAAGTTCTTTTTAGGCACTGACAGCGCACCGCATGCGAAACAAAAAAAAGAAACCGCCTGTGGGTGCGCGGGTTGTTATACGGCAAATGCAGCCATTGAGTTGTATGCAGAGGCTTTTGATTCTATCAACGCACTAGACAAACTAGAAGCCTTCGCCAGCTTTCATGGACCAGATTTTTATCGATTACCCAGAAATAAATCCAAAATCACCTTGCTCAAAAAACCCTGGAAAATGCCAAGCCAATTGGGCTTAGGAGAGGATGAGCTTATTCCTTATCGAGCAGGCGAAACGATGAGCTGGAAGTTGGAATTTTAAAATGTGCGGTGAGAGTGTAACCCGAAGTGTGTAACTTCATCCTCTTCATGGTGACATAGGGGGTTGACGAAACACCTGTCCCTTATTTTTCTTATTATATTACTCATAAATTTTCCTCACAATTATGGCCTCAAAAAAAAATCTATATCCTGCCTTTTTTCATAATCCAGTGGTTTATAATGGACAGGTCAAAGCATCATATCTATCATCGTATTTTCTATTTCAGCATTTGGCTATGAAATAAGTTAGTGACTATTGAGAGATAAATATGTTTAAATATCATTTTTACTCATGATATTTCAATGACTAAGCCTAAAGCTACCGAAGACGTTATACAAAAAATCAATACACTAAGTTTGTTTACTGCGAGATTACAATTAGCAAAATTCACTTCAGAAGATGTTGAGGTCAATGTCCTGCATGAAATGAATCCTGAAATTATGCACTTTATTCGAGACCCGCGCAGTTATGAGGAAACACTAAAAAAAACCATAGAAGTGGCACAAGACTATAGTGGTAATGAATCCGATTGGGCATTGTTTGCCATTCGCATAAAAGAATCCAACGAGTATATCGGTATAGTTTGTTTTCGTTATGAATCGATTGAAAATGATACTGTTGAAATCGGTTGGCGCTTAGGCTTAGAATTTCATGGCCAGGGCTATGCCACTGAAGCTGCCCAAGCATTTTTAGCTTTTTTAAAAAATGAAGTAAAGCCACATAAAGTCGTTGCCTATTGTGTTGCTGAAAATACCGCCTCATCCAATATCATGAGTAAACTCGGCATGCAACAAGAAGCCTGTTTTCGTGAATTCAGTAAACTGGGCGGACAATGGTTCGACGAAGCTGTTTATGGTTTAATTTTAAATTCATGAAGCATCTCTTCAGCGCCTATCAAACTTATCACCCAAATCCAATTATTGAGAACACAACGAGAGTACACGTCCTAAACACACCTATGAATCCAACAAAATATTAATCAAACTATGAAAAAAAACTACCTATTTTTATTGTTTTGCACTGCTAGTAATGCAGCTACCATCACCAATGGTGATGATTGGTCCTTACCAGCTTGGGCGGCACCAACTTCTGATTATGTATTTTTTAATGAAAACAATGCCCCTTCTTTAAACATTAACAATCATGTTATTGATTTGACTTGGAAACAAATCAATCCGTCACAAGGCGTTTATTCCAAAACCAACACGGCCACATGGACGGAGGTAGTCTCTGGTGGCAGTACTTTTAATTTTGACAGTTACAATGACCAGATAGCCTTGCCTGGTCATTATTGGTTGCGAATTTGGTTGTCTGGTGAGCAATGGATACCAGGGTGGGTTTTGACGGATTGCAATATTCCTACAACTCAACGCTGGTTAGACCATTCACAACAGGACAGGCATATTCCATTATGGAATACCTGTGTATGGAATCATGCCAAAACTATGTACACGCAAGTTTTACAAAATTGGGGCATAAAAGACGATGCCAATATGGAGTTTATCTATGTGCCTGGAGGTTTTTTCTATGGAGAATTCGATTTTGATGTTATGTGGGCCGCTTTTCAGGACGGCTCGGTCACAAGCACAGAATTATTAAGTTGGTTAGCTGAAATTCGTACATCTTTGCTTGCGATTATGGGCAATCAAGCAAAAAAACTCATGTACACTGGTCAAGATTACCCTTTTGATTTCCAAAATGAAGCAAACGGAGCTTTTGAATTACACGCTCGTGACGCAGTCAGTGCTGGCATGGGCATTCGCAATGGTATCACCGAACTCTTTAACTTTCATTTGAATGAAACACCCGCATATGGCTCTCACATTCAAACCGATGGTCATGTGACCATAGATGAAAGTTATATTGTGCACAGAGAAAACCATGTTATTGGCAATGAAAATGAGTGCTTTAATGCTTGTGGCTTTAGCACACCAGACCCTTACTATGCAGTAGTGATGTCAAACCTAAAGGCTTTACAATTGCGTTCGACTCACTTATTGGTTGAAACTGATGACAGCTATCTAAATCAATACGCTGATCATTGGAACTGGGTACGTCATGAATTGGGGAAAAAAGCCAACAATGCTCCAGATGCTTGGGTTTTACTTCGAGAGTATGAAGATCGGTTCTTTGTTGATAATACACCGACCAATGACATCAATTGGACAGACAAACCTTGGTTGCATAATTTTGAACGATGGTTAGTTCAAAAAGACATCACACCTGATGGCATAAGCAGACGTGGTAGCGTTGTCAGAACCAATGTATTAGATGCCGATAATGGCACTTCTTATGAAGGTCGTATGACTAATCGAGCAAACGGACAAGATTATTTGTATTTCTATGTGCAGGACAATTTTGCCATTGGGAGCAGTCTTAATATGCAAATAAAAGTCACTTATCTGGATACTGCTACAACAAGCTGGCAACTCCAATACCGTAATACCGCAGGTGCTTTAATAAGTGAATCTGTCACCAACACCAATGAGGGCACTAAAAAAACGGCTACTTTTGATTTAACGGCGGCCAATTTCGATAATGCAATGACAGGCAATGCAGACTTTAGAATTTATAATGGTGGCCAAAATGATATTGAGATACAGTTTGTACGATTAATTCGTTTAACAGCACCACAAAATGATGTGGTGTTCTTAAATGGGTTTGAATAATGTAGTGTTGAAATAATAAGCATGAATATTTTTAAGACTCAACAAGCTTTATTTTGTTTCAAAACAAGCCAACACAAAACGTCAATCCTTTATTCAACCTAGGAAGGAAGCTTGTCCGAGAATAGCGATTGTAGCGAGAGAAAGTGAAATTGAGACAGGTTTTTGCCTAATTTATTCGTATCATCCATGATACTTACCCACATCCATGTGGGCTTGCGTGAAAATCTTTTCCTAAAAGATTTTTGAGGCGAATATCACGGCTATTTAACGATAATTAGGTGAAAAACTGTCCAATTTCAACTTTTTCTTAGTAAATTTCTATTCTCGGACAAGCTCCTACTAACCCCATTAATTGAAGATTAAAGCCAAACATATGAGCAACAGGCATTTAAATTTTGCGTTGATGCTATTAGGGATTGGCTGTATTATTTTAAATTATATTTCTTCAAAAATCGCTGGTTTAATTCTTGCTGTCGGCCTTTAAGTTCAAGTTTTCGTCCATCAATATAAGCTGCTGTTAGAGTATTACCACGCATGTCCAAAGCATCTCCTTTAGAGACAAAGAGTGTCGCACTTTTGCCAACTTCTAAAGTTCCATAAGCGGCATCAATCCCTAAAATTTCAGCTGTATTTGAAGTGATCAATTTTAGGGCTTCATTTTTTTCTAAACCATAGGCGACCAAGGTTCCAACGGCAAAACCGAGATTCCTTGCTTTCATCATCATACCGCTGTTATATGCCAATCCTGTTAAAATGCCAGCTTGGTGGAGTTTTACAGCTATTGTGTAACCAGAATCAACTGAACGATCGCTTTGATCAGGCAATGTGTGCGCTGATTCTACAATCACAGGTACACCGCTTTGTTTAATAAAACCAATAACGGGTTCCATTGCTTGTTCGCTGACTAACACCAAGTTTTTTACCCCCATGCTTTTGAAAAAATTAATCGACTCGACAATTGATTTTGGTGATGATGCATGAATATAAACAGCTCTCGAACCCGTAAACACAGGAGTGACAGCATCTAGTTTGATATTGACTTGCCCATTTTGTTTATGCAAGGAAGCTTTAGCATCCTTGAACAAGGTTTTAATTTCTTCAATTTGCTTTGCATATTCTTTATTCTCTTTCAATTTAACAGTGAATGTAGAAAAATCAAAGGCATATTTTTGGCTGCTTGGCCAATTGACATGCACAGCATCATCACTGCTAATTAGAGCATCTTCCCAATTCCATGCATCCAATTGAACAACAGATGATAAACCGCTCACTAATCCGCCTTTTGGGGTGATTTGTGCCAATAAAACACCATTGAATTTGAGTGTAGGAGTGACTTCAGAATCTGTGTTATAAGCCACAATCGCTCTTACATTGGCATTCATCGAGCCCGTTTCTACATCGTCTTTGGTCGCTTTGATTGCTCCAACCTCATTGAGGCCTAAGTTTGTAATTGGCAAAATAAAGCCTGGGTAAACATGCTGTCCTTTAAGATCTATATCTGATTTTTTCCAGGCCATTTTAAAATAGCCTACTTGAGTGATTTTTCCGTTTTCAAAGGCAATAGTTGCATTTTTTAATACTTTACCATTGCCGATGTGAAGGGTGGCATTGTGATAAACCACAGCGTCTTTTTGACTCTCTGCTGGCTGTGGAGAAAGTGCAAATCCAAAAGAACTTACGAACAATAAGCTGGTGATAAGTAAAATTTTCATTGGACAGCTCCTAATAAATATTCATAGCCTGTAAGACTATCGCATTGCATGTGTTTTTCTGGCATTTTCATTGCTGGCATTTTTTCTTGGTCAGAACTATTGATTTTATCAATCAATCGTGCTCTTTCTTGGGCAATTTCCTTTTCGATTTCAGCTTGTTGAGAACGATCGTAAAGCAGTCGTCCATCAACGAAAGTTTTTTCAGCTTTAGCATAAATACTTAAAGGATTATCCGACCATAATACAATGTCTGCATCTTTACCTATTTTTATGCTGCCCATTTGCTTATCCAAGTGCAATAACTTTGCTGGATTTAAGGTGACTAATTTCCACGCTTCTTGCTCGCTAAGACCGCCGTATTTAACAGATTTAGCCGCTTCTTGATTCAATCTTCGGGACATTTCAGCATCATCAGAGTTTATAGCTGTTGTCACACCTGCCTTTGTCATAATCGAGGCATTGTAAGGAATTGCGTAATTGACTTCCCATTTGTAGGACCACCAATCTGAAAAAGTCGAAGCCCCTACTCCGTGTTTTTTCATTTTATCGGCAACTTTATAGCCCTCTAAAATATGGGTAAAAGTATTGACATTAAAATCATAATCATCTGCAACTTTCATTAACATATTAATTTCAGATTGCACATAAGAATGACAACTAATAAAGCGTTCTTTGTTGATAATTTCTAGTGTTGCATCCAGCATTAAATCACGCCGTGGAGCAGGAATTTTCTTTTTCGAATTTTTAGATAATTTTCGGTAGTTCTGCCATTGCTTCTCATAAGCTAAGGCATTGGCAAATGCATCACGATAAACTTGCTCAACACCCATGCGAGTTAAAGGATAGCGAATGGATTGTTGCGATGCAGAACGCTTAACATTTTCACCTAAGGCAAATTTAATGAATTTATCCGCACCTTCGACCAATAATTCATCTCCAGTGGCTCCCCAGCGCATTTTAATAATGGCCGATTGTCCGCCAAGAGGATTGGCTGAACCATGCAATAACTGTGCAGCGGTAACACCTCCAGCTAGATTTCGATAAATATTGACTGCATCTGAATCCAGAGAGTCCTCCATACGAACCATAGAAGAGTTGGTGGCAATATCATTCACTGACAACAAAGCAATATGCGAATGCTCATCAATCACACCCGAAGTTAAATGATAGTTTGAGCCATCAATTACACTGTCAGCCTTAAGTGCGAGGTTTTTTCCTATACGTTCAATTTTACCCTTGTTAATAAACACATCAGTATCTTTCAAAACCCCTTCTTTTTCATTTGTCCATACAGTTGCATTGGTAATTAAAAAAGAGTGAGCCGCAGTGCTCTTATGCATTCCATAAGCAGAAAAAGGCTGAGGTATTTGAGGGGCTTTCTCAACTTTCTGAGGCTTTTTATCTTCTTCTTTGCTCTTTTCAACGTCGCCCAAACGAATCATCCTCCATTGAGGTGTTTGGCCTGCGATATTTTGAATAACGATTGATTTGACGTCTGTTCCATTTGCAGTAACAATACCTAATAATCGGGTGTTTTCATCTTTGTTTTTTATTTCTAATTGTGCAAAATCGTTGCTGATTTTTAGTGAATACTTCAATTTGCTTTCTTTGTCAGTGCTCTTGAGTGTCGGTTTTCCTGATTTGGAGCTTATATTGACCTCAAAACTCGTGTCTTTAAGCTCAATGGAGTATTTTCCTGGCTTCACTTGCGATAGTTTTTGTATAAGGTAACGTTGTCCAGCAACCCAATTTTCAGAGATAAAACTGCCTTTTTCAAAAATATCGCCTTCAACAACAATAAAATTAGCTTGCGCACCTCTATGCAAGTGTCCCAATTCTGTCTGACCAAGCAAACGTGCTGGTGTAGAAGTTAAAGCGGCTAAAGCCGCAGATTTAGGCAGACCCTTTTTGACACTGGCTTGTAAGTTTTTGAGAAATGATTTCTGTCCGTTGCCACTTGGAGCAATGGCAAAATCAATAGCATTGCTGTGCAAATAATAGAGGTTGTAAGGAGCCGCTTCCCATTCCATCATTTTTTCAAGAGAAATATCCCACGCCTGCAATGCATCGCTTACATCCATCGCTTTGGGGAAGTCCAAAGGAACTATAACCGAACGATTTAGCTTTTTAATGGCATCAATGTGTTTGTATTCGTCCCCTGAGCTACGAATAACGATATCCCTGTTGTATTCTTTGGCTATTTTATCGGCCAAAACAGTTTGCTGCCAGTTTTTTGCTTCAAATATTTGTAGCAAATGCGAAGCATCATTAATGGCTTGCAGATCAACATCGGTGTATCCGTCTTTTCCTTCTCCGTACCACTGAGCATCCAACCACGTTTGTCTCAACAAAGCTGAGGCTCCCATCAATGAAATCGGATACATTTGTTTTGAACTGCCTTTGTCAAAAGAGTAATGAAAAGCTTGTTTAGATTCAATAATGTTTTTTTGATCAGCCTCATCGCTCAAACTAACTAAAACCGAGGTGCCTCGCATTATACCGTCGTGTTTCGAAGCCAAAGCCGTAGAAAATCCAATTTTTCTCAGGGCTTTGGCCTTCTTGGTATCTTGATGGAATTCTTCGATAGCATTGTATGAGGCTTTTACTGCTTCATTGCTATTAACGGCACCTGGCAGAGTTGAATCGATTGTTTCTTTTCCAAAAAAAGTAAAAGCAGGCCTCTTAGGAACTTTGGACAAACCATAATCACTGTCCAGATGGATAAAACCTGGATAAATAGAGGCGCCATGTAAATCTCTTTGGATGGCAGATTCTGGAATCAAGATGTCTTTTCCAACATTAATGATTTTATTGTCTTGAATCAGCAATGTCGCATTTTTGAAATCCTTGTTTTCATCCAAAAAAATATGCGCGTTGGTTAATGCTATTACAGCATGTCGATCATCCTTGACACCATTAGTCACAGCTGTTGGCAAGGTATTAGCAAAAGTATTTTGGCACAGCAAAACACTGAGATATAAAGCTATTTTTTTCATATTATTTTTGAAGTTTTAGCAATCTTTTCAAAAGATTGGCGGTTAAGACAGGACTTTGATCCAGCCAGGATTGAACCAGAGCTCTATTTAGCTCTGCGCCTACAAGGTGATGTATTTTTTTGTCCTTAATGAATAGTTTTGCACCTTCATCAGGATAATAAGTGAACACCCATTGGTCATGCTTTTTTACTGGAGGTAATTTTCTTAAAAAGAGATGGATTAAATTATTAGAAAGTTTGAAGTTTGCAGGGCTTGAAAAATGCTCTTCAATTTGTTTATTGAATAATTTTTGTACTTTTTCTTTGGGATATTCAATCGCTAACCAATTAAGTTCAAAGCGCATTGGAAATAAACCTGCCTTGATGTCCTTGATATTACGAACACCGTAAGGCACAAAAAATTTAATTTTATAAGGGTAGGTAAAACCAAATTCATACGTCCCTTCACCAATTTCAACCCAATGGGTTCTTTCTTTGGTATAACCATCTTGCGCGTTAAAAAAAGCAAGGACAAAGAGTAGCAGGAGTACGGATTTTATATGACTTTTCATTCTTATTATTCTCATTACATGTTGGAGTAATTGGGACCGCCACCTCCTTCTGGCGTTACCCATGTGATGTTTTGGCTTGGATCTTTTATATCACAGGTTTTACAGTGTACACAATTTTGCGCATTAATCCTAAAACTCTTTGTATTATTTTCTTCTATAACTTCATATACAGCCGCAGGGCAATAGCGTTGGGCGGGTTCTGACCACAGTGGCAAATTTTTATCAATAGGAATTGAACTGTCTTTTAGAAGCAAATGGCACCGCTGATCTTCTTCGTGATTGGTGCTGGACAAGAAAACAGAAGATAATCTATCAAAACTAATGGTGTTATCCGGTTTATCGTAAGTAATCTTTTTACTTTCATCGGCTTTTTTTAGGCAAGCATAATCGGGTGTTTTATTGTGCAAGGTAAAAGGTAATTTTCCTCGGAAGATATTTTGATCGATAAAAGTGAAAGCTGCACCAAAAAAAGTTCCAAATTTATTCAATGCAGGCTCAAAATTACGCGACTGTTGTAATTCTTTATAAACCCACGATTTTTTTATATTTTCGCTGTAGGCATGTGTCAAATCATCGCTTTGTTCTTGCAGTAAATTTTCGGCTATACTCTCAGCAGCGACCATGGCAGATTTCATCGCTGTGTGCGTGCCTTTTATTTTTGCAGGATTTAAAAAACCCGCTTCACAACCTGTCAAACAAGCACCAGGAACTTGCAACTCTGGCAAGGATTGAAAACCGCCTTTATTCATGGCTCTGGCACCGTAGGAGATTCTTTTTCCTGTTTCGAGAGTTGATTTTATGACTGGATGATGTTTCCAACGCTGAAATTCTTCAAATGGACTCAAATATGGATTGTCATAATTAAGAGCGGTAATAAAACCAAGGGCCACTTTGCCTGCTTCCATATGGTATAAAAAGCCACCGCCCTCGGTATGATTATTCAACGGCCACCCCAAGGTATGAACAACTTTTCCTGGCTTTGATTTGGCTTCATCTATTTGCCAGATTTCCTTAATTCCCAAACCATAATGCTGAGGATCTGAATTGGCATCCAAGTTGAATTTTTCTATCAATTGCTTGCCGAGATGACCTCGACAGCCTTCAGAAAAAATGGTGTGTTTGGCCAGTAATTCATAGCCGGGTTCAAAACTGCCCTTTTCTTTACCATTGGCATCAATTCCCATGTCTTGGGTAATAATGCCTTTAACCGCGTTATTTTCATCAAAGAGGATTTCATTTGCCGGAAATCCTGGGAAAATATTCACACCCAAGTTTTCGGCTTGTTCTGCCAACCAACGGCACAAATTCCCCAGTGAAATGATATAGTTGCCCTCATTTTTCATCGGACTCGGAATCAACATATGAGGAACTTTAGTACTTTTCTTAGCTGAACGCAAATAGTGAAATTCATCTTCAGTGACTTCTGTAGTCATGGGCGCACCTAATTCTTGCCAATTAGGAAAGAGTTCATTAAGAGCACTGGGTTCGACCACAGCGCCAGAGATAATATGTGCTCCAATTTCTGAGCCTTTTTCAACCAATGCTATTTGCCAGTCCTTGCCATTTTCTTGCGAGAGCTGCGCCAATTTGATAGCCGCAGACAATCCAGCTGGACCTCCACCAATAATTACAACATCAAATTCCATCGATTCACGTGCCATATTTTTACTCAGTGATTAAAATTATTATGTATTATAGCTGAGACCTTTGCATAATTATAATGACGAGTAAAAAATGATTAAATTTATCAGATTTTTTGTTAAAATTAATCGCATCTAATTAACAGTAGCAAACATGTCACAATTACCCATTTGGAAACCCAAAGCATCGGCACTCGATGCTCTTAATATTTCGCAATTCAAACATTTTCTCAATAATAACTACGAAACAGAGATAAAGACTTATCCGCAATTGCATCAGTTTTCTATTGATGAAGCTGCAAAGTTCTGGGAAAGCACAGTCGAGTTTTGCGATATTGACTTTATCCAAGCCTATGAATCTGTGCTTAAATTGCCAAAACCGAATCACCATCCAATTGATACCGAGTGGTTTGTTGGAGGAAAACTCAATTATGCCCAAAACATCTTAAAAAACCGAAGCACAAAAACGGCCATTGTTTTTGAAAATGAAAAAGGCCAGAGTCAACAGATCAGCTACCAACAACTGTACCAAAAAGTAGCCTTGTTGCAGCATTATCTCAAACAACAAGACATTCAAAAAGGCGATGTTGTTGCAGGTTTTTTGCCCAATATCATTGAAACAGTTATTGCTATGTTAGCAACGACTTCTCTTGGAGCGATATGGACTTCGACCTCTCCTGATTTTGGTTTTCAAGGGGTTGTGGATCGCTTTGGACAAGTGAATGCCAAGATACTGTTTACCACTGATGCTTATTATTACAATGGCAAGGAACACGATTGTTTAGCAAAAGCAAAGGTTATTGCCAACAAGATTAAATCCATCAAACAAGTTGTCGTTATCCCCTTTGTTCATGCCAACAATGCACTTGAAAAGCCTTTTGTGGACTGGAATCAAGCCTTAAACAACAACAATACGAGTATTGACTTTGTTGCTGTGGATTTCAAACACCCTTTGTATATCTTGTATTCTTCTGGAACCACAGGAAAACCCAAATGCATTGTCCATGGGCATGGTGGGATTTTAGTACAACACAAAAAAGAATTGGTCTTGCACAGTGATGTTAACAGCGATGATTCCTTATTTTATTTCACCACCTGTGGCTGGATGATGTGGAATTGGATGGTTTCTACTTTAACAACGGGAGCGACCTTGTATTTGTATGATGGTTCTCCTTTTTATCCTGATGGCAATCGCTTGTTAGAGTTCGTTGATAACAATAAGATCAGCCACTTTGGTACCAGTGCCAAGTGGATTTCAGCCATCGAAAAAGCAGGAATCATTCCCAATAAAGAACGTTCTTTTGCAAATCTCAGAATTGTATTTTCCACGGGTTCTCCTCTTATGCCTGAAAATTACGATTATGTCTATCAGCAATGGAAAAGTGATTTGTGTTTGTCCTCTATTTCTGGGGGGACGGATATTTGTTCCTGTTTTGCTTTGGGCAACCCCGCACTGCCCGTTTATAAGGGTGAATTGCAATGCTTGGGTTTGGGATTGGATGTCACTGTTATTGATGACAAGGGGCAGCGTCTGTTTAATGAAACCGGAGAACTCTCCTGCATGAATGCTTTTCCAGCGATGCCTGTGAAGTTTTGGGACGACAAGGACAATGCAAAGTACAAAGCAGCCTATTTTGAAAAATTTGAGACGATTTGGTGCCATGGTGATCTAGCTAAAATTACTGAAAACCACGGTCTAAGCATTTATGGTCGTAGTGATGCTACGCTCAATCCAGGTGGTGTTAGAATTGGCACTGCAGAAATCTATCGACAAGTGGATAACATGTCCGAACTCCTCGAAAGTATTGCTATTGGCCAAGAATGGAACGACGATGTCCGCGTGATTTTGTTTGTCATTCTGCAAAAAAATAGACAATTGGATGATGAATTAATTAAGAAAATTAAAAATACCATCCGAATCAACACCACTCCACGCCATGTTCCTGCAAAAGTTATTCAAGTTTCAGCTATTCCCAAAACACTCAGCGGCAAAATTGTTGAAATAGCTGTTCGCAATGTTGTTCATCATCGCAAAGTCAACAACAAAGATGCTTTGGCCAATCCAGAATCTCTGGAGTTGTATAAAAACCTTGAGGAGTTACTCACTGATTAGGAACGAGTCTTTACCTTGTATAGCACAAAAATATACGGCTTATTCATCGTCATCCTATCATTCTCGGACTGAAGGATTATAATTGCTCAACTTAATTCAGATTTATTATATGAAAAAACACGATAAAATTTATGTTCTGGATCAAATCCTAAAATCAGCACGTTTTCCAGTGAGCAAAGAAACCATTGCCGAACGCTTGGAGTGCTCGATTGCTACGGTTTATCGAACTATAAGTGATTTGCGTGACGGTTATGGAGCTCCAATTGAAACCGACGCGCAAACCAATGGCTTTCATTATCAAAAAGACCATAAATTTGAATTGCCAGGTCTGCGACTGCAATCTGATGAAATAGAAGCCTTGTTAATGGCCAGTCATTTGTTAGAAGACATCCAAAAAGGCTTACTCAAAGAACCATTATCCCGTTTGCTTGATAATATCAGTGTCTTACTCAAAGAGCATGGCATTAAAGACAAACGAAACATTCAAATTATTTACGCCCTATTCCGTAAAGCAGACAAAAGAATATTTTCTCATGTCTTTACCGCCTTACAAAACAACAAACGTATCGAAATTGAATATACCGCTAGATCGACTAACACAACCAGTCAACGTATTGTTTCTCCATTAAAACTGACCAATTATAAAAACGCTTGGTATTTGGATTCTTGGTGCCATTTACGCCAAGGCATCCGCAGTTTTGCCTTAGAGCAAATCAGCAGCTGTCAGCAACTAAACGCAGACAGTAAAACCGTCTCAAAAGAATTACTTAAACACCATTTCAGTGGTTCTTATGGAATTTTTTCTGGTGAAGCAACAAAAATAGCCCGCTTAAAAATAGCGGCAAATGTGGCCCGATGGGTGGCAAAGGAACAATGGCATTCCGAGCAAAAAATGAATGAATTAAATGACGGTTCTTTGTTTTTAGAAATTCCCTACCACCACGACATCGAATTAATCATGGATATTTTAAGATATGGCGAAAACATCACAGTTCTAAGTCCAGAGTCCTTAAGAAACAAAGTCAAATCTACCATTCAACAAATGTTAAGCAATTATAATTAAGAGCTTTGCATAACCAAGCTAATCCCATTACAGAAACACATTTGAGAATGCAAGAAAAACGATAGCCCCCTTGTTGGTGATTAAGCTTTTCGCGGGTTTCTGACTTGTGTTATCATTGTCTTTTCTGTGCTTGGATTTAGGTATTAGCCAATGAACAACTTAAAATACTATACCGAAGGCGATACACTTTACGCAGATATTCGTCAAGCCATTTGTTCGGCAAAACATTCTGTTTGTATTGAAAGTTATATTTTTGCTAATGATGAAATAGGCAATGAGATTATCGAACAGCTTTATAAAAAGGTCGAGGAAAACATCACAGTAAAACTCATCATTGATTCAGTCGGTTCGAATCGATTTAAAAATTTTAAATTTTTCCGAAAGTTATCAAAAAAAGGTATCTCCTTAAAGTGGTTCAATCCATGGTCTTGGCGCGACCCTCTTAAGTTTAATCGTAGAAATCACCGCAAGTTAATTTTAATTGATGATGAAATCTGCTTTTTAGGAGGCTTTAATATTCACAACGACTCGTCAAGAAAATACTTCGGTGAAAAAAGATGGAAAGACAGCCATGTTTGTTTTACGGGCAACTTAGTGATTTCATTACGCCAACAGTTTGATCTTATGTGGTGTGGAAAAACCAGGCAACTCTCAACTATCACAAATAAAGATGGCTCTACACAAATTATTCCAAACTCTAGCAGAAAGTGCAACAATACTTGCTGTGCAAGTATTTGGATTTAATTCATCAGGCAAAACACTCGATAAAAGTTTCAACACCTTATTTTGTTCCCGATACAAAAATGCTAAAAGCTCTGATAAATGCTGCCAAATCAGGGGTCGAAATCACCTTATTAATACCAAAATACAGCGACCATGCCTTGTTAAAACATGCAGCCTATTGGTATTACCAAAAATTGATAATGGCCAAGATAAACATCTACGAATTTAGCAGCAGAATGTTGCATTCCAAAAACATAATAATAGACGATGAAATTGCTGTAATTGGTTCAGCCAATATGGATTACCGAAGTTTTTTTTTGAACAACGAAATAATGCTTTTTAGTCAGCAACACAATTTACTCAATTATATTCTACAAGATTTCAAAACAAACATTGTTTCATCAGAACAAGTGTCACTCAAACAAGCCACATCCCGCTCTACTTTGACTGTTATTAGTACTTTTGTAGCCTATCTTTTGCGCCGATGGTTGTAATCCCTTATTCCCACTTAATTTAAGCAATCTCAAATTAACTATTGCGCATAGCTCAACCAATGAGCAAATACAGCGCTGCTTAATATTACTCAAATCCCGAAGAAATTCTCAAAAAGCCATCACTAAGAGCGTGTCTTATTTTCTAAAATCCGTAAATCAGGGATGCAAATGGGCGTATAGTCGCAAGGCGATTTCATCACTAATGCCTTTTAATTGACTAAGATCTTCTACTCCAGCTTTTTTTAAGCCTTGCAGTCCGCCAAAATGCTGCAACAAATCGGCGCGGCGTTTTTTACCGATACCGTCTATGCCTTCTAATAAGGATTTACGGCGAGATTTTGCCAGCGCTTTGCGGTGCCCTGTGATTGCAAAGCGATGAGCTTCATTGCGGATAAACTGTGTCATGTGCGACAGTAATGAATTGGAATCGGGTTTAATCATGCTATTACGACTCAAAATAAAAAGCCTTTCCTGCCCTGCTCGTCTTTGATCGTCCTTGGCTATGCCTATAATTTCAATGGTTTTAATTTTATTGTCTTTTAAAATTTTTAAAGCTTGGTTAGCCTGACCTTTACCGCCATCAATTAAAAAAACATCGGGCAATCCATACTTGTGTTTTTCTATGGATTGCAATCGTTTTTCAATCACTTGGCGCATGGCTGCATAATCATCGCCTGCGGTTATGCCCGAAACTTTATAATTCCGATAGCTGCTTTTTTTGGCACCAGTGGAATCAAATACCACGCATGAAGCTCGGGTTTTTTCACCAAAAACATGGGAAATATCAAAACATTCAACCCGCTTAGGAACCTTCTTTAAACCCACTTGTTTGACCCAAGTTTGCCATTGATGCTGCCAATTTGCTTTTTTTGCAACAAAGAGCTCTAATGCATTTTTCATATTGAGGTTGTTGAGCTCTAACATTTTTTTCCGTTCTGCTCGTGGCTGTGTGACGATTGAAATTTTGTTTGATGCTATTTGTGACAACGCAGATTCAAGCCATTGTTTTTCTTGAATATTTTTATTTATTATCAAGAGATTAGGCACGGGTTTATCTTGGTAATATTGGCTGATAAATGCAGTTAACACTTCCTTATTACTGCTCTGGCTTGGAGTTTTGGGGTAAAAATTTCTGTGTCCTAACATTTGTCCACCTCGAACAGCACACAATGTAACAATATAAAGTCCCAACTCATTGGAAACACTAAACAAATCCATGTTATTGCTGCTTTTACTCTCCACCACTTGCTGGGATTGAATAATCTTTAAATCTTTGATCTGATCGCGAATTTCTGCGGCTTTTTCAAAATTCATGAGTTTTGATTGTTTTTGCATGGCATTGATTAACTCTTCAATCACTTGATGGGATTTTCCCAACAGAAATTCGTGGGTATAATGCAATTGCAATTGATAATCGGATTGCTTGACCTTGTTGACGCAAGGAGCTGAACAACGATTAATCTGATACTGCAAACATGGGCGCGAACGATTAGAATAAGTCGTGTTATTGCATTGCCTGACTTTGAAGAGTTTTTGCAGGTGGTTTAAGGTGTATCGTACGGCCTGGGCACTTGGAAAAGGGCCAAAGTATCTTCCTTGGCCTTTTTTTACTCCTCGGCGAAATTCCAATCGTGGAAAAGTGTCTTCGTTCTCAGAGCAATAGATATAGGGATAACTTTTTCCATCTTTCAATAAAATATTGTACTTAGGCTTATGTTGTTTTATCAGTTGGTTTTCGAGAATTAAGGCCTCACCTTCTGTTCGTGTTATGCTAAAACGCATTGCATCAACATGAGTAATAAGAGCCATGGTCTTACTATCTTTAGCTTTACCAGAAAAATAACTTGTGACTCTGTTTTTAAGGTTTAAAGCTTTACCCACATAAATGACTTTTTCATCATTTAGCATCTGATAGACACCTGGTTTTTCTGGCAATTGCTGAGCGTATTTTTTACCGTTAAATGACACAATAGAGCTTTAAGTATTAAAGTTCTATTGTACCTGTTGTGGCTTCAGGTTCAATAAACAACCCAATTGAAAGTTACAAATCCCGCCTATTTCCCAAATCCCGATATAGAAAATCACAATGAGAGCACAAGCCCTTATTATGCCTAAGAAATTCTCAAAAAGCTTCATCACCAATAGGGTCGATTATTTTATACAAGATTAGAATCCATTTGTTAAAAATATTCGACCTAGGTGTATTTAGTTTTTGTGAATTCCTTATGCACATCAATTACTTGCACTCTAAATTGCGATTCTATATCGGGATTTGGGGATTTTAAACTTGTATTCTCATGGTGTTTTCGATTCAGGATTATGAGACAAGCTTTTTTGTAATTTTTTTGCCTCGAAATAACTGGCTTTAATTTCTAAAATTGAATTTATTTCTTTGACTGCTCTTGCCTGATAATCCTTTTTTAGTGACTCACTTTTTGTTAAATTTACACCAAATATGTAGAGCTTAGCTAAATTTAAATGTGCTTGAAAAGATTTTTTATTCATCTGTAAAACCTTTTGGTAATTTTCAACAGCACGACTAAATAACTGGCTGTCCGTTTCTCCTTTTTCAAATTTCCATTTTAATTTAAGCGCTAAATAATCAGCTTTAAGCAAAACAATCCAGTCTAAGTTTTCACCCAGCTTCAATGCCGAATTAATTGAACTTTCTACAATATTAAGTTGCTCTAAACTTAAGGATTTTTCGGAAAATGAATATTCTGCCTGCAACAATTTAACTCCAGCAATTCCACCTAGTGGGTAAGGCATTGGTCCATCTGTCTTGATTGATTCCAAGTAGGATTTTTCTGCACGTTGCAGCCAAATTATTGGCTTGCCACCACGGCTAAGAACAAATTCTGCCACTAATCGTTCTAAATCTCCGTAGTTGCTATTTAAATTTCCAAACATATCAATCCTTTTGAAATTTGACTCTTGTTGTTCTTTGTACTTAATTTCAGCTTGATGCATCACATCGAGTGGACTTTCCCCTTTAGAAATGAGTTCTTTCATGAGTATCATATAAGAATAAAACATATTCCCTGTGACAAGAGTAATTTCTGTAGGACAATGGCGGATTGAATTTTGGTACGATTTCAATGCATTAGTAACACTTTGCAAGGGACTTTCTCCATCTCTGTATTGCTGTTCTGCTAACAAATCATTGAGTATTCCTGCAGTTCCATAACTTTTACAACCTTTGGTTTTAACTCGACCACTCCAGAGTAGTGCCTCTTGCAAAAAAGGTTTTGCATCACCTCCTTGTTCTATCATATGTTCTGCGTATCTGGAATTCAAAGCCACATAAGCATTAATTAATTCTCTATTTTCAGGATAAATTTGCATTGCTTCAAGACAGTATCTCTTTTCATTAAAAAACGCGTCAATATCAGATTTGTTAGCTGAAAATATCGAGTTCTCAATAATATCTGTGACAAGTAAGCAGATGTTTTTATAGGGGATAGGATAACTGCGAGCATATTCAATAGATTTTTTGAAATACAGCATACTTTGCTGCGTATAAGCTTTTGCAGTCTCATTTTTCTTGTTTTTTAAGGCCAAAGATCTCATGTTTAAATATACAATCCCGATAAAATTTAACATTTCATAGTCTGCATTTTCATAAAGCTCTTGAATATTAATTAAGGATAAAGCTTGCAGGTATTTTCTCTCAAAAAACAATTTATACACTTCAATACGCCACTGCAAATCGTTTGAATTTACTTTAAAATAATCGTAATAATAGACCGATTTTTTGTACGCCTTTTTCTGGGATTCACTGTTGAGTTGTTTATCGTCTTCTTGTGAAGTCATTTGCCAAGAGTGGATGCTTGAAAAATTATCGTTGTAAATATTTTGGTAACTAAAACCGAGCTTATAGGCAATAGCATTAGTGCGCAAGCCGTTTTTCCATGAGTTTTCGAGATACACTATTGCTTGTTTGAAATCACGATTTTCGAATAAAGCTTCACCAATTAATTTGTTTTTTTGCTTTGCACTCAAATATGAGTTAGATGAAATCTGTGAAATCAATGTATTATTAAATGCATTCATCTCGCTTAAATCTGCCACTATTTCATGTTTGGGCAATGTAAATATGAAATTTAATTTGCTGTTGATTTTTGCAATCTCTTTTTCATAGCTATTTATAAAAAATTGCTGTTCGTTGCTTCGATAGTTTGTATAAGCCTGAAACAATAATAGCCCAACCAACGCCATTAGACTTGCAACGACAACAAAATTCCAACGCCTTCTTTTGATGACAAGAGGCATTTCATGAATTGCCTTTAACTTCATCTGTAAGTCGCAAGCCGAAGGCCTGTTTTCGGCCTTTAATGCCGTCATAGACAAAATGAGCTGTTTAAAATTAGATGGCAGATTTTCGGTGTTTATTAGCGCAGCATTTTCAACTTGGCTTTTTAAATCTTCGGTATCTTCAACCCTGTAAGCACATGTTCCTGTTAAGACTTCTTGCATAATAACACCCAGTGAATAAATATCACTTGATTTGCTCACAAGTTTTCCTTTGGCCTGCTCAGGACTCATATAAAGTAACGTGCCCATCATCGTTCCAATTCGAGTTATTCCAACGTTTTCTTCATTATTATCAAGGCTTTGAGTGGTTTTTTTGGACGAAGTTACTTTCGATTTCGCAATTCCAAAATCCAAGATTTTCACTTCTTTTTTCACTGTCAACATGATATTGTCAGGTTTTAAATCACGGTGAATAATTTCTTTTTCATGTGCTGCTGTTAATGCTGATGCTATATCAATAAAAATTTGTAACTTTTCATTTTCAGCAAGAACAACATCATTCAAAGTTTTTCCGTCAATCCATTCTAAAACCAAGAGTTCTCCCCCAGCATAAGAAATATATTCGTATATTTGACAAATAGAAGGGTGATTTATTTGGGATAGAATTTGAGCTTCTTGCTTAAAACGCACTAAACTAGTTTTACTGTGTAAAAATTTAGAGCGAATTGTTTTGATTGCGACATTTCTTTTTAGTTTTTCATCGTAAGCCAAATAAACAGCTCCCATCCCTCCTTTGGCCACAAGTTTAATGATAATGAATTGATTAATTTTTTCGCCGGATTGCAAATCTTTTATTTTTTCTGGCGAAATGAGTTTTGCACCTGCTGAAGTTTTTAAAATATACTCTGTAACTTCAGTATCATCCTTGAGTAAATAAGATATTTTTTCACGAGCAATCGTATCTTCTATTTGATCTAAAAATAATGTTCGCGCTTGCGTGTCCAGAATAAGAGCTTTTTTTATAAGCTTATCTAACTCATTTTGATTCATAGCCGAATCCAGCTAAAGAAACGCAATTGAAAGTGTAAGAGATTGATAGGCATAAAAAATCTAAAAAGACCGTTGTGTGTGATCAATTTTTTCTGGGTTTTAGTGAGACATTAAGGGCTGCTATTATCATAGAATTTTATATATCTGTCTGTGAGGACTAATAGGAATTAGTTTTGCAATTCCATAACTAACCACCGCTTTGCGCGTTTCCAGTAACGCCTTACTGTGCGGACATTGACTCCTAAAGCATCCGCAGTTTCTTGTTCTGAATACCCAGCAAAATAACGGCATTCTACAGTACTGGCAAATTTGGGTTCAATTTTTCTTAATTTTTCAATTGCATTATTTACCGCCATTATTTCGATAGAATTATCAACAATTGCCATTTTGTTATCAGACAGTGTTGTCGCACAAAGATGTCCTCCTCGTTTTTCCCGATTCTTGCTTTTCAATTGATCAATAATTAATTGCCGCATAGCGGTAGCAGCAATCGCTAAAAAGTGCATGCGTCCCTGAGCATTGACCGACAATGATCGTGAAAATTTTAAATAAACTTCGTGCACAAGTTCTGGCGGTGAAATTGCATCAGGGTTGAGTTTATTGAGCTGTTTATTAGCCATATCACACAGTTGACCATACAAAGCATCAACAATAACACTCAATTCCATTTTTTCGCCTTCAGCAAAGGCCAATATATGCTGTGTGATATTTTCGACTGATCCCATAGAATTTATTTCAACCACCTCTTAGTGTCCGAGAATTTAGCAAACCATACAAGCAAAAAAGCAACAACGATAATCATATATGTCATGATTTTATCGCTTTGTGAGACCACATCAAAGCCGTTCATCAAAAAGATAAAATTACCCATTTGTAAGATGACTGCAATTAATGAAACAAACAAAAAAATGAAAGCTAGCTTTTTCTTTAAAAGCAATAACAAACAACCCAAAGTCCCTGCAAAGACGGCTGTTGCAAAGGCTGCCATGGCCCATGCAGGAGTTGCATTTTGTAAATTTTGCATGGCCTCAGGTGTTTTTGCAAAATCTTCGGCACTCATCATAACTGTCGATAAATAGGCAAATATACCCATTGCGTTCCAGACCAACGCAATAGCTGCAAGAATATAAAACCAAGCTGGTGTTTTCACTAATGTATTCATTTTAAAATCCCCTCAAATTTTATTAAAAGTTTTAAACTGCACAACTTCGCTGAACAATTATCTTAATTATAACAAAAGAACTTACTCATCAGGTTGTTTTTTATGCTTGTTTTCATGCTAAGATAAGGTTTTTACAACAAACAAAATCATGACAAAGACATCTGATCAAAATCTTCTCAATAAGAAAATGATTTTCTTTTATCTAGTAGAGTTAATTTCTGCTGTTGCATTTCAGTATTTTCAAGGATTTTCTGGGTTAATATGGCTGGCTGTTGCTCTAAGTTTTTTGGGTATAATTCCTAAATTAAATGCATTATCAATGACATTCAGTGATAAATTAAAGCAAATTATCCCTCAAATATGCTTAATTTTATCCTCCATTCTGTGGGGTTATATTATTTTATACAGCTTAACTTCGGCTCCAGTTATCTATACAGCCATTTTAGTTGCACGGATTGTTGCTACACTGGTAGCTTTTAGAGAAATTAGAGACCACGTTATAGTTGTCTTGCCTTTGTTGATAGCTTTTGCCTTACTAAAACCAGCAGGCTGTATTCCACCAATAGCTTTTTAATGCTATCCAAGCCCCAATAGAACTCTCGCTATTGCAATAAATCAAGGCCGATGGCATGAAATCGTGTGGCCGACCGGATGAGTCCATCTGCAGTAAGTTGTTTGACGCCATAAACTTCGGATGAGACACCATAAGATTTTTTGATTTTATCCAATAGTATTGCAAAATCTCCATCCCCTGATAACAGTATTATTTTATCAACTGTTGGCGCTATTTCCATTACATCAATGGTGATACCAACATCCCAATCGCCTTTGGCTGTTCCATCAGCGCGTTGAATATACGGTTTCAATTTCACATCAAAACCAATATGCTTTAATGCTGACTGAAATTTATGTTGTTGTGTGTCAATTCTATGCACTGCATAGGCTATAGCTGAGACAATTTGTCCCTGAGCTTCGATGATTTTCCAAAACTTTCGGTAATTAAACTGGCGCTGGTAAAAATCTCTAGTTGTATAGAATATATTTTGGACATCGACAAATATTGCAATTTTCATAAGTTTATTGGTAGTGTTGTGCTTTTAGGACAAGCTCTTAGAAGCCTGTCCTAGGATTTGCTTCTAGGATTTGCTAGGATATGAGGATTTTGGTCTAGGATTTCGGAAAGTCATCCAAATACTCTTCTAGCAACCTACCAGCCACATTGATTAAATCATGGTCGGTGACAATACCGACTAGCTTACCTTTACTGACAACAGGAATACAACCCAATTTGTTTTTACGCATTATTCTGATTGCTTCTACAGTTAATGTTTCTGGGCTTGCAGTTATTGGATTGAGTTTCATGACATCTTTTACTGCGGCCGGATCACTGTTATTGGAACGGCCTCTGGCTACTTCACGCAAAATAGCACGGTGGGATATCAATCCCACTATATGTCCTTCGTCATCTTCAACGGGAACATGCCTGACATGTTTCCAATCCATAATACTGGCTGCTAAATCTAACAAGTCATCGGGTCTAACTGTAAAAAGCTCTTCAGTCATAAACTGGCCCAAGCGCTGAAAAGTAGCACGCCAATCCAGGTTATCAGAGGCTTGAGCTAATTTCCAAGTATGGACAGGTTGGTCGGTTTTTTGATTAACGACCATTTCAGAAGTAATTGAACGCACTTTTTCATCAGGTAAAATACTTTCATCCATTTCGGTAATGGATTTAATCGCCCATTTCGCCCCTGTTTGTCGTGTTTTTGTACGCCCTTCTATGACTCCCAGGTAGCGTTCTATATCGTGCGAGTCAATGCCTTCTTGAATAAGACCATCTTGAGCGATGGGCAATAGTTCATCCAGAATTAAATCAGAAACAGAAATTGTTTTGTGTTCCGTCCAATGAAATTTTGATTCCAAACCTATGCGTGTGGCATTGAGAAAATTAGTGGCCACATCCGAAAATCGCATGACCTGTGTAATGTCTTCGTATTTATTTGCCATACCAATCATTAAACCAACAAAAAATGCAGTATTTGCTACTTCATCAATAACACTAGGTCCTGCAGGTAACACTCTGTTTTCAATACGCAAATGAGGGACATTATCCACCACTCCGTAGCAGGGGCGATTCCAACGATAGATCGTGCCATTGTGCAACATCAGTGCTTTTAGGGAGGGTGTAATTCCCTGCTCTAACATACCTACTGGATCCTCGTCAAAATCAGCGGTTAAGACCACAGGAAAACGTGAAATATCTTCTTTAAACAAATCGGGCAATGATTTCACCCAGTGCTTACCAAAATAGACGCGAGGCAAATTCCCGCGTTGCTGAAAAGTATCCGAACGTGTATCAACAGAGTTTTGAAAAACAGCGATACGGGATTCATGCCACAAGCGATTGTGATGAATCAAACCTGAGTTAACAGCACAAGCCATTACTGGACCGGTAATAGCCTGAGCGATATTGTATTTGTGAACAAAATCAACGCTACTCACTTGTAAATGCACCTGAAAACTCGTATTTAAAGCTTCGAGCATATAACTGTCGTGGGTGACAGAAAGTTCATCCATACCCTGAATATTGAGTCGAAAATCGGATCCTCTCAAGTTTTTCAAGGTTTCATTCAGTTCGAAATAGCGATCAATCGGCACCATATTATCCAAAGTCAAATCCAACTGCCTCAAGGTGGGCAATATACCTGCCAAGACTATTTGTGCATCGTGTTTACTGGCTGCATTTCTGGCAATCAGTAAGGTTTCATTGATTTCATTTTCGAGTTTCCGCAGGCAATCTCCTGTTAATTCGCTGGGAGTTAAATTGGCTTCTAAGTTAAATTTTGCAATTTCAAAAGTAAACCTAGGATCGGTTAAATCTCGCATTATTTGCTCAGATTTACAGGCTGGAGAATAGTTTTTATCCACCAAAAACATTTCTTGCTCGGCTCCAATCCGAGTAATTCCATCTTCGATTACACCACTGTCAAGCATGATTTCAAGTGCATTCAGATCATTCAAAACAGCTCGCATAAAACGCCTGCGTTGTTTTTCTGTTTGCTCTCTTGATATGTTCATTTCTCCCATTTTTATTCCCCTTTAATACAGCTTATAAACCCAAGTTAAAATGGCTGACAGCATCAACCAATTAATAATAACCAAGGGTACACCAACTTTTACAAAATCAGAAAACTTGTAGCCTCCTGCATTCATCACCAAAAGATTCGTTTGATAGGCCATAGGTGTGGCATAACTCATATTGGCACCAAATAAAACTCCCAAAACAAAAGGTTCGACAGGCATTCCCAAAGTTTGGGCAATACTCACAGCAATTGGTGTGCCAATAACGGCTGCGGCATTGTTAGAAACCACATTTGTCATCACCGCCATTGAAAAAATTAGGATAGCCAAAACAACACCTGGAGAATAACTTTTAGTCACTGATACGAACAATCCAGCCAGATAATCAGCTCCACCCGTTTGAATCAGGGCAACGCCTAAGGCCAGCGAAGCAACAATAATAAATATAACCTGAGCACTTAATGCTGTTGTCGCATCTTTCCAACGCAAACAACCAGTAACAATCAAAACCAAACAACCAATCACGGACGAAACGACAATCGGCAGGATTCCAAAGGCTGCCAATCCAACGATGGCTCCCATGACAGCCAAGGCCAAAGGAGCTTTCTTGGTGTGTGGTAACTCTTCACCACCATCCAGTACCAACAAGCTCCCTGATGCCTTGACTTTTCTAATGGCAGAGACGGAACCTTGAACCAATAACACATCCCCTGCTCTTAAAAGCAGTTCATTGATGCCTTTTGAACGCCCATGTGTTTCTTTACCGTGAGAATGGACGGCAAGCAGGGTTAAATTGTATTTACTGTTCAACCGTGCATCAGCAATCCTAACTCTGTCCAAAGTAGAACCAGAAATAACCACGACTTCTGCAATACGTTGGTTTCCATCTTGCAAGGGGTTTTCTTCATCCACTTCGTTTTTCCCAGCAAAGAGTTGACCGCCCAATTCCAATTGATAATCACGCAAATTGTCAGAAGTATCTTTAATCACAAGCCTATCACCAGCTCGAATAACAACATCTGGCAATGTTGCCATGGAAAGATTGCCTGACCGAATAATTCTTTCTATAGTGACATCACTGCCTGCTTTATCGCGAATATTGGCTAAAGTTTCACCATCTGCGAAACCGCCTTGGTTGATCTCAATTTCAGCCGTAAAGACGCGTGGAGAAGTATTTTGTAACGGCGGAGATCTTTCTGGCAAAATCATCGGCGCAATCAGCCACAGATACAAAATAGCAACAATACTGGTCAAAGCTACGGGTAAAACAAAATCAAACATACCAAATTCAGGTACACCCAAATCCTCTGCGACTTTGACCACCAACAAATTAGTCGAAGTACCGATAGTTGTCGCCATACCACCAAGCAAAGTTGCCATGCCCATAGGCAATAAAGTACCCGATGGAGACTGTCCAGTACGTAAGGAAACATTCACTAAGATGGGAAGCAACAAAACAACAATAGGCGTGTTGTTTACAAAAGCACTTAACACAGCCCCTGTGACTAGAGTGAGTAATAAGCTAAAGGATGGACTAACGCGCCACAACTTAGCCAACAACCGACCAATCGGTTCCATCGCCCCTGTACGCACCAAAGCTTGCCCTGCAATCATAAGTGCGGATACGGCTATAAGTGCTTGATTGCCAAAACCAGCAAAAAATGCTTTGGTGCTGAATATTTTGCCATCGGGCAATTGATAAGGAAACAGTTCGAAACCCAAGACTAAAGCACACAAAACAAACAAACTAGAAGTTTGTAATGGAATATTTTCTCGGGTAAAGAGAATCAGCGCGACAAAAGTCAAGAGTAAAACAGCAATGGTATGCGGCTCGGGTGAATTCACCACAAGATTGGAATCGATCATTCAGTTTTATTAAATTTAGGGTTAATGTTGTAAAGTCTATCACGACTTATGCACTATTATAAAATTTTAATTTTCAAATGAATAGAATTGTTTTAGAATAATAGTCCAAACTAATTTAAATTGCAGGAGTCGTACGTGTCCAATTCCAAACCTTGGTTAAAATCCTATCCCGCTGGTATTCCAGAATTTATTTCTGACTTGTCCTATGATTCAGTCGCAGAGATGATTGAGAATGCGTGCAAAAAACACGCCAATAGAACTGCGTATGTGAATTTTGGCAAAAGTATCACTTATGGCCAGCTTGATGAAATGAGTAAAAATTTAGCTGCTTATTTGCAATCAAAACTAAAACAAGGCGATTCTGTTGCCATTATGCTGCCCAATTTATTGCAATATCCCATTGCTGTTTTTGCCATCTTAAGAGCTGGCATGGTTGTTACCAACACCAATCCTCTTTATACACCCAGAGAACTCAAGCACCAACTCAACGATTCATCCGCTAAAGCTATCATTGTCATTGAGAATTATGCCACTACTTTGCAAGAAATTGTTAATGAAACAGGTGTCAAACATATTATCACAACTCAGATTGGTGATTTGCTTGGGGGTTTAAAAGGTGGCTTTATGAACTTCATGATTAAAAAAGTCAAAAAAATGGTACCTGCATTTCAGCTTGAAAACACTGTGACTTTCAAGCAGGTCTTAGCACAAGGACAAAAGCTTGAGTTCACTCCGCACAAAGGGAATTTGGATGCTATTGCCTTTTTGCAATATACCGGCGGTACCACGGGTGTGTCCAAGGGAGCCATGTTAACAAACAGAAACATGGTTTCAAACGTAGAGCAAGTCCGCTGTTGGAACCAAGGCAATCTTAAAGAAGGCAAAGAAATAGTCATCACCGCCTTGCCCCTTTATCATATCTTTGCTCTGAATGCGAATTGCTTGTTATTTACCGAATATGGTGCCAAAAACATCCTTATTACTAATCCACGCGATATGCCCGGCTTTGTTAAAGAGATGGGTAAACATAAATTTACTGCAATGACAGGAGTCAACACGCTTTTTAATGGCTTGTTGAACACCCCTGGTTTTGAAGATATCAACTTTGATAACTTTCGGTTCTCTTTGGGCGGAGGAATGGCAGTACAAAAAGATACCGCTGCTCGATGGAAAAAAGTAACTGGAGTGACTTTGTTAGAAGCCTATGGCCTCACAGAAACATGTCCAGCTGCTTGTATTAATCCACCAAACTTAAAAGAGTACAACGGCATGATTGGTTTGCCCATCCCTTCAACAGAATGCAAAATCATTGATGATGACGGAAATACGCTCCCCATAGGTGAACGTGGTGAACTTTGTATCAAAGGCCCGCAAGTGATGAAAGGTTATCTCAACCGACCTGATGCTACAGCTGAAACAATCGATGCAGATGGCTGGTTAAAAACAGGCGATGTGGCGATAATGAACGAAGACGGCTATTTAAAAATTGTTGATCGTAAAAAAGACATGATTCTCGTCTCTGGATTTAATGTCTATCCCAATGAGATTGAAGATGCTGCTTGTTTGCATCCCAATATTATTGAGTGTGCTGCCATTGGCATCCCCGATGAAAAATCGGGTGAAGTTGTTAAATTATTTGTAGTTGTGAAAGAAACCATGAGTGCCGATGAAGTCAAGGCACATTGCCGTGAAAACTTAACTGGCTATAAAATCCCTCGAATTATCGAGTTCCGAGATGACTTACCCAAATCCAATGTAGGTAAAATCCTCCGAAAAGACTTAAGAGAAAAGTAACAATGAAAGCCTTAGTTAAAAAACATCCAAAACAAGGTATTTGGATGGAAGATGTTGCTATGCCCACAGTTGGCCACAATGATGTCTTGATTAAAGTCGAAATGACAGCCATTTGTGGCACCGATTTGCATATTTACAACTGGGATGAATGGTCACAAAAAACCATAAAAACACCCATGACTATTGGCCATGAATTCGTAGGTAAGATCGTAGAATTAGGCAGTGAAGTTTGCGGTTACCAGATCGATCAACGGGTCAGTGCAGAGGGGCATATTACTTGTGGAGTTTGCCGCAATTGCAGAGCAGGAACTCAGCATTTATGCCCCAATACGGTTGGCATTGGTGTTAATAGAGATGGCGCCTTTGCTGAATATATTGCCGTTCCTGCCAAAAATTTATGGCCTATTCACGATGACATTCCTTCCGAACTTGCCGCATTTTTTGATCCTTATGGCAATGCCGCTCATTGTGCATTAGCCTACGATGTTATAGGAGAAGATGTCCTTATCACGGGTGCAGGACCCATTGGAATTATTGCAGCTGGTATTTGCAAACATGTGGGTGCTCGCAATGTTGTTATTACTGACGTCAATGACTATCGACTCAAGCTTGCTGCAAAAATCGGCGCCGACCGAACCATTAACGTCAGCCAAGAAAGGCTCGATGATGTCATGGCACAAATGAATATCACTGGCTTTGATGTCGCCTTGGAAATGTCTGGAAATCCTTATGCTTTCAACGACTTATTAAAAGCCATGTATCATGGTGGAAAAATCGCTTTACTGGGAATTCTGCCTCGTTCCACACAAATAGATTGGGATGACATTATCTTCAAAGGTCTTGATATTAAAGGTATTTATGGTCGTAAAATGTATGAAACATGGTACAAGATGACACAAATGCTACGGACAGGATTTGATTTGTCCAAAGCTCACTCTCACACTATCGACATCAATGATTTTCAACAAGGCTTTGATTTAATGCAATCAGGTCAATGTGGGAAAGTTGTTTGTCAATGGTAATTGAATGCTAACAACAGGCACAACACAAATGAACATTAAAGAAAAAAAACACTATCAAAATATTCTTCACGACATTAAACAAGCTGGACTTTACAAAGATGAAAGAATTATCACCAGCCCACAATCTGCACATATATGTTTGCCTAAGGGGCAAAAAGTCATCAACTTTTGTGCTAACAATTACCTTGGGCTCGCAGATAACCCAGATATCATTGAAGCTGCCAGTAAGGCCTTGCAAACACATGGTTTTGGCATGGCTTCTGTGCGTTTTATCTGTGGCACACAAGATTTGCATAAAAAACTAGAAAATTCCATCAGTGAATTTTTAGGCACTGAGGACACTATTTTATATTCCTCTTGTTTTGATGCCAATGGCGGCTTGTTTGAAACAATACTCAGCAGCGATGATGCTATTATTAGTGATGAACTGAATCATGCCTCAATTATCGATGGTGTTCGCTTGTGCAAAGCAAAAAGATACCGCTACAAAAACAGTGATATGGAAAATTTGCAACAGTGTTTAATGGATTCACAAGACAGTTCCATTCGCCTTATTGTCACTGACGGAGTTTTTAGTATGGATGGCACTATTGCCAAATTGGATGAAATTGTCAAATTGGCAGAAAAATACGATGCCATGATTATGGTTGATGACTCTCATGCCACAGGCTTTACGGGACCAACAGGACGTGGTTCGGCAGAACTTTGTGGTGTTTTGGATAAAATTGATATTTTCACCTCGACTCTAGGCAAAGCTTTAGGTGGTGGTTCGGGTGGGTTTACTTCTGGTAGAAAAGAAATCATTGACTTATTACGCCAACGCTCTCGCCCATACTTATTTTCTAACACCCTCCCTCCTCCATTGGTGGCAGCTGGCATAAAAGTATTTGAGTTGTTAACTGAATCCGATGACTTAAGAGAAAAATTAAATAAAAACACACTGTATTTTCGTAAAAAAATAAAACAGCTAGGTTTTGATATTAGTGGAGAAACACACTCGATTGTTCCCATTATGCTTTACGATGCTAAATTAGCTAAAAATATGGCTGATCGGTTATTGGAATTAGGAATATACTGTATTGGCTTTAGCTTTCCTGTGGTTCCTAAAGATCAAGCCAGGATTCGTTTGCAAATTTCAGCGGCACATTCACGAGAAGATTTGGACTTGGCACTTGAAGCCTTCGAAAAAGTAAAGCTAGAATTCTTATAAAATCTACCACCCAAATTCCGATTTAGAAATGTACATTAGAATACAAGTAATTTATTTTTTTAATACATCAAGGACTTCTATATCGGGGTTTGGGTGTTACAAAAATATTTCGCTTCAATCTCAGCCAACGGCATAGGTTCATCATAGAAATAACCTTGAAAACTAGTACATCCCAATTGTACGAGCATATCTCTTTGCTGCAAAGTTTCCACTCCTTCAGCAATAACATCTAGCTCTAGATCTCTAGCCATACCAATAATTGTCTTCACAATGGTTTTGGTTTCTGTGTCGGTAGTGATGTCTTTTATAAATGAATAGTCTATTTTTAGTTTATCAAACGGAAGTTTTTTCAAATAACTTAGGGATGAATAGCCAGTACCAAAATCATCTATGGACAAGTGAACTCCGAGATTTTTTAATTGAGACAAGTTATAAATTGTTTTTTCAAGGTTGGTGACCATCACAGACTCGGTAACCTCCAATTCTATCAAATGTGCAGGGATACTGTATTTATTCAACCAAAATCTTAGGTGGTCAACTAAATTATCGCTGTGAATTTGCAAGACAGAAATATTAATTGTCACCAGTGGGATTGAAGAGTATGTACACAGGAGTCTTTTAACATGCTTAAAAACCTCTTCTATAACGAAATTACCCAGAGGGATTATCAAACCACATTCTTCTGCCAAACAAATAAAATCCAAGGGCTTGATGACGCGTCCATCGGGATGATTCCATCGAACCAGCGCTTCTAGACCTGATAAGCGCTCTTCTTTTCCTGATATTTGGGGTTGATAATAGATTAAAAACTCGGATTGATCGATAGCATTTCTGAGTTCAGAAATCCACTGGTGTTTTTTTACTGCTTTTTCTTCCATTTGAGGTTCAAAAAAGACAAAAGTATTTCGCCCTCGGTTTTTTGCCTGATACATGGCAATATCAGCCCTTTGCATGACTTGGTTAAAACTACTAGCGTGATCAGGATAAATCACTATTCCGATACTTGCCGAAATATAAAGATCTTGAATTCCAATAGATATCTTTTGCGCCAGTGCAGCAATTATTGTTCGTGCAATTGTTTCAGTTTCTTTATAACATTCAGTAAAATCAGTGGAAACATCCTTAAGCTCAACAATAAACTCATCACCACCTATACGAGCGACAATATCTTTATCCGAGACTAATTGTTTTAATCGATCAGCAATAACAATAAGCAGCTTGTCTCCTTCGGCATGACCCAGCGAATCATTTATGGTTTTAAAATAATCCAAATCAATATACAGAACAGCTCCAAAACAATTGCCTGTGTTTTGCAATGATAAAGCATTTTGAATACTGTTTTTCAACATTTGACGATTTGGTAAACCAGTCAAATCATCGTGTTCCGCCATGTATTTAATTTTTTCTTGGTATATTTTTTCTTCGGTAATATCAACCCCCACAGTCAATACTGAAGGCAAATTATCTATAGAATCAAACGGAACTTTATGCAAATTAAAAGCAACTTCATTGTATTGACAATTGGTTGTGCCTATTTCTTTGTGTACAGATTCTGTCCCTTTGCTTAATAAATTTTTATCGTCTTCAAATAACGCGTGGTATCTTGGCACTTTGTCTAATAGATTTTGTTTCGTCGTTTTTGTAGAACTAGAAACCCCAAAAAATTCTGCGGCATACTTATTAACCAAAACTACCCGGCCTTTAGAATTGACAATATAAATCATATGGGGCACTAAATTAATAATTTGTTTTAATTGAACGCTTTGCTGTGCAAATTGAAAGATGTATTTTTTTAGTTTCTTGCGGAGAAACATGAGCATACATGCAAAAACCACCACCAGTATAAGCGCCGAAGCAATTAAATATTTTGCCCACAACGGTATAATAGAATGATTGCTATTATGCATCCATTTTTCCCGACTTAAAGAATAAGGAGATTCGGGATCCTTTTTCCACATTTTTAGATAATAATCAATGCGTTCTAACAGCTTATTGTTGCCTGATTTTGCAACGGCAAACAAGGCATCGGAAGGATGAAACATTACCGACGTTTGAAAGACTTTGTATTTCATTTCGTAGTCGTGGCCAATAGTATTACTACAAACAACGCCTTCTACTTCTTTATTTTGCAACAGTTGAAAGCCTTCATCGTAATTTTGAACAAGTTTAATAACACAGTTAACTTTAAATTTTTTACATATATCAATAAATCTAATCGCATGAATGTCATCTTCCATTACGGCTATAGTTTTATTGTCGAAATCGAGAATATTTTGATAAATAGATTTGTCGTAAGTATAAACCTGTCCCCAACCCGTAATAAAGGGTTCAGTTGAGAAATTAAAATAATGACCTCGGTCTGCTGAATAAGCAATATAAGTCATTAAATCAACTTCATTCAATTTAGCTTTCTCAAACACATGAGCCCAAGATCCTTGAACCCATTGGATTTTCCACTTTTCAAGCCTCGCCACTTCATTCATGAAATCAATTAAAAAACCTTCAGGTTTTTTATTGTCATGTAAAATTATCATTGGGGGTGCTGATGCAACGGCCACCTTAATTTCTTGGGGTAGATTGTTTTGATTCGATAGGTTTTGCGCTATTGAAATGTTAAATATCAACAACAAAAACAGCAGTATTAAGTTTATTTTCATCCCAGTTAGTTAATTTCTTTCCTCGATAAAAGAGCTCCATTGCATTGAACTATAGTAAAAATCACGAGATATCAAAACACGCATATCTCAGAGTTCAACTGTCATTATATTTCTTGAGGAGTCACTCTCAGATTTTTTCATGCCCAGATTAAGAATTTAAATACCATTGTATTTTCAATACCGTTATTTGGGTAGTATTTACCATACACTTATTGCAGCTATATTTCCAGCAATCCTATTAATAAATATATTTCAATATCATGTTTTGCACTCTATAAATGAGCAAAAAATCTACCAATACCGTATAATTAGCCACTTGAAAGATTATAATATTAACAAATGAAAAACAACTGGATACCCCACGTTACCGTCGCCACTATTGTCGAAAAAAACCAAAAATTTTTAATGGTCGAAGAAGATTTGCATGGCAAAAAACTACTCAACCAACCCGCTGGACATTTAGACAAAGGTGAAACCTTGGTTCAAGCAGCCATTAGAGAGACTTTGGAAGAAAGTGCGTGGAAAGTAAAAATCAATCACCTTATCGAATTTTCGCAATGGACTTCCCCCAACAGCGATACTCATTTTTTACGGGCTTGTTTTGCAGGTACGGCCTTGCAGCATTTTCCAAATCAAGAGTTAGATGATGGCATTATTCAAGCACTATGGATGAGCCGCGATGAAGTAAAGCAAAACAGTCATCGATTGCGTAGTCCCCTTGTTTTAAATCATATCGATCACTATATTGCAGGCAAGAGATTTGATCTGGATTTTTTCAGTTACTATGACAAAGAAAATCATGAGTCAGAATAACAAGAACTGCAAAATAATGGTTGGCATGTCAGGAGGCGTTGATTCTTCTGTTAGTGTGGCCTTGCTTCAACAACAGGGTTACACTGTTGAAGGCATGTTTATGAAAAACTGGGAAGAAGACGATTCTCTTGAAACTTGTTCAGCTGATGCAGATGTAAAAGATGCCCAATCGGTTGCTGATAAACTCAAAGTAAAATTGCATTTGCGAAATTTTGCCTCAGAATACTGGGACTTTGTATTTGAAGACTTTCTTAACGAATACCGCATTGGCAGAACTCCCAATCCTGATATTTTGTGCAATCGAGAAATAAAATTTAAAACCTTTTTACAAAATGCTCAAGATTTAGCTGCTGATTATATGGCAACAGGTCATTATGTCAGAAAATCTCAAAACAAGGGCGCCTTCCAATTATTAAAAGCCAAAGATCAAAACAAAGATCAAAGTTATTTTCTTTATACCATTACACAAGAGCAACTCGCCTACTCCATATTTCCATTGGGTGAACTCGAAAAACCAGATGTTCGAAAAATAGCTCAAAAACTAGATTTGGTTGTAGCAAATAAAAAAGATTCCGTAGGTATCTGTTTTATCGGTGAAAAAAATTTTCAGCAGTTCCTTTCTCACTACTTAAAACCAAACCCTGGAAACATCATCGACGAAGAAGGTCAGCTTATCGGCAAACACACAGGATTGATGTATTATACTGTCGGACAACGCCAAGGCTTGGGTATTGGTGGTGTCAAAAACGCTCCGCCATTGCCTTGGTTTGTCGCTGCCAAAAAACACGATAGCAATGAACTAATAGCCGTACAAGCAGGCGATCATCCTTTGCTCCAAGCGACACAACTGGTTGCCAATCAATTGAATTGGATTGCTGGTGTTCAACCGATATTTCCGCTAAAATGTTGTGCCAAAGTGCGTTACCGTCAAAACGATCAAGCCTGCTTGATTACTCAACTAGAAGACGGCAAAATACAAGTGGATTTCTCAAAGGCTCAACGCGCTATTACACCTGGTCAGTCTGTTGTTTTTTATGAGGGCGATGTTTGTCTTGGTGGTGGTATAATATTAGAAACAAATACTCTGACAGCACAATGTGAATTGAGGACAAAGCAAGCATGAAAGATAAAACCATAGCACTGGCTGGCGTTTGCCAAGCCGCTTATTTCGCCAACGAATTAGCCTCCACAGGAAGAGTGCGTGATAGTAACGGTTATGAAACCTGTTTAGATAGCCTTTATGTGATTGATTGCGACGATATCAGCGAAATTTACGGTTCTGACATGAGTAATCTAAGCACAGGACTAAAAACACTGACTTATGCTTTCAACCGTGACCCTGATTACTTGACGGTACTTAAATATACTTTAACATTGCTGACTTTAGAAAGAAAACTGAGTAAGCACCCAGAATTTTTGGGTAAAATTCAGCAAGGGATTTTGAATTCAAGAACATTACAACTTCCTACAGAGAAATATCCCAGTGCTGTTATCACTAAAATTGCCAATACTTATAGCTCTACTATTAGCCTTTTACAACCACGAATTATTCTCAATGGTAAGCCTGAATTTTTAAAACAAGCCGAGATTACCGAAAAAATACGTGCTATATTACTTGCGGGAATTCGTTCTGCTGTCCTGTGGAGTCAAATGGGAGGCAGCCAGTGGCAGTTACTTTTCAAACGTAAATTATTGGTTGATACCGCTCAAGAGCTAAAAAAAAGCATCTAGCAACTTGTCCCAGAATAGGAAATCTACTGCGAAAAAGTTGAAATTGGACAGTTTTTCACCTAATTCTTGCTAAATACCCACATGGATGTGGGTAAGTATCATGGATGATACGAATAAATTAGGCAAAAACCTGTCTCAATTTAACTTTCTCCCGCTACAATCGCTATTCTCGGACAAGCTCCTAGCAGGGTTCTCAACATTAACTTCAGCGTCGGCCGAGATATCTTCTTGCAAATGGATTTTATTCGCAAACAGTGTGTCTTGAATTTGTTCATTAACTAACAGTTGTTGGGTCATTGCCCAATTAGCATTATTAGCTAGAGTTATGGCCATACAACCCTATTAGGCGTCAACTAGCTTGGCCCGTTTGAATAAATGAGTATTGTTTTTTCAATAAAACGAGTCTGTGTTTAACGTTTTGTGTTGGCTTATTTTGAGTCGTAGCAGAAACATTACGGGAAGTGACTAAGTGTGATAAAAATTCTTCAATTTCACTTTCACCCATTTTTTCAGGATGAATTTTATTGTGAAATAAGATGTACTTTTTGATCCAATCCAGATACGTGTTTTCAGTATTTTAACTATAATGTTTAAACTTTATTTTGGTACGAACTCGATCTAATAACTTCATAAGATGCACATATATCTTGTTATTTACGTAAATTAAAGCATATATGCAAATATAACATGATATATCCGTAAATAATTGCATAAATTCAACGCTTTTATTTAAAAATTGGCTGTGATATGATTGAAACCATGAAAATTAACATAAATAAGCACAAAAATATGACGATATATGGCACCAATGCACATATAATAAGTTGTTATGTGTAAAAAATTGAGAAAATTATGAAATTTCATAGCCCAATACCAATATTGAGAAGTTTTGATGAGAATAAAGCCAAGGAATTTTATGTAAACTTTCTCGGGTTCAATATAGATTGGGAACATCGCTTTGAAGAAAATACTCCTCTATATATGCAGTTATCGAAAGACAGTTGCGTCATTCACCTTTCGGAACACCATGGTGACTCAAGCCCAGGGGCATCTCTACGAATAGATACCAAGACATTAGACTCTTATCATAAAGAGTTAATTGAAAAACAATATAAAAATGCAAGACCCGGGATTCAAGAAATGCCGTGGGGTACTCGTGATATGGCTATCTCAGATCCATTCGGAAACAAGCTTATTTTTAATGAAGAAAAAACACATAACAAATAGCTGCACGCGGACAATTCAAAGCGGCACTTGTTTTGCTAAAAAAGCAGCAAAAACGTGCCACTTTAAATTGCCGGTGAGCAAGGCGTTAGCCCTCATTAATGAATCGAAAATGTTAATAAAAAGCGCTTTATCGTCTCTCTCAAAAAAAGAAATTGCACGACCAATATTTATTCTTGGATGTGGAAGATCAGGAACCACTATATTTGGGATGACTTTATCTAAGCACAACAGCATTACATATTTGAATGAACGTCGAGATTTGTGGTTTGAAGCTTATCCAGAGACTGATATTTGGACACACCAAGCGACCGCTCGTAACGGTAAGATGCACCTTACATCGGAAAATATAGATAGTGTAAAAAAATAGAATAAGGGACAGGCGTAGCATAAAAGCATAATTTTACTCGTTTCTAGCCAGATTTCACTAAAATGATTTTAACAATCGAGAAAAACTCGTTGGAAAATTGGTTT
>Ga0316208_1000348_pt1 | contig 59817 bp, 45 predicted proteins | sample 3monopyrite_MG_FD_204944 | JGI IMG/M metagenome (GOLD analysis project Ga0316208, IMG submission 204944) | Microbial mat bacterial communities from mineral coupon in-situ incubated in ocean water Damariscotta River, Maine, United States -... | ecosystem: Environmental > Aquatic > Marine >... | reverse complement strand
CCTCCGCCTGCAGGGCTTCAGCAAAGCGCAGCGGAGGGTGCTGACCATGCTCGGCCTCGATCAGGCCGTGCTGGTAGGGCGAAACAAATCACGAGCTCCGAGCGGATGACCGTGGGAATGTGAGTCGTGTTGGTGTACAGGATCGAGAACGTCTCGTAGTACACCTCGAACAGTTCTGTTCCGCTGTTCTGCTGCTGGCACATGAAGCTGGTCTGAACAGGTGTTGTTTGCGACTCAAGTGACAAAGAGGAGTTGGAAAAACCACCAATGTCGACCTGCTCGTTGTAGCAGTCATCATAGGCTTCGTAGTCAGTATCGCCGTCAGCGTCCGTGTCAGCGTCCGTGTCAGCGTCCGTGTCGGTGTCGGTGTCGGTGTCGGTGTCGGTGTCGGTGTCGGTGTCGGAAGGTGGTGGTGGCTTTGGGCCCGAGCCCCGCTTGCATCCGGCAGATGCAATCACACCCAAGACCATAAGCTTAGTTACAGTACGCACTGCGGGCCTCCAATACTTCCTTGTGAAGATCCTTCTGGCTAGGAAGCTCAGCCTCCGCAGGGATCCAATACAGTGCACGAATTTGGGCCTGACCTTTCTGATGCGTATTCGTCTCCACCGGCGTCTTATCGAAAGCTATCATGTATCGGTAACCGACCACGGAATGCGGCAACAGATGTGTGTCCCCAACAACCCACCCTTCCACGTCACCTACCTTCCCTCCAGGCACGATAATTTCCTGGGTGGACATCATCGTTCCTTTGAGTGTCCGCTCCACAGAGAACCGCAGCGCTGTCTGGATTCGCTGTATCGTGCCCGTTCCTTTCCCGACTCGGTTTTTGACCCAATACGACTTCATCGATTCTATCGTCCCAATGAAAGTGTACTCAGCATCGCAGATCGCAACCACGTCGGACTCCGGTATCTGCCCATACTTCGTTGTTATTGGCTTCATGTTAGGCGCAATTCCTTGAGTCCCGCCATACGAAACAAGCCCCAACACTAAGAACATCATCCGTTCTCTCCTACAAGCATCGCCGAAGCTCCCACATGACTGAAACCCTCAGTTATTCGACAATGCGCGAAGTGTCAAACGGGGCCTTGTTCCAGGGCGATCACATGACACGTCAAGAGCGGACCCCAAGTATCTTCAAGAGGTAGTCATGGTCCCATCCGGCTCGCATTCTGCTTGTTTTAACACCGACTTTTCGCGAAGGCTCCATCTTGATGAGGTTGAGGGCGAAGTGGCGCAAGCGGGAGAGGTTTTCGGCGTTGTCGACACGGGCGCGAGCATCGTCCTCCCGGAAAGACATGTCCAAGATGTGCAACGACAACTATTCTGTCGGGTTCCGCGACAACTACTTTGGCGGGTTGGAGCGGGGGTGATCTGAGCACATCTTGGCGACCTCACGATGTGCTCGGGTGATGGCGCATGTGCCGCGCGCCTCGAAAAGCGGCTGAAGGCCGAAAAACAACCAATAAACATGGGTAATAGCCGCAGGGCCTGTGGGCGGTGTGGATTGCCGATGTGCACACCCTCGCCCAGATGGCCAAGACTCCTGCGGCAATCCAAGGGACTGCGGGAAACGCTCGACGGCGCACCGACCCGCGGGATGATTCCCCGCGTTTTCCGAGGACGCTGGGGGCGGACTGTGGATTGGAGGCGCGTAGCGCCCGGCTGGGAGAGCGCCGACGGAGGAGGCGCGCTCCCGGCGGCCAATCCATAGGCCGTCCCCAGTGGACGGCAGGCCCGGTACCGTCCATAGGTCGTGGTCGACGCGAAACTCATTGGCTCCGCTCCGCGTCAGCGAGCTTCGCTGCGGTTCGGTAGCTTGGAACGTCGAACTCCAGGATCACAGAGTGGTGAACCAGGCGGTCCACCGCGGCCGCCGTCGTCATCGGGTTCTGAAAAATCTGGTCCCATTCGGAAAATACCAGGTTGGACGTAATCATCAGCGAGCGTCTCTCGTATCGCTCAGCCATCAAGGTGAACAGCACCTCTACCTCATCCGGTCGTTGCTTGATGTACCCGATGTCGTCCAGGATGATCAGCTCGTACCCGTCGAGCTTCCGCAGTGCTCGGGGAAGCTCCAGGTCCCGCTTCGCTGCGAGCAGGTCCTGCACCAGCTTGTAGGCCGGCGTGAACAGGACAGAGTGCCCGGCCTCTACCAGGGCGTGCCCCAACGCGCATCCGGTGTGCGTCTTTCCGGTTCCCGGCAGCCCGAAGGCGATGACGTTGGTAGCCTGTTCAAGGAAGCGGCCCGTAGCGAGCTCGCGGAGCTTGGCCTGTAGCTGGAGATCGAACAGCTTCGAATCCAGGGTGCCGAGAGTCTTGCCCAACGGGAGCTTCGAAGCTCTACGAAGCCGCTCGACACGCCGCGTCTTGCGACCCTCCGCTTCTGCACGAAGCACCTCGAGGATCGTCGGTATCGCGGCTTCATGTCCAGCGTCGCGAACTCGACGAGCCATCTCCTGCGAGGCAGTCGGGAGGCGAAAGCTGGTCAGAAGCCGTGCCATCTCCTGCTCGATCGATGCGGTCATCCCTTCCCCCCAATCAGCACGTCGAGACGGGTGAGATTGACCGAGCCGATCGTCACCTTTGGAACCAGGATGGGCTCGGGAGCAGCGAGCGTTTTCACGGCTGCGTAGTCGAAGCGCTCGCCGCACCCCAGCAGCTGCTCGAGCGCGCGCTCCACCGGCCCCTGCATCGTGCTCGCGGCGAGGTGGAGGATTCGCACATACTCGATGTCGGCCCGCTCCCCACGCCAGCCGACCAGAGCATCGTAGGCTTGCCGGAATATGAGGGTTGGGAACAGCGCCTCACGGAATTTGTACCGGGCGAATGCCCCGGGCTTGCGCATCAGCGACCAGATGACATGCCGGTAGTCGACGCGGGCCACATCGCCCCCTCGAAGCCGAGGAATCTGGAGGGTGAGCTTGTCCTGATAGTACACCTCCAAGTGGTTGGGGTACTGGTGCACCTCCAGCTCGTGTCCGATGAGGCGGGATGGGACGGAATACCAACGTTTTCCGATGCGAATAGTGCTCCAGGTTCGGACCTTGGGGTTGAAGACGGTGTGCACGGGCAGTCGACGGCTGGGGAGCGATTTGAGTGAGGCGAGCTCGGTCTCGATGGTGACGCTGTGCTCGGCATTGTGCTCCGCCACGGTCTCGTCAACGAAGCGGATGTAGGCATCCACGCTCTCGAAGTCGGTGTGGCCACGGAGCTGGAGTGCCTGGTACAGAGCCTTCTTCAGCAGGTCGTTGGCCTTCTCCGCGACGCCGTTCTCATTGGGATTTCCCGGCTTGATGCGGGTCGACTTCACGTCGCCGTAGTGGGCCAGCAGCTCGGCATAGCGCTTCGTCAGCGCCCGACCTCCGGTCCGTTTCAGCTCCTTGGTCGCTGCCGAGAGGTTGTCGCTACGCCACACCTCCCAGACCCCGCCAGCCTTCCACATCGCGTTCTGCAGACCCTGACTGAGAGCCTCCCATGTCTCCCCGTACGCCAGCTCGGCGTACAGCCACTTCCCGCATGAAGACTTCAACGTGAACAGCAGGTGCTCGAACTCCTCACCGCAGATCGTGATTCCCAGCTCGGGAGTGTGGGTGAAGTCGAACGCCGCCTCGCGGCCGGGTGGATGCTCTTGTGGGAACACCACCTCCTTGGCCGGGCCGTGAAGTGCTCGCCAGTCGCGCATCCGACGCTGAAGAGTCCGGGTCAGCGACCGCGGATACCCACCGGGATAGCGGCTCCGTAGCTCTTTGAGCACGGTCTTCGCATGGAGTTTTCGCTTCCTATCCGCCTCCAACAGCGGAACGACATCTGTCTCCCACACCTCCGCGAAGGGGTCGGCACGAGTGCGCCAATCCCGGGTTTTCTTCCTCTCCGACGGTAGGAGGCCATCCTCCCAGCGTTGACCTGTGCGGGTGCTGAACCCCGCGACCGCGGCAGCAGTCTCTTGATTATTCCCTTCCATTCTCTTCTTCCTGTACAGCATTACCTGTTCGTCCTTGATCACACGGCGCCTCCGAGACGCAGCTGTGACATGGCCGAACGGGATGTGCTCCAACCGAGATGCCGTCGCCGGTGACGATCTCCTCGACAGCGTAGTTGTCGCCGTCGAAGAGGTAATTGTCGTCACCCGCCAAAGTAGTTGTCGTCGTACGCCATTCTAGTTGACGCTGTTCACAATGGCGACGACAGCCCAGCGGTCTACGCGATGAAGGCCTGCTGAAACGCGTCGGGGTCGAGGGCGGAGAAGACGTGCCTTGATGCCAACCCAGTGGTCTGCTCCGCAGATCATGGCACAGATGGCGATAACCAGGATAGTATCGAGCGGATGCAGGCGACCAACTTCGAAACGGTGGTCGGGTATGACCCGGAGAGCCTCTACAACAGACGATGCGATGGTGGCGGCGGGCGGACTGGGGTGACGCTTGGACAACGGGACCTCCAAAAGGGATCTCTTCTGTTCACACGTCTACGATCAAGGTTCAAGCCACTATCTCTATGCGATTGCCCTGGTGCCGGTATCGACGGGCGGGTCGGTGTCGACGGGGCCCGCGGTGTCTGCGGTGAGAGAGGGGGCGGCGGTGTCGGTTGGGGCGGTGTCGGTCGGCGGAGCGGTGTCGATGGGAGAGACCGGAGCGCGGGTGGACCCGATGGCGAGGAGAGCGAGGAGCGCCGGGGCGAGGGCGCTACGGTACGAAGTAGTCGTCATCGATCTCGACCTCGGTGCGGATGGAGTGGGCGTCGGAGGAGAGCGATCCCCGAGCTAGGACAGCCCGAAGTAGTTCTGCACCACCCGGTCCCACTCGGTTGGACCGCAGCGCTTGTCCGAGCCCGTATACTCCGCGTAGTGCACCACCTGGGAGAGCAGATCCCGGGGGTGACAGAAGCGGAACTCGCGGTTGGCCATCTTGTAGTGCCGGTCGATCAGGTACTTGACCGAGTGGGGCATGAGCTTGACGCCGTACCTGCTGGCGGTGGACTCCACCAGGGCCTTGAACTCCTCCTCGTCGGGGTTGTTTGCGTAGATCTTGTACGGGATGCGCCGCATGAAGGCCTCGTCGGCGAGGTCGCGGGGCTCGAGGTTGGTGGAGAACACCAGCAAGCAGTCGAAGGGGCACTCGACCTTGCGGCCGTCGGGGAGCTTGAGGAAGTCGTAGCGCTTCTCGAGGGGGAAGATCCACCGATTGAGCAGGTCTTGGGGGCTGGTGTGGCCGCGCCCGAAGTCGTCGATGACCAAGGTACCGCAGTTGGCCTTGAGCTGCAGCGGCGCTTCGCAGATCTTGTTCTGCTCGTCGTATTGGAGCTCGAGCATATCGAGAGTGAGCTCGCCGCCGGTGATGACGGTGGGCCTCTCGACCAGGATCCACCGACGGTCGATCCGGTACTGCCGCGTCAGCTCTGCAGGGGGGTCGACGGCCTTGTGCACGGCGGGGTCGAAGAGCTTGACGAGGGTCCCGCCGATGGACAGGGTGCGGGGGATCCAGATGGCATCGCCGAAGGCCCGGGTGATGCGCTCGGCGATGGTGGTCTTGCCATTGCCCGGCGGCCCATACAGGAAGAGCGACTTGCAGCTGGCGATGGCCGGGCCGAGGCGGTCGAGCATATCTTCGGACACGTCGATGTCGGAGAAGGCGTGCTTGAGGTCCTCCGGGCCGGGGTTGGCGTGGGTGAGGGACTGCTGGCGGATGCTGCGCAGGTAGGCCTCGAAGGGGACGGGGGCTGCACCCACGAAGGAGGTGATCTTCCGGGAGTCGATGGCGGCCTGCTTGCCGACCGAGGTGAGCTGTACGAGGTGGTCGCCGATGGCATTGGCGCCGAGGTACTCGATGAGCTTGCGCTTCTTCATCGCGCCGAGCACATCGCCCACGAGGGGGAGTGGCAGGGCGGTGAACTCGGAGATCTGCTTGCCGCTGACCTTGGACTGGCCGACCAGGGCCCGGCAGGTGAGGCCGAGGATGGCCTCGGGATCGATGCCGGCTTCGTCCCAGGAGCGGGGCTCGGCGGGCACGAAGTTGTGCTGCCGCTTGGGCCGGCGCGCGGGGGCCTTGGGCGGAGCGGTCTGGGTGGGCGAGCGGTCTGCCCCGACCCGGATGGCTGCGGCCATGGCCTTCTTCTGGGCGGCTCTGGCGGCGGCGGGGAGGGTGGCGGCTGCGGCGCGGGGGACGGCCGCTGCGGCGGGCGCGGCCTTGCTCGAGCCGAACTTCACACTTGCGGGGACGCGCATCGGGGGCGCGGTCCCTGGGCGACGGGGCTTGCGGGGGTCATCAGTCATGGGCGCATTGTAGATCGGCATCGCGTAGAGCGAGCACCTGGTCGATGAGGTCGGCGAATCCGTGCCCGCCAGGACGGTCTGTGATCCATCGCGGGTGGGCCTTCATACGCGGGAGGAAGTCGCGCACATTGGCGACGCCAGCGGTGTACGGGAAGTGGGCGAACATGGGCTCGTCATTGGCGGAGTCGCCCACATAGAGCCAGCTCTCGAGGTGGGCATCGAGGTCCTCGCCCCACCGATCGGCGACCAGGCGCTTGCAGCCGGTGAGCTTGTCGAACTGCCCATACCAGCCATTGACATGGATGCTGGAGACCTTGCAGACCGCGCCCCCAGCCTCGAAGCCGGCGACGATGCCGTCGATGGCGGAGTCGCGCAGCGGGGGGACGTCCTCGCAGAAGTCGACGGCGAGATCGAGCTCCCGGTAGGGCTGGTCGCTGGCGAGGGCGGTACCGGGCACGCGGGCGAGGATGTCGGCGGCCAGGGCGGTGAGCCGGTTGCGGTTGCGGGCGCGCTCGTCTTCGGACTGGAGGAAGCGGCGCTGGAGCCTGTCCTCGCCCATCCAGAACCACAGCCCCCCGTTCTCTCCCACCACGCCATCTACAGGCCACATTCGCGCGATATGGTCGACCCATCCCGCGGGCCGGCCGGTGACGGGGACCACGCGGATCCCGGCCTCGTGGAGCCTCCACAGGGCCTGGTAGGACTCGGGTGGGAGGCGCCCGTGGAGAGTGAGGGTGTCGTCGATATCGCAGAACACGCCGGTGAGCTTTCGGGCGATCTGCGGGGTGAGGGTGTCGGGATCGAGCACGGCCAAGAGCGGCTCCAGGGGCAGGAGGTTCAGCGGCGAGTGTAGGTGAGGGACCAGGTCATGGGCTCGGAGAGCATGCCGCTCCACACCTTGTAGTCGACCCGCAGGGTGTCGGCAGAGGTGAGGGTGTAGGTGGACTGCTTGCCCCCATCACCGTTCTCGCCGGTGACGACGATGGAGGCATCTGGGACGAGTGCGAAGCGGATCTTGGCTCCGCGGAGTTCGAAGGGTGCGCCATCGGAGGGCCCCGCGGTCTCGCGGTTGTTCTCCCCTTGGAAGACGAACTTCAGGGAGCGCTCATCCCCACCGATCTGGATGGTCTTGTCGAGCACGGCCACCTTGCGGAGCTTTCCCCGGGCGAAGCCGCGCAGGGCGAAGTTGAAGGTGCCCGCGGTGCGCTCGACCATCGCGTCGCGCTGCTGCTTCTCGACCTCTCCGCCCGCGTAGTCCCAGGTGCCTGCGAGCGTGCCCGGAGACGCGGCGAGCGCTGCTGCTACCCAAACAATCCACATCGGCTACCCCCACAAGCGGGCTAACCGATCTCAGACCATCAGCGGGACGAAGGCGACCAAGAGCAGCGCGGTTCCCATGACGGCCATCGGGAGCACGATGTGCTCGTGTCGCTCGAACCACGAGCCCGCGGGGACCTTGGACATATCCGCGGCCTCCCCGATGACCTGGTGGGCGAGCAGGTGGTTGAGGGCGACCGGCGGCGTGAGGTAGCCGAGCTCGAAGGCGCACAGCACCATCATCCAGAAGTGCACCGGGTCGATGCCGTTGGCGAGGGCGACATGCTTGAGGGTGACGGAGACGAGGATCACCGCACCGAGGGCGTCCATGGTCATGCCGACGAGGACCATGACGACGACGAGGAAGCACATCGCCGTGAACGGGGAGCCCAGATCCTCGGGGAGCAGTCCCATCACCTCGGAGCGCTCGACCACCCCGCCGATGCCGACGCTCCCGGCCATGACGAATAGTAGCGCCCCGATATGATGGGCTCCTTCGGAGGTCGCTCCGCTCAATGCCCCCCAGGTGGAGGGCCCTTCGGTCGCGCCGCGCCGGTCCCAGAGGGTGAGGGCGAGCAGGACCCCGGGCAGGACGAAGGCGGCGGTGTGTTCGGTGATGGGGGTGCCCAGGGCGTAGCGGTAGATCAGCACGATGAGCAGCCCGATGCCGAGGTAGGGCAGCAGCGGCCGGAGCGCCCTGCCGGACCCGGAGAATCCCTCGCCGAGGGGGGGCAGGCGCAGCGGCTGATCGTTGCGCACCAGCATGGCGATGAGGAAGAGCCCCGCGGTGAGGGCGAACACCACATGGCCCCAGCCGAAGAGCGCGTCGGTGGTGACCTCTTTGTTGAGCACGGCGACGAGGACCACGACCAGGCAGGGCCGCAGCACCACACCGAGGCTGCCGGACATGGCGGTGGCGGCCAGGGCGATACGGGGCCGGGCGCCGTACTCGCGAAGCTGCTCGAAGATCACGGCCCCGGCGGCGATGACGAAGATGCCCGAGGCGCCCGAGTAGGCGGTGGGCAGGGCTGCGAGCACGACGACGAGCCACGCGAGCAGGTTCGGGGGCAGCTTCCAGGGCACCAGGACCTGGAAGACCATCCGGGCCATGGCGGTGCGGGCCAGCATCATGCCGGCCCAGATGTACAGGCCGATCCCCACATAGATACTGGGGATCTGCACAAACTTGTGCAGGAAGATCGCCTGGCCCGAGGGGTTGGCCTCGACCAGCTGGAACCACACGGCTCCGATCAACGCCATCCAGGCATAGAGCGGCACGGCCATGAGCAAGCGTGCGGGCGACACCCGCGAAGAGTCCGTGAACACGGGGGGCTTGGCGAGGTGCACGGCGTTTGTGCCGGCGAGCATCAGAAAACCGATGCCCCAGATCACGGGCAGGGCGGGGTTGTCGACCTCGGCGGAGCCCTGCTGCACCTGCCAGTCCGCGAAGCAGGACAGCAACCAGGCCAGGTGTGCGAGGAGCTGAGCGAGCTGGGAGATGCGGTGCTCGGCGATATTCGTGGGGTTGTGCAGGGCGATATGGCTGCGGTGCCGCGTGGTCTGCAGCCCACCGAGCAGCACCAACAGCACCAACAGGTGCTTGTGGAGCGGGAACCGGGCCAGGGAGCTGACGAGCTGCTCGACGGAGCGGTAGGCCCGAACCGGGGCGGTCAGACGCTGGGTCGCGGCGTCGTGCTGGGCCCAGCGGGTGGCGCACTGATCCCGCAGGGACTTCAGGGCGGTGCAGTTGACCTTGGGCTCGGCGGGAGCGTCGTCGGCGAAGGGGTCGGGCTCGGCGAAGGGATCGGGCTCTGGCTTGGGCGCTGGATCGGCGAAGGGGTCTTCGCCATCGAAGGGATCTTCGGAGCCCGGCTGGGGAGCGGTGGCCTGGGTGGGGCACTCGGCGAGTCGCTTGTCGAGCTCGGCGACCGTGCAGTCCGGTTCTTCGGGGTCGGTTCGGAGCTCTGCGGCGTAGCCCGGCCAGGCAGTCTCGCCGAGCTGCACCGCCACCGTGGACATGTTGGGGCCGAGGCCGACCAGCAGAGCCAGCAGCAGCAGCAAGAAGGTGGCGACCGTGATCAGGGGGTCGAAGATGCCGGGAGCGGTTTTCACCGCGCGACTCTACCTACTCTTTCTGCTCAGCGCACTCGGCTCGGGCCGCATCGGCCTTGCAGCGCAGCTGGCGCATGACCTTGAGCATGCTCCCGTCATAGGCGCCGTCGTCGCGGAGATGGATGCGGACCTCGCGGAACATCTCGTCCCAGTTACCGGCCTCGCTGGCGGGAATATCCACCCAGTACTTCGCGGGGATGGTGCCCTCGGCCTTCTTGGCGGCGGCGATGCTCTGGGCGAACTTGCCATCGAACCAGGTGCGGGCTTTCTTGCCGAAGCCCTCGGAGAATTTGGAGGGGCGGACCATCACCTGGAGGGTGGCCTGGGCGAGGGGCGAGCGAAGGATCCCACCCTTGTCGGCCAGCCCCCGGTGCAGCTCGAAGGGCTCGTAGGCGGGGGCGCTGACGTAGCAGATATCCACCGCGCCGTTGTTGAACTTGGGCCCGATGGTGCCGAGGTCGGCGGGCACGATGATGGCGCCCACGCGCTCGACCATGGCGGGGGCGGCCTTGTCGTAGTCCATGGTGGCGATGCGCTTGCCGGCGAGCTTGGGCACGCTGTCGATGCTGCGGTCGCGCACGAAGAGGTAGGCCGCCCCCACCGAGATGAAGCCGACCGTCTCGTTGCCGTCGTGGGTGAGCTTCTTGGCCGCGCCATCCGAGGTGGCGAGGGTGTGGACCAGCTTGGCGAGCAGATCGTAGCTGGGCAGCGCCCCCATGGCCTCGATGGTGGAGGGGAAGCGATTGAAGCGCTGGAGCCGGACCCCGGTGGCGACCACTCCGTCGCAGGTGCCGGCCTCGTAGTCCTTGGAGGCGGTCTCTTCATCGGTATAGGCCTTGATCTCGATGGTCTCACCCCAGGCTGATGCCTCGAGGGCGAACTCGGAGAGCAGCTGGTAGTACTCCCCGGACTTCCCGGCCGGATCGTAGGTGCAGATGGTGGCGGCCTGGGCGGGCAAGGCGGCCAAGGCGAGGGTGGCGGCGAGGCAGGTCTGGATGAAGCGGCTCATTGAGGGTCCTCGGGGGATTCTTCTTCAGAGGGGTCGTCGCCGAACGGGTCTTCGGCGAAAGGGTCGTCTTCGGAGGGCTCGATCGGGAGCGGCTCGGCGGGGAGCTGCCCAAAGACCGGGGTGCGGTGGCCCCGCTCTGCAGCCCAGATGCGATCGGACTCGTGGAGGAGGATGGAGCGGGAGTATTCGTCGAGCATGGCGTAGTCGGCGTTGCTCTCGGTGTGTTCGTATGAGCGGGAGGCGGCCTCGATCGCCTCGTGAACACGGGCGTCTTCGCCGGAGTTGGCGGCGAGCTCGGCGTAGAGCGCCCACCCGAGGCGCACCCCGGAGGATTCCCCCGCGACCGCGGCGGTGTGGAGCTGTTCCCAGGGGTCGACCCCCTCGGGTCCTGAGCCGGGGACCACGATCCAGGCGGCGGCCTGGAGCGCGCTGGGAACGTGCCACCAGGTCGCATCATCGAGGCAAGGGGCCGCGCGTCCAACCCGGGCGAGGGTGTCGAGTGGAACGTGGTTGCGGCCGCCGCTCGCTTTGTCGTGGATCATGGCCAGGGTCCCCGACACCAGACCCACGAGCAGGGTGAGTTCGTCCTTGGAGCGCACCCTGGGGCAGGTGGAGTCGAGCCCGATAGGGCCAAACTGTTGGTTGCTGTGTTCCCACGCGCTGCGGAAGCGGAGCGCGGCCCGTTGCCGGAAGCGCCGCTCCACGGCCAGCCGGTCCTTGACGGCAGCGATTCGCGCGCTGCCTGGGGACGCGACGGTCCGAGCGACGACCCCATCGGTCTGGGCCTCCCAGGCGCGGACCTCGTCGCAGATGGCGGCGGTGGCGTCGGCGATGACCATCGCCCTGTGGGGGGATCGGTGGGTGACCGAGTTCAGCGGGTGCCCCAGCGCCTCTCCGACCTTGCACACCCGGTCGACATCCGCCGTCAGCATGGCCGTGGGGACGACCCGCTGGGTGGTGAAGTTGTCGATGGTCTTGCGCACGCATCCGGTCGAGAAGAGCAGAGCGAGCGGGAGCAGGGGTCGGAGCACCGGACAATCCATGAAAGGCGCCGGAGCTTATCAAGCCGGATAGGAGCTGGCCGGAGGAACCGAGATGCGAGTGTGGATGCTGCTGGTCGCGATCGGGTTGGCGCTCCCCGCAGAGGCGTCGAGGACGCTGGCGGTTCTGCCCCTGGAGCCGGGCTCCAACAGCGAGGAATACGACGGGCTGGGGCGCGCTCTCGCCGGTATGCTCGTCTCGGATCTGGCCCGTGTCGAGTCCCTGGAGCTGGTCGAGAGAGCCCGTCTGGACGCGCTTCTCTCCGAGGTAGAGCTCGGCAAGAGCGGCTATGTCGACCCCAAGACCGCCGTGCAGCTCGGCAAGGGAGTGGGCGCGGAGTGGGTGGTGGTGGGCTCGTGGTCGGTGGTGGGGGATGCCTTCCTGATGGACGCGAGGACCGTCGATGTCCAGAGCGGCAAGATCGTCACTGCGGTCGATGCCAATGGAGAGATCGCAGACTTCATCACCGTGCAGAAGACCCTGGTCGAGGAGCTGCTCGCGGGGTTGGAGGTGGCGGTCAGCGCGGGGGAGAGGCGTAAGATCATCGGGGCTGCCCAGACCGAGGATTTCCAGGCCATGACCACCTATGCAGCGGGTCTGCAGGCGGAGTTCGAGGGCGACTATGCCGAAGCGAAGAAGCGCTTCGAGGCGGCGGCCAAGCGCGATCCGCAGTTCTCTGCACCTCTGGAGCGTCTGGGAGAGGTTCGGTCCCGCTTGGCAGAGCTCGAGGCCACGCGGCTCGAGAACCGGGCAGATGAGAAGACCCGGCGCATGCTCGCTGCCTTGGAGAAGACCCCGGAGGAGATGAAGATCAAGGGGCGGACCGAAGATCCCGCGACGATCGGGAAGCTGTCGATTCGCTGGGCCCTCCTCGAGGAGCTCGACCGGCAGTGCCAGGTGGTCGACGAGATCCGCCACTATCTGGAGCGGCACAAGCAGGGCGTGACCCCATCCGAGGGGCCGGAGGCTTTCAACCATCGCCACTGGGCGATGTACGATCTGGGCTTGTACGATGAGCGCCCTGAGATCTGGGACCATGGGTCGGTGATGGCCCCGCGAAACCGGTATAGCTACCTGGCGGATCATGCTCCTTCTCCCAGCTATATTCCCGGACTTGTCATCGGTATCACCGATGGGCTCGACAGGGCGGATCAGCTCGGGCGCAGCCTGCTCAACCTCACCGTGGCCTGTGCGGGGGAATCACCGGCGGCCCGGGCGGAGTCTCTCACCGAGCTCCAGCGCTTTGTCCTGGGCTTGGGTCTGGGCGAGCTGCCGATGTCCAACCGCTCCAAGCGGCCGGTATGGACGGAGCTGGAGGTGGCGCTGATCGAGGCGCTGGCCTCTCGGGATGGCATGAGCCTGGAGGTGGAACAGCGCACGGCGAGCCTGCTCGAGCTCGACACCGGGGTCGAGGGCGACGCCTACCAGATCCGGGCAGATGTGAATCGGGTGGTGCAGATCGCCGACCGCACGGAGCGGTGGAAGATGCTGAGCGATGGCATGGACGAGGCACAGTTGCTGCAGGTTCGCGACGCGGTGGCCGCTGCTGACGCATCCAAGATTCGGGTCGCAGAGCCGGCCTGTCAGCAGCTCATGCGGGGAATCGTTCGCTATGGTGAGCGCCTCGAGGAGCTGAAGCAGAGCCGCAATCGGTCCTCGGCCTATTGGGCGAAGATCGACTTCGGGTCGGCGGTCACCGGACTCAAGCTCGCCGGGTGTATCGTGGGTACCCCTGCAGAGCTGGGCACCCGGGCCGAGGCCCTGGCCTGGATCGACACGATGCCCAGCCGCGCTCGAAAGGACCCCACGGAGGACTGTGAGAAGGCACTGGCGGAAGTACCAGAATCCACGAAGAACTACCGCCAGAGCAACCCCGCGACGGATGGGCTGTACCAGGCCCTGACGATCACCATGGGGCTGCGATTGGTACGCATGGGCTGCGCGGATCTTAGATGAAACGGGGTCATGCTCATGGAGGAGGAATGGAGCGTCGACTGATCTACTGGGCGGAGCAGCTGGGCCTTTCTGCCGAGCAGCTTCCTTCCCTGGCCCGCATGTGGAGCGAGGCGGAAGACAGCGGCAGAACGATGAGCCTTGCCACCACTGTGTCCACCGAGACCGAGGTCAGTGGAGATGATTTTGCGGGGCGGGAAGCCTCGGTGTCGGAGCGCTACGAAAAGCAGGAGCTGCTCGGCCGGGGGGGGGATGGGCGAGGTGTGGAGGGTCAGAGATCGCTCTCTCAATCGCACGGTGGCGATGAAGATCATCCGTGCAGACCGGATGGAGAGTGGGCGGGCGCTGGACCGCTTCGTAGAGGAGGCGCAGTGCTGCGCGCAGCTCCAGCACCCGGGCATCGTGCCCGTGCACGAGATCGGGCGACTCGAGAGCGGTGAGGTGTACTTCACCATGCGCGAGATTCACGGTCGCACCTTCTCGGATGTGATCCATGAGGTACATCGGGCCAGCGGAGAGGCCCGCTGGGAGACGGGGCCGACTGGGTGGACTTTTCGAAGATTGATTCAGGTCTTTCATCGGGTCTGCGAGGCGGTCGCCTACGCCCACTCCCGGGGGGTTCTGCACCGGGACCTCAAGCCAGACAACATCATGGTGGGGGCGCACGGAACGGTCTGGGTGCTGGACTGGGGGCTTGCCAAGGTGATGGGAAGCTCTGTGTCCACAGACGGAGTGGTGACCGATCGCTCCCTCGATGGGGCTCAGCAGACCCGGATGGGCGCGGTGGCAGGAACGCCGGCCTATATGGCGCCGGAGCAGGCTCGGGGGCTGGTCGACCAGATCGACTCCCGCAGCGATGTGTACGCGCTCGGGGGGATTCTCTACCAGGTTCTCAGCGGTCGGCCGCCATATCCCGGCTCGGATGGCATGGCGGTGCTGCGCCAAGTCCTCGCGGGGCCTCCTTCTCCGGTGGGACAAGCGCGATCGGCGTTGTCGACCTTGGACTTCGGGCAGCTGGACGACCCCTCTCCCCGGTCAGGGGGGCTTCCGCTTCCCACCGAGCTGGTGGCTATTGTCGAGCGGGCGATGCAGCGCGAGTCAGAGCGCCGCTTCGCCGTTGCGAGCGAACTCGCCGTCGAGGTCTCGGCCTGGCTCGACGGGGCGCGGCGCAGGGAGCAGGCGCTCGAGATCTGCAGCCGAGCGGCGGAGCTGACCCGAGAGGCCGAGGAAGCCCGGCTTCGCGCTGTGTCGATCCAGCGGGAGGCGGATGAGCTCCTGGTTGGCGTGCAGCCATGGGACCCGGAGTCGGCCAAGGCCGCGGGCTGGGCCCGGGAGGATGAGGCTCGTCGGGTGCGTCGGGAAGCGGATCGCAAGCTACGAGAGGCGGATAGCGTGCTCTATGGCGCCCTTCGGGTGGACCCGACTCTCATCGAGGCCCACATCGCGCTGGCTCTGGGGCACCGCGCTGCGCATATCGACGCAGAAGCGCGCCATGACCAGGACGCGATGGATCGGGCGGAGCTGGCGCTCCGTGAGCACGTCCCAGCTCTTCCAGAGGGGAACGCGGTTCGCATCGAGTGTGCGCGCTACCTGCGGGGGATGGGCATGCTCACCCTGGTCACCGATCCACCTGGAGCACAGGTCCAGCTCTGTCGATACGAGACCCACAACCGGAGGCTGGTCCCCGTCTTCGAGCGCTCTCTCGGGGTCACCCCTCTTCGGGAGGTGCCCCTGCCGATCGGGAGCTACCTCTGCGTGATCCAGTCCGAAGGGCGTCCCGATATTCGCTACCCGGTGCTCATCGAGCGCCAGCGGGACTGGCATGGACGAGCGCCGGGGGCGGATACTGCGTTCCCGATTCGTCTGCCTGCTGTGCTGCCCGAGCAGGATCAGTTCGTGCCGGCGGGCTGGTTCTGGTCGGGTGGGGACTCGAAGGCTCGGTTCAGTCTACCCCGGAAGCGCACCTGGCTACCGGCCCTGGTGATGCGAAAATTCCCAGTGACAAACAGGGAATATCTCGAATTCCTCAATGCTCTGGTAAGCGAGGGGCGTGAAGCCGAGGCCACTCGTTGGGTTCCGCGCGAGCGCACGGGAAAGCGGATGGAGAGCGCCACCATGCTCTACGGGCGCGGTGAGGATGGAAGATTCCTGCTCGTTCCGGATGTAGATGGAGACCTGTGGGGTGCAGAGTGGCCGGTGATGATGATCGACTGGCCGAGTGCGGTGGCGTACGCGGCTTGGTATGCGGGGCGCACGGGACTGCCATGGCGTCTCCCCCATGAGATGGAGTGGGAGAAGGCCGCGAGAGGAGTGGACGGGCGCTTGTTCCCGTGGGGGGATGTCGCAGACTCGGCTTGGTTCTGTGCCGCCTCCAGCTTTCCGGGTCGTGGACTTCCTACAGATGTGGATCGGTGGCCGGTCGACGAGAGCCCCTATGGCGTGCGGGGAATGGCGGGCAATGTCCGGGACTGGTGCTCCAATATCTTCAGCTACGTGGGGGCCGATCTCGATTCGGTGGAGGGGCTGCCAAGCAGAGAGTCCGCTGATGGGCGCGACGATCAGTTCTCCGTCCGGGGCGGGGCGTGGAACGCGATCTGGAGTACGGCTCGGTGTGCGAGTCGATACCGGGCCCAGCCGAATGTGCGCTTCGTCAACTACGGGTTCAGGTTGGTGCGATCCGTCCCGGACTAGGCCCACTCACAGCAGCCGCGCCCGGAGCGCCGCCACCCGCTCTGCCCGCCCGAGCCCCTCGTACTGCTCGATGCCGAGCTGGAGCGCTCGCTCTTCGGTCTTGAAGTCGCCTCGTTCGTGGCAGAGCCGCGCGGTGCGGTCGCACTCGGCCGCGATATCCGGGTCGAAGGTGGAGGTGCGCTTCAGGAAGTCGGCGAGCTTGCGGAGGTGGCCGAGCACCTCTTCGAAGTGGCCCAGGCCGGCGTGGGCGGTCATCAGCACCATATGAGAATAGGCGGCGAACGCGGGCCGGTTGGTACGCTCGCACTCATCGAGCAGGGGCTTGGTGCTGTCGACGGCCTGCTGGTACAGCTCTCGATCGAGGGAGACGAGGCCGAGGTTGAGCATGGGGACCGCGGACTCGGGGTTGGCCATGGCTCGGTAGTGTCGCGCGGACTCGCGGTACAGCTCTGATGCGAGCTGTAGTTGCCCGGCAGCCCGAGCGGCCTCGCCCTCGAGGTTGGCGGCCAGGGCGACGGCCTGACGGAAGCCATGCTCGAGCGCTTTCTGACGGGCGCGCTTGAGCCAAGGGGCCATGGCCTCGTAGTTCCCCTCTTTGTTGTAGGACAGCGCCATGCCGAGCATGGGGTAGTGGGCAAACATCCAGGCGTCGGGGTGCTCGAAGGGCTCGAGGCAGCTCTGGTACATGGCCCGAGCGGCTTGCTGGTCGCGCCCGCGAGCGAGGATCTGGCCGAGGGTGTAGCGGCAGTCTGCAGCCCGGATGGAGTCGCCGAGGGCGGTGAAGGCCTGTTCGGCCTCTTCGAGAAGGTCGCGAGCTCCGTCGTAGTCGGCCTGGCGAAAGGCGGTCTTGCCGGCACCCCGAAGCGCGCGGGCCAGGGTCTCGTCCCAGCCGTAGCGGCGGGCGGCGCGCTCGGTTCGGGTGGCGTAGCGCTGGGCATCGTCGAAGGCCCCGCGCTGGCGACACTGCCAGGTGCGCAGCAGCCAGAGCCTGCCCCAGCGCTTGTCATCGCGCGGGGCTTGCACGGAGCTGAGGCAGCCTTCGAGCTGGTCGACGAGGGCGGTGCTTCGGAAATCGCCGGCGTCGAGCTGGTCGGAGGCGGCCTCGGCGAGGGGCTCGAAGGCCTCGTCATAGACCTGGGCCTCGAGGAAGTACCGGGCCAGGCGCTGGGGGGCGTGGACGCCGGACTCCCGGACGTGGACCGCGGCCGCGAGGTTGTGATCGAGCCAGTGCCCGCGGGCGTGGGAGCGGCGGACGAGGGCTTCGCGAAGCAGGCCGTGGGCGAACTGCCAGCGCTCCAGGGACTCGCCGGTGGACCGGATCAGATGGCGCCGGAGCAGGTCTTCGAACAGGGCCTGAGTGGGCTCGAGCTCGAGCAGCGCACAGGCGGCCTTCCACTCCTCGTGGACCACATCCATGCCGAGCGCAGCGGCGAGCTCGAGGGCCTCGGCGTCCATATCGTCATGCTCGGCGAGGGCGGCGTCGACGCGGCGGGACCACACGGCGTGCACATTGTCCGGGAGGTCGGCCTTGGCGCCGGGCAGCAGTCGGAAGCCGTTCTCGGTGAGCTCGAGGATGCCGCGCTCGACCCACTGGCCCACGAGCTGGACCGCGAACATGGGGTTGCCGGCGGTGCGCTCCTCGACGGACTGTGCCAGCGCACCGTCGAGGCCGAGCAGCTCGCGCACCAGCTCTTGGTGTTCGGTCCGGGACAGCGGGCCGAGCTCGACACTCGTGACGGCGGGGTCGTCGCAGAGATCGTCGATGAGCATGGCCTCGTCGGGGCGCTCGGCCAGCGCGGTGTCCTCGACCGTGGCCACGATCAGGACCGGTGCCGGTGCGAACTGCTGGTAGGCGAAGAAGAAGTCGACCCACTCGAGAGAGCCCAGACCCCACTGCACATCGTCGAGCCAGACGATGAGGGTGCGGCCCCCGGCGAGCTCGGTGAGGACCCGGGCGACGAGCTGGCGGACCTCCGAGGCGCCCGGCTTTCGCGAGGCGAACCCGGTGCCGCCCAGCAGGTGCTTCATCAGCGCGAGGTCGAACTCTGCGTCGGGGAAGAGCTGGTCGAGGCGCTCGTCCACCTCGCCGGGCTCGAGTGCGTCGGTGTGGAAGTGCCGGGCGAGCATGCGGACCAAGCCGTGCTCGGGGTCCCGGTCTTCGGTGTGGGAGGCCTTGAGTGTGAGCCCCGCGCCGACCTCGTGGGCCCGGTACGAGAGCCACGCCGCGAGCCGGCTCTTCCCCGTGCCCGAGGGGCCGCGGAGCATGAGCATCCGCGCCCTGCTATCGGTGCGTACCCGAACGAGCTCGCCCCACAGCGCGTCCCGCTGGGACACCCGGCCCACGACGGGCACCGCACGAAGCCCGTACAGCGACAGGCCCGCGCCCTCGAGCTGGAAGTTGCGACCGGCGCGCGCGCCCGCGGAGAGTGGGGTGGGCACCCAGCTCCCATCGGCGGTGACCTGGAGCGCTCTGCGCCCGCTGGTCTGGGTGGGCTCGAAGGCCTGGGTCTCGGTGACGTCCTCGTCGGCGAGCTGGGCGGGGAAGGCGACGGCCTCGGTGGACACGGGGCTGCCGAGGGAGAGCATCTCCCGCATGGCATCCGAGGCGAAGGCGAACCGCGCGGCGGGATCCTTCGCGATGAGCTGCTTGATGAAGCCCTCCAGCCCCTCGGGGACGGCCATCGCAGGCCTGAACTCCTGGGGCGGAGACTCGAGGTGGGCCCGGAAGAGCTGGAACTTGTTCTTGTATTTGTAGGGGTGTTCGCCGGTGACCAAGCGCCAGAGCATGATCCCCGCGGCATACAGGTCGGTCCATGGACCCTGATCGCGCCAGGCCGCCTCGATCTGTTCCGGCGCCATATACAGCGGGGTGCCGACCGACTCCTCCGAGAGCTCGGTGACCGCCTGGACCTGGTGACTGATCCCGAAGTCGGAGAGCACGATCCGGGCCCCACGAATGCCCCGCGGCACGCTCGCGGTCTCCGAGCGGGGCCCCGCGAGCAGTAGGTTCCCCGGCTTGATATCCCTGTGGATCACGCCCCGGGCATGGGCGTGGGAGAGCGCGACCAGGAGCCCGGTGAACACCGCGCGGACCTCTTCCCAGTCCGCGGGCTTGGTGTCATCGACCGAGCCCCCGCCGGCCAGCTCCATCGCCAGCCATCGGGAACCGGGAAGCAGGATCCCTCGGGATTGTTCGGCCGCATTTTCGTCCACCGCCCCGTGGTCGACCACCATCACGATGTTCTCGTGATCGAGCCCGGCGACTACCTGGACCTCGTGGAGGAACGCCGCCGTGTACTCAGGAGTAGGGGGATGCAGATCGACCTTGATCGCCACTGGGACGCCGCGGAGGCGGTGTAGGGCGCGGTAGATGACACCCATGCCACCACGGCCGATCTGTTCCTGGATGTCGAAGGCCCCGAGTCTAAGCATTGATCCTCGTCGTACCGCCTTGTATCCTCAGGAGCAGCACTCCATTCTCCTCGGGGGTCGTTTATGTCCGGACACAGCAGGCGCAATACCACCATCGGCTCGAACAAGAAGGTCAAAGGCATCGGTGGCACGGCCGATAGCGGCGATCGCGGCGATGGTCCGCTCCACGCTCAGGCGGGTGGCAACCAAGCCGCCCAGAACGCCCTGAGCCCTGTGGGTCCCTATTCCCCCGCATACCTGGCTGCGCTCGGTGGGGACTCCACCCTGGGTCCGGTAAAGCCGGCGAGAGCCCCCGGACTCAATCCGTACGGCGCAATGTTCGGCGAGCCCGGCATGTACGGCGTCAACGAACCCACCAACTTCATGAGCGAGTACGACTACACCGGGCTCGAGGGCATCGGAGCCATGGTCGCTGCGGCGAGCGCCGCAGCCGCGGCTGCCGCGACCGAAGCTCAATGGGGCGAGGCCCAGGTCACCAAGATGGAGGATGTCTACGACATCGAAGGCAACCTCAAGATCGAGATTCCCAAGGATGCCGTGCTCTACATCGGGTACGGCCCCGAAGACAAGGAGTTCCTGGACCTGGAAGCCGAGTCCGCAGCTCTCGGCGAGAAAGCCAACGTCGTCACGATCTTCAACCCCACCGACGAGGTCCTCCAGTCCCTGCTGAAAGACGGCCAGGCCGAGACCGTCGTGGTCGGAGGTCACGGGTCCGAGGGCAATGTCATCACCGTCGACGAGGACGGGAAGTCCCGCGAGCGCACGGGCAAGGAGTTTGCGTCGCTGTTCAAAGGCACCGGTGTCCAGGAGGTGTTCATGAACATCTGCGAGAGCGCCAAGGGGGCCAATTCGGTCGTCTCCGAGATGAAGAACCTGGGCATGGCCGTGCTCGGATGGACCGGAAATGTGGCCGACAAGAGCGCGATCAAAGCAGCAGACACCCTGGTCGAGATGACCAATATGATCGTCGATGGCGCCTCTGTAGAGGAGCTCGCCAAGGTCGCCGACACCTTCGACGGTCCGGGTGGAAACCTCATCATGGAAGTGCTCGACAAGGCCGGCACGGACCCCGCTGCTATCAAGGCGATGCTGGCCGAGATGGAGTTCGACTTCTCCGGCCTGGGAGGCTACAACTTCGGCGGATATATGTAGCGGAGTTGCCGGATGTGGTGTGTGTTCGTCCCGATGTTTCTCGTCGGATGTGGGATGCTCGACTCAGTCGACCCCGTCTCGGAGCAACCCACAGCCAATGCGGCCGCAGACCCGGCGGCCCCCGCACAAGCAGGGGCACCCGCGCAAGCAGCGACTCCCGACTCCTCCGGCAACCGCGGCCTGCGGGTGGGGGGTGAGAACGGCGTGCTGGTCGGTGATCAGGCAGAGGTCGATGGAGTCCGCGTCGGCGGCGAGCTGGGCGTGATGGCTGGGGACGACGGACACACCCAAGGCGTGCGGATCGGCGGCGACAACGGTGTGGTGGTCGGGCAGGATGCGGCCACTCAGGGCGTTCGTGTCGGCGGAAAGAAGGGCGTCGAGGTCGATGTGAAGAAGGGCGTGTCGATCGGCGGCAAGAAGCTGATCGGGCGGGGGCGCTGAATCGGTCACTTATAGGTCGATGAGCACCAGCCGACCGTCACGGAGTGCGATCGCCACGACCCCATCATCGGCCCAGATCCCCCGCCATCGACCGGGTAGGGGGTAGCTCTCTCGGACCGTACCCGAGGGCAGATCGTGGAGAGCGACGGTATTTCCATCCTCGGTGAGTCTGAGAAAACCCGACCCGTCGGGCAGAAAACGCAGGGTCGAGGACCAGGGCAGCACGGTGTTGGCGATCTGCCAGCCCGTCTCGGTCTCCGAGAACCCGAGCACGCCTTCTGGGGTGAGCCGTATGTCGGTCTGGTTGCTATAGGCCAGGTGTGTCATAGGCTCGAGCTGGGTGCCGTCGTAGACCTGGTAGGCGTCGTCTTGGCCATACTCGACGAGGACGCGCTTCCCGACGACCTGGAGCCCGGTGATCTCGAGGGCCTCAGCCACTGCGACCACAGGCTCGCCATTGTGATGCAGCCACGGGACGCGGTCTCGGGGTGCGACGGTCCAGACCTGTGCGCCGTCGAAGGCCACCGCCAGGGCGGGGTCGGTTCGGGAGGACCCCGTCGCGAGGGAGATGACGCGCGTGGGTGCGGACTCGCTGAATAGCCAGGCCTCGCTGCCATCGGCGCTCAAGGCGACCCGATCGGCTGGGGGGGCTAGCCGCTGAACCTCCCCAGAAGGTTCGCGGCTGAAGACCCGCCCCCTGTCGTCGGCCAGGAGCAGGAGCCCGTCGGCTGACCGAGCGACCGAGCTCGGCAGTCCCCACTCTGAGTCGGAGAGATCCTTGCCGGTAGGGCCAATCGGGACCAGCTGGGTGGACTCCATGCGGTATCGAACCGTGCCTGCCCGATTGCTGATAGGAACGTCCACGGCGTCTTCGAGGCGCGAAATCTCGCCCTCGATGGGCCATCGCCACACCCCGTCGGCGCGCTTGAACCACAGCTCCTCTCCGACGACGAGGCCGTCCGGGTGGGGCATGGCGCGGGTGGTCGGGCCCTGCTCGGAGGCCGGCACGGACCAGAACTTGCGCGGCCCGCCGGTGCGTCCATCCAGGCAGGCCCCCCCGAAGTCGTAGAGCACGCACACCTGGGTGCCCTCATCGACCACGCCGACCGCATCGTGCGGGCCCCAGTCCGCTGAGCGGAGCGCTTCCGGAGCGACCCAGTGCCAGTTGAGGGCGGTGGGGCCGAGCCGAATACGTGCCTCGAGGTGCAGAGGCCCCCCTTCGCGGTGGCGGGTCGTGGCGCCGACCCAGCCGCCTTGTACCCCCCAGATCGCATCCCAATCTGAGCGCTTTGGTTCGGCTGGCTCGCCCGTGGTGGCGTTGTAGCGGAGCAGATAGGACGCCTCTTCGGAGACCCCGTCCACGATGCGCTCCCCGAGCAGCGCGACCCAGCGGCCGTCCGGGGAGAAGGCGCTATCCGCGGTGAATACATCGACCTCGAAGAGAGGCTCTCCGCCGGGCAGCGAGAACAGCCGAAACACGGGCCCGCAGTCGACTCCGGCGCGCGACCCACTCGGGTCGACGATGAGCTCGAGGTGTACGGAGCGGTCGTCACAGGCCTGGAAGGTCTTGCGGATGCGTCCGGAGGGGTCGAAGCCGGTGACCTCTCCCTGGGTGCTCATCGTCCACACCGAACCGTCGTCGGCGACCACCGCTGCTCCGATGCCGTCCGGAGCACGGAAGGTCGGGTCGCCGAGCACCAGGGTCGAAGCTGTCGCGGCAAGGGACCACCACATCTTGAGAACGCTCCTCCAACAGGCCTAGCACTAGCCCGAATCCAGGGGCCTGGCTGGCCCTCACACCGCCTCCCGTCCAGATTTTCGGGCGCGGTCCGGCCCATGGGCATGCTAGCTTGGCCTCGTGCAGAAGATCATCGATCTCTGGAACAAGATCCCGCGGGACAAGGAATGGTGGCTCGACCAGTTCGCTGCCGTCATGACCGGGTGCTTCACGGGCTGTGGCGTGATCCTCACCTGCTACCTGGTGTCGGTCTTCGTCTCCGTAGTGGCTTGCCTATTCGTGGCCAAGAACTTCAACGAGGCCTTGTCCATGGGCTTTGCCTGGGGAAGCAGCCTCGGAATGCTCGTCGTGATGGTGTTCGGCAGCGCGCTGCTCTCAGTCATCGCCTGGATGCGCGGGGCATGAGCTGACGTGATCCCGTGGGCTCTGTTCGCGACCGCGTGGGCGGGACTGGGCGTGCGGACCTCGCGCGAACCCCTTCCCTCCAGGGAGATCGAGCGCTCTGTGGTGTTGCCCAAGGGCTGGACTCAGCTCGAGCTCGGAATCGCCCGCTCGGTCGCCACCCAGGCCTGGGACGAGACGGGTGGGGCGGTGCCCCTGGAGGTCCCCTGGAGGAGCACCTCGGTCGCGATCGGCGTGCGCTACGGGCTGGCCCCGGGCTGGGAGATGTTCGGCGAGCTGCCTTGGCGAGCGTCGACGGGCTGGGTCGCCCAACAGGGCTTCGGCACTGCCGAGATCGGCACCCGCTTCGCCCTCGAGCGCAGCGAGGCGCCGTTCCACTCCATCGCCCTGGAGTTCGCGGGCCGGGCGCCCATCGGATTTGATGGGGGGTCGCTCGAGGTACCCGGACCGGTGCCCATCACGACCGGAACAGGGGATCTGCGGGTCGCTGTGGGCGGACGGCGGGCCGTGGAGGGGGTGCTCTTTCGGGGACGTCTCGAAGCGACCCGGCGGTTCGCGGGTCGGGTTGGCTGGAGCGAGGGTTGGGTCAAGCCCGGCGACCAGGGCGCTGCCGAGGTCGAGGTCGCCGTCCAGGCGGGGCCCCTGCTGCTGGGCCCCTCGGTCCGAGGGGTCGCTCGAGGCCCGGTGCGGACGGGGGATTCACGGGGATCGCTATTCCCCGTGCGGACCAGCGCGGGGGCGAATGTCGATCTGTCGCTGAGGTTGCTGCTCCAGCTCACCCGGGGGCTCGAGCTCGAAGGGCGATTGAGTAGGGCCGTTCTCGGCCAGGACGATCAGTTCGTATTCCTCGATGAGCTCAATCCGGCCAAGTCGCGGGTGACCGGGCTGAAGCTGAGGGTCGGGTGGTAGGGCTGTGGCTGACGGCGGCGCTCGGGGGGCGGTATGCGATGGACCACAACCACCCCGATCTCCGGTGGTCCACGCTTCAGACGGAGCACTTCGACATCCACTTCCCGGTCTCCCGGCACGATCGGGAGCACGACCGATGGGTGAGTGGCGAGGGGACCGCGCGCAGGCTGGCCCGGGTCGCGGACGACACCTGGCTGCGATTGGCGACCGAGATCGGCTACTTTCCAAGCGAGCGTGTCGATGTGGTGATCCTCGAGGACACCGACCGATTGCGGGGCTTCACCCTCACCGAGCAGGACTGGATCGTGTTCTCCGGCAATCCCGGTCCAGAGCTCGCCCGGATGCGTGGACGGGTCGACTGGGTCGAGGATCTGCTGGCCCATGAGCTCGCCCATGTGTTCACCCTGAAGAAGGCCGGGTGGGTGGCCGAGGCGGCAGGTAGCTTCGGTGTGGAGACGGGGTCGCTGGTCGAGGAGGGGCCCAACCAACTCGGGATCCAGGTCGATCTCAGCGACTCGATTCCACACTGGTGGTCCGAGGGCTCTGCGGAGTTCTGGTCCGAGCGAATCGGGGTGAACTGGTGGACTCCATCTCGCGAACTGACCCTTCGAGCCTCGGTGATGGATGACCGCTTGTTGGCGTCCGAAGAGTGGGGAACGGAGTCCCTGCTCGATGACTGGTACGATGGAGAGCGCGCCTATCAGCAGGGCTATGCTTTTCATCGATGGTTTGCTGCCCGCTACGGGGACGAGGCGTGGCGGGAGGTGATGGAGCGCTCGGGCAAGCGGTTTCGGCTGGACTGGAGTCGGGTCTTCGTGGAGGTGACCGACAAGACCCTCGATCAGCTCCAGCTGGAGTTCGAGACCGATCTTCGGGCCGAGGTGGCCTCCCAGATCGCCGGGGTCGATGCAGCGGGCCGGGTCGAGGGGCGGGAGCTGGCCCTGTGGGAGCTGGGCTGGGACACCCAGGACCCGTGGACCCAGGACCGCTGGTTGGCCAAGGATGGCCGGGATCGGGAGGATCGCCGTGAATCCTCGGGCACCCTCAACCTGCACGGTACCTACTCGGCGGACGGGAAGTGGTTCGCACGCCATCGGGCGGGGTGGACCGAGGTACGGGCGGTGGACGAGGGCATGTGGTCGGTATTCGCCGGCGAGGTCCCGGACTGGAGCAAGACCCGGGATCAGCGGGATCGGGACCGTCGGATGTCGCTGTGGATTCCGTCCCGCTACGGCGCGGATCTGGACTTCGTCGAAGGCGAGGATGCGCTGGTGGTGGTGGGCTGGGAGGGCGAGGACCGGCTCTCGGTGGCGCCCAAGAAGTGGGAATGGACCCAGCTGTACCGGGTAGATCTCAGCCCGGACACCGAACGGGTACGCCATCACGGGGGCAAGCTCGAGGTCGAGACCCTGGATGGCACGGACGCCCGGACCCGCCAGAGGATGCAGCCCATCCCCGGGACCCTGCGCGCGATGGACCCGAGTGTGTCCCCCGATGGGCAATGGGTCGCGTACACCCGGTACCGGGATGGCAGCTCCAATGTGTTCATCAGTCGGATGGATGGCTCGGAGAGGCGTGCGCTCACGGACTACACCGACGGGAGCTGGGCGAGCGGCACGGACTGGTCACCGGATGGCACCCAGGTGGTCTTTGCCCTGCACACCGACCACCAGCAGAACCTCTGGGTCGCCGACCTGGCTACGGGCAGGACCGAGCCCGTGATGCGCGACCGATGGGAGGAGATCGACCCGTACTGGGCCCCAGATGGGAGCCTGTGGTTCTCCGCCGATGTCGACGGGGTGTTCAACATCTTTCGACGGGCCCAGGACGGGCGAATCCACCAGATGACCCGGGTGCGGACCGGTGCCCAGAGCCCGTCCATCACGCCCCAGGGCAACCTCATCTACACCCACTACACGGGCTTTGGCTGGAAGTCCTATGGGCTGCGCCGAACCCTGTTCGCCTGGGAAGAGGTGACGGGGCGCTTCGGGGACCCGGTCGAGACGGGCCATCGGCTCTCGGTCCCGGACGGCCCTGCGCCCAGGCCCTATCGGGCGACCCGCTCCTTCACCGGACTCGCTGCCAGCCCGTTGCTGCGACTCGACCGCGGCTTCGATGGGCAGGTGATGCCAAGAGTCGGTGCCTATCTCAAGCTCCGTGACGCAGTCGAGCTGAACACCTTCACGGCCAACGCCTGGCTGGGCTCGGATGCGCTGCTGTCGGGTTCGTGGCAGATCCATCGATTCTGGCCCGATATCCAGCTCTCGGGGGGGCACTGGGCAGGTCGCCGATCCGGGGACGAGGCCCGGCGTCAGGTCACCAACGGCGGGATCAGCGTGATCTTCCCGTGGAACGAGGGCTTGCGCTTCGATCTGGGCCTGTTCGGGTTCCGGATCCTCCGTGAGGAGCGCGGAAGCTATGCCCGCGTGTTGAGCTCGCGTGTGTTCACCGCCGGCATGACCGCTGGGGACGAAGCCGCGCTGCGCCGCTCGAATAGTCGCCGCGGCACGAGCGCTCGGTTGGTGCTCTCGCGCGGGAGCAGCGCGGGTCAGGCCCGCTACACCTACAACCGCGCCGAGCTCTTCGCCCATTCCGTGGTCCCAGCGGCCGTGGGCACGGATCACCGCTGGGTCACCGATCTGTCGCTGGGGCTGACGGATCGCGCGGTCCACCCGGAAGACGCGCTCCCTGTGGGCGGGGATCATCCCTATGCGCTGCGCCCGTCGCGGATTCAGCGCACCGTCGCCATGCCTGGCTATGCGCCCTTCGTGGTCGCCGGCGAGCAGGTCGGGGTCGCCGGACTGGCCTGGCGCTTCCCCCTCGCCCGAGAGCTTCAGAGTCCCATCGGGCCTGTTGTCGTCGACGAGATCTACGGCCAGCTCGGGGGCCATATCGGTGCGGTCGTCCAGGGTGTAGAGGCCCCGGTTCTGGGCGATCTCGTCGCCGAGCTCCGCGTGTCGTCCACTCTGTTCGACAGTCGGTGGGACTCCGCAGTCAAGTTCGCCTGGGGAGCACCAGTAGTTGGCGTTCCCGGGGGGCTACGGTTCTCTGTTTCGGCCGGGGCTGGATTCTGATGGCCGATGATCCGTATGGTAGACTGTGAGCATATCCGGGGGGTTGTTCGTGCGTCTCATTCCGCTACTGGTGCTCATCGCTGCGTGTACTGCCGTCGACCGTCCCACGGGCGCTCGTGGTGACGGCAGGATCTCTGCAGCCGAGGCCCTCGCCGGCACCGATGCGCCGCAGCTGCCCCCCGACCAAGCAAACGCGATCCTCGGGTTCCAGTTCCAGTCCGAGCTTCCGGTCGACGCGGCAGGGCTGGCCTTGTCCGAGTCCGGCTCTGTGGCCCATGCGGGGCTGGGGCAGGTGGCCTGTGATGTGCTGCCTCATAGCGCCGTCATTGCAGCGGACTACTACGATCCGGGCGACGACACCGTCTCGGATGGGGGCTGGTTCAACGGGGCAGAGGTCTTCGTCACCTTCACACCGGGTCGGGTCAATATCCACCCGGTCGGCTCGGGCAGCACCTCCGACAGCTTCGGCGTCGACGCGGTCACCGATGCCCGGCTCACCGACGATGGCTTCGTGGCCATGTCGCGGTCCTTCACGGGCTGCATGATCGGCTGGTACGACTCCCAGGGTGCCCTCGATGACGCGACGGTCTTTGGCTCCCAGGGCGCTTCCTGCGACGGCTCTCTCGCGGTCGACCGGGCCACAGGGACGGTGTGGGTGGGCTCTCCCGAGGGTGTGCTCGAGATCGACCCGGCCGGCATCACCCTCGTCGACTCTACCCCCTCTGCCCAGGTGGCGTTCGAGGGCGGTCTCTACATCGGCGGGGCCGACGGGCTGCTCCGTTCGCTCGCCGTCGACGGCTCTGCGGGCTGGGTCTCGCAGCTCGACGGCCCAATCGAGGCCCTCGCGGTCGATCCCACTCAGGGCGTCCTGTTCGCGGCTGTCGACTCCTTCGAGCGCCGGCTGATCGCGATCGATTCAGCCGATGCGATCGTGCTCGGTGGCATCTCCTACAGCGCATCGGCCCAGGGGATCGCCCTGAGCGGCTCTGGATATCGTCTCGCCCTCGACACCTCGAGCGGAGTGGAGTTCTACAACCTCATCCAAAACTGATCCATTCGCCCCCACCGCGACATCTGTGTCGTGGATGGGGCCCCGCGCCCGCCACGTCGACGGGCATCAAGCCATAAGGGCCGAGAGGTTTACAGCTGGCATCGACGTTGCACCGTAGATCGCGGAACGGTGTGGTCCTGCCAGGATCGAATTTTTCTGACGATACACGACTCACGAAGCTACACTCATTTTCAGGACAACGCGGAGGCTCTAATGCGTACACTCATCGGCTCAGCACTGGCAGCGACGGCACTCGTCGGCTGCGCCAGCCAAGACACGGTCGCCTTGGAGTACCGCTCCGAGCTCACGGCCCAAACCCGCGGGGTTCAGCTGGGTGAGGACGGCCGCAGCTCCAACGTCGGCATGTTCAGCACCACCTGCCAGGTCGCGACGGCATACGCGTCGGTCTCCGACGACTTCGACTACGACGGCGACCAGGACACCGTGGTCGACGCCGAGACCGTGCCCGGCATCGGCTTCACCGCACTGGTCATCACCCCCGACAAGGTGAACATCACCCGGCCCAACCAGTTCCCCTGGTCCACAGAGGTCACGGTCGACGGGGTGATCGACGCGCAGCTCAGCGCAGACGGCTTCGTCACGATCGAGGTCCCGCCGGTCGCGGGCAATGCCTCCTGCAATGTCGCCTGGTACGACGATAGCGGTCAGCTGATCAACAGCGCCGCCTCCCTCGGCATCGAGTGCGATCAGGACTCCGACCTCGCCGTCGATGGCCAGTCCGGCACCTCTTGGGTCTCCACGGACACGGGCACCTTCAAGGTCACTCCGGATGGCACCGCGGTCCGGGTCGACGACATCGCAAACGCCCGCCTGTCCTGGGACGTCGATGCGAATGCCCTGTACCTCGGTGGCGTCGGTGGTAGCGCTGTGCGCGCCCTCGAGCTCGACGGAACGCTCCGCTGGCAGGTCGACCTCGATGGCGAGGTCACCGCCCTCTCCCACACCGGTGCAGAGGCAGCGGCTGCGGTGTCCATCACCAACTCCCTGGGCGGCGAGCTCGTGATCATCGATGGCTTCACCGGAGAGGTTCGCGCGGATCTCCCCACTCCCAGCGCGGCCAGCTCGGTCGATGTCTCGGGCAATGGCCGGGTCATGGCGGTGTCTCTGCCCAACTCGGTCTACTACTTCGATATCCTCGCGCTCGATTAGATCGAGGTAGTTCACGGATAGCGCCCTACTGGCTTGACCGGCCAGTGGGGCGTTGTTAATTCCACGCCGTGGTAGGGAGAGGTCATCCTCTTCCGTGGGGGCCTGTAGCTCAGTTGGTTAGAGCGCACGCCTGATAAGCGTGAGGTCGGCAGTTCAAATCTGCCCAGGCCCACTCCCCACCACGGGGGCGTAGCTCAACTGGGAGAGCACCTGCTTTGCACGCAGGAGGTCGCAGGTTCGAGTCCTGTCGCCTCCATCTCCGATGGGTCCGTATCCATTGGCGGTTCCGACCCCTGGGCCCTCCGAGTCGTCTCGCGAGGGGCAGGGGCCGGGCCGACTCCGGATCGCTGAGCTGCGTCCCGGCCGCCGGTTGGGTCACAGCCGGCTCAAAACAGAAGCGCATCGTGACGATGTGGGCTGAGAACCCGTTGCGGAGAGTCGGATGTTCCGAGCCCTGATGCTGTTGGGAGGGTACGCGATGGCCTACACGGCGATCGATGCCCTCTCGACGCATGCGCGACGGCAGCTCACCCTGGAGAGCGCGGCTGCCGCGGCGCTGTACGTGGAGCTGCGACTGGACCGTCTCGGGCCGTTGAAGAGGGGCCTGGTCGAGCGCCAGAACTTCGTCGACGAGGTTGCCGAACACACCGGGTTCGGGTGCTCGATCTTCATCGAAGACGTGCGGGTGGCGACCACCGCCTCCGCCCCCAATGTCGATGGGCGCGCACTGGGAACCCAGGCGGCTGCGGAGGTCACGGAGCAGGTCCTGGTCGGCGGGGAAGAGTTCCGCGGTGTCACCCACACCGTCGGCCAGGATATGCTCGCCGTGGTTCGTCCGCTCGTCGACGCCGACGGCAACCGCATCGGAATGATGGCGGTCTACCGCGATTGGGGCCGCTTCGTCGCGGATCTCGAGACCTTCCGGGTCGTGCTGGCCGGCGTGCTCGGCTTCATGTTCCTCTGCACCCTCGTGTTCGGTGGGGGCGCCAGCGTCCGTCGCCTCAAGTCCAAGCTGCGGAAGAACTTGAAGAAGACCTCGCGACTCTCGGCGCAGACCGAGAAGCTCGGTGACTTGGCCTGGGAGCTCGAGGCGAGCAAGGTCGCGGCGGAGCGGGCACGGGACGAGGCCGAGCAGGCGAGCCAGGCGAAGTCCGTGTTCCTGGCCAATATGAGCCACGCGCTCCGGACGCCGATCAACGCCATCGTGGGCTACGCCGAGATGTTGAACGAGGACGCGCTGGACACCCCTGCTCAGGTCGACCTGGGTCGGATCGAGTCGTCTTCACATCATGTGTTGCGGATCATCAGCGACATCCTCGACCTCACCAAGATCCAGTCGGGTCATGGCGAGCTGCATCGCACCTGGTTCGATCTTCGCGAGCTCGTCGAAGGGGTCACATCGCAGGTTCAGCCGGTTGTCGACGCGAATGACAACGAGCTCCAGGTTCGGCTGCACCCGGAGCCGCACCAGTTGTTTGGTGACGAGAACAAGGTGTCACAGATCCTGGTGAATCTGCTGTCGAACGCGGCCAAGTTCACCCGCCGCGGGAAGATCCGGTTGCGCGTTCGCATTCAGAAGAACTCCATCGAGATCAGCGTCAAGGACACGGGAATCGGACTGTCGCCAGAAGACCAGGAGCGTGTGCTCGGCCGCTCCGTCCGGGGCGACGGTTCATCGACCAAGCGGCACGTCGGCACGGGTCTCGGGCTCACCATCACCCGTCATCTCGCTGAGCTGATGGGGGGCTCGATCACCCTGAAGAGCAAGGTCGATGTCGGGAGCACGTTCGTGGTGCAGCTGCCGCTGAAGAGTCGAATCGGGGCTCCCGAACCCGAATCCAAGGTCCGACCCTCTCGCGTCAGCCCTACCCTCGCTTCGTGGTGACGGGGAGCTATCGGCGCTCGCCCGGTCCTGGTTTTCGGCGGGGGGACTCTGGTCGGGGTCCGCCCAGGTCGGCCATGGACTCCAAGAGTTCCCCCGCGAACCGGTCGAGAGAGTCGAGCAGGGCGCGAATCAGCGGGCTCTTGCGTCTCTCCGGGCTGTACAGCGCGCTGACCTGGATCTCCAGCCCGATCTGCTCGGTGAGCAGGGGGAGCAGCGCTCCAGCAAGCAGATCTTCGGCGACGAGGTGCACGGGCACCAACCCGATGCCCCGGCCTTGTCGGACGAGATCGTGGAGGATGCCGAGGTCATTGGTGACCACGATGGGGTCGATGGCCAAGGGGGGCCCGCCGAGCACGGGCCAGGAGACATCGGAGAGGCCTGGCTGACGGGCGGTGAGCAGCCGGTGCTCCCGGAGCTGATCCACTGCGCTCAGGACGCGCCCATCGAGGTATTCGGGGGATGCGGCGAGCATGTACCAGCTGGGTGCGAGCGCGTGGCGAACCCAGGGGGAGTCGGGCAGGGGACCGGTGACGAACACGAGGTCGAAGGCATCGTCGATGAGATGTGGAGCCTGGTCGCGGACGTGGAACTTGAGCCGAACACCGGGGAACTGTTCGGTGAAGCGGATGAGAAACGGAGAGAGATAGGGGCCGGCCAGTCCCGGTGGGGCGGAGACCCGGAGCTCACCCCTCACCGATCCAGCCGCGGCACGGGTGGTCTCGGCCAGTGTTCGAATCCGTGCGAGCACCTCCGCTGCTCCGGTAGCGAGGATCTCTCCCGCAGCGGTGAGTCGAAAGCTCCGATTGTTCCGCTCGGCGAGGACCACCCCGAGCGCTTGCTCGGCCCGCGCAAGACGCCGACTCACGGTGCTTCTCGGCACTCCCATCGACCGCGCGGTGCCGCTGATCGAGCCGGTTTGATGGAGGGAGACGAGGGTGGGAAGAGTCTCGAGAAGGGGCATGGTGTACCTACGCAACGCAATGGGGCGTACTTGATGCGTAGCCGCTTCATGTCTTGGAGGGCAAACTCTGTTCATGCTCTGGATGACAACGGTATTTGCGGCCGATCTCCTGGTGCAGGTCCGGGGACTCGACTCCGACCTGGGCCAGGTGCGGTGCGCGCTCTACGACTCGGCTGATGCTTGGCTCGAGCCGGAGGGCGTCGTCGCATCCGTGGATGCGACCCCGGTCGGGGGGAGCGCCGCCTGTCGCTTCAGCGGAGTTTCACCCGGCCGATACGCGGTCTCGGTGCTGCACGACGCCAACCTGAGCGGGGATATGGACTGGACCCTGCTCGGACTCCCCAAGGAATCCTGGGGGGTATCGCGGGATGCTCCGGCGACCCTGAGCCGGCCCCGCTTCGAAGCTGCTGCCTTCGTACACGACGGACGGATCCACGTGATCCACGTCCGGTAGAGAATGAGCAGGACGGGAATCGGCGATGCTGCGTGAGGATGGGACCCGAGGGCCATGCCGGGAGTCTCCATCGGATCAAGCGCTGCGCGTGGTAGACTTGCCGGGATGAAGAATCTACCCTTTCTCCTGGTGCTGGCAGGATGCCCCTATATCGCCGGCCCTCCAGATATCGGTGAGTCCGACACGGACACGGATTCCGACACGGACGCAGACAGCGATGCGGATGTGGACACCGACGCCGACACGGACACCGATTCCGATACGGACACCGACGCCGACACGGACACGGACACGGACACCGATTCCGACACCGACGCCGATTCCGACACGGACACCGATTCCGACACCGACGCCGATGCGGACACCGACACCGACGCGGACACCGACGCCGATGCAGACACCGACGCAGACACCGATGCTGACGCAGACACCGATGCTGACGCAGACACCGATGCTGACGCCGACAGCGACGCCGATGCGGACAGCGACGCCGATGCGGACAGCGACGCCGATGCGGACACCGACGCCGATGCGGACACCGACGCCGATGCGGACACCGATACCGACGCGGACACCGACGCCGATGCAGACACCGATACCGATGCGGATACCGATCCCGTCGAGGAGCCTCCGTCCCTGGAGCTGACTGCGGTGCGCTTCGGGCTGGACGGGTTCATCGTGGACTTCGTCGCCACCGATCCAAATGGCAACAACACCCTCGACACCTTCTCAATCACCGGTTCTCCGGATGGAGTCCTGAACACGGACTTCTCCGCCCTGGACGCGGCTTCGGAGTGGGACCCGGCATCGGGTGTCGGGCAGGTCTTCCTGAGTTGGACACCCGGGAATGGCGGATGTCAGGAGATCAACAGCTCGTTGACCGTCGACGTGACGGACGCGACGGGGCTGGCCGCTCAGCGGGTAGAGCTCGTGTTCGTGCCCTACGCGGATGTGGCCGGTTCACAGACCATCAGCTTCGGATCACCGCTGATCGCCTGTGGGTTGGTGACCAACGGCTCCAACGAAGACACCATCAACTATCCAGGATCGGGGCAGATGCGGGTCTGGTCGTTCGAAGGCGGAGATGGGATTCGCGGTGGAGTTCGCGTCGATGGGGTCGGCGTACACTCGGCGGCCCTCCCGACCTCCTACACCGGGGACGAGGGTACGAGTGTGGAGGTCGAACTGTCCAGCATCGGGGGCGCTATGGCAGTAGACGGGCCCTGGCGCCTCGTCGTGCATGAGTGACCGTGCACCAAAGCCTCAGAGGGCGAAGCTGAGCCCGAGCAAGCCCGCGCTGAGCGCGGCGGCGCCGACTGAACCGAAGAACAGCCCGTTGGTGGCGCGGTAGGCGGGCAGCACCTCGGATTCGGGCCCACCCCGCACCTTCTCGTAGCGCCCCCGAGAGGAGAGGGAGCCCGCATACAGTCCCGTGGCGATTGCGGCTGTCCCCAGAGAGACCCACCGGACCGTGGCTCCCTGACCCGAGCCCGCTGTCGACCGACCTGGCGTGAGGTAGGGCACATCCGGAACGGCGGCCATCCGGGTACCGTTGATGGACGCGACGGGGGCGGGAGTCCAGACGATGGGGGTCTCTTCAGCGCGTTGCCATGCGAGCCGGAGCCGGGAGTCGGCCACCCTCCGCCAGGATTCTTCGCTGAGTGGGGAGGCGGCGAGGGAGGCGCGCAGATCGAGCTCTGCGGCGGACCAGTCGTTGGTGAGCGCGTGCTCGAGGGCGTTTGCGTGATGGAATCGCGCGGCCAGTAGGGGACTGACTTCGCAGGCGATCTGTCTGCGCGCGTCGCGGACCCCGCGAGAGAGCTCCTTGGAGTCTCCGCTGAGGTAGGCGTTCTCGACCCGGGAGAGCGCGGGACCGAGCAGGTTCATCTGGCAGGGGTCCGCCATGGCAGCGCTGAGCAGCAACAACATGCTGGACCCTACCACGACGCCCCCAGGTCTTTGCTTGGGAGGCTCCGACCCTCGCCACGGGGTAGTCCTCTTCTGTGATCTCGGGGGGAAGGATGAGCAGTGGAATCCGGCAGATACGTGGCTGCGGAATCTGGGTCGAAGACACGGGTGGTACGGGTCCTATTGTCGCCTTCAGTCACGGGCTGCTGTGGTCTGCCGAGATGTTCCGTCCCCAGATCGACGCGCTCCGCAAGGACTTTCGGGTGGTCTCCTGGGACCATCGCGGGCAGGGTCGGAGCGAGGTGCCCGCGACGCCGAGCATCAGCATCGAAGAGGTGACCGCGGACGCGATCGAGCTCATCGAGACCCTTGGAGAGCCGGTTCACTTCGTCGGTCTGTCGATGGGCGGCTTCGTTGGGATGCGCATCGGTGCCCGACGGCCGGATCTGCTGCACAGCTTGTCTCTGCTCGAGACCGCTCCGGATGCAGAACCTCGGGAAAACCTGGCGAAGTATCGACGGTTGATGTGGGTTGCTCGTCTGCTGGGGGTGCGGCGCTTCCTCGCGAACAAGGTGCTGCCGATCATGTGTGCCCGGAGCTTCATCGAGGACCCGGAGCGCCAGGACGATGTGGAGCGGCTGCGTCTGATGCTCATGCAGAACGGACGGTCCATCTACAAGGCCGTTCAGGGCGTGCTCGATCGCGACTCGGTGCTCGATGAGGTGGGAGAGATCGGGGTCCCCACCCTGGTGGTCCGCGGAACCGAGGACGTTGCCATCGCTCTCGAGCGCGCGCGTCTGCTGGTGGAGCGCATCGAAGGAGCGGACTGGGTCGCGATTCCGGGAGCGGGGCATACCTCCAGCCTGGAGCAGCCCGATGCCCTCACGGCGGTTCTCCAAGGCTTCCTCACGCGCTTGAGGTGAGCTCTTGCGTGTTAGGATCCCGCGGCGAGGATTCTGTTTTGTCGAACCTATTTCTCATCCCGATGTTGGTCGCTTGCTCCGAGCAGAGCTTCAACCCTGTCGACAAGCCCAACGAGCTCGACACCGACACCGATGTGGGCACCGATACGGACACCGATATCGTACCGGTCCTCTCACCGGATATCGAGGTCACGCCACTTCAGATCGACTTCGGTAGCCAGCCGGTCGGACAGGCCCAGGTCTCGGCATTCGAGGTCCAGAATATCGGCGACGCGCCTCTCACCGTCACCTCGATGACTCTGGTGGATTCCACGGCATTTGCGCTCGGCGGAAGCACCGCGTTCCTGCTCGATCCGGGCGAGGTCACGGTGGTCGACGTGACCTATCTTCCGGTGGCCTCTCAGAGCACGGGTATCGCTCGCATCGCCTCGGACGACCCGGACGAACCCGAGGTCGATGTGATGCTCTTGGGAACAGGCGCGGTGCCCGACCTCCAAGTCTCGCCTATGTACCATGATTTTGGTGCGGTCGAAGCCACATGCGAGGTCAGCAAGTCGGTGTGGCTGTCCAATATCGGTGGAGATCTGCTTACCATCGACAGCATCGACTTCGTCGATCTGGATGGGTCGCTCTGGCTCGATCAGCCCAACCTGCTACCTCTGGATCTGGCGCCGGGAAATAGCGCCCCCGTCGAGGTCTTCTTCGCCCCGGTCTCTTCTTCAGCCAATGGAGAGGGCTCGCTCACGGTGGTCTCCAACGACCCCGATGGCGATGTGGTCGCGACCCTGGTCGGCAGCTCCTTCGCCGATATGGGCACGGACTCGGTGGTCGTGCCGCCCGACCCACCCCTCGACATCATCTTCGCGGTCGATCAGTCTGGGTCGATGGACGCGCGCAACGCCGATATGGCCGCAGCCCTGGATGACTTTGTGGCCGGGCTGGGCGCCGTCACTGCGGACTGGCGGATCGGCGTGGTCACCTTCGACGATGGCTGCCTCAACACCTGGTTCGATCAGAACACGCCGAACTACGGCCCCGACTTCGACGCGGCCGTGCTCGCAGGTTCCCAGAGCGGTCCAAATAACGATGACACCGAGCGCTTGTTCACATTGGCGGGTCGTGCCCTCGACGGCACCCTTCCGGGAGGCTGCAACGCGGCCTTCCGTCGTCCGGACGGCTTCCTCCATCTGATCATGATCAGCGACGAGAATGAGCAGTCCAACGACCCCTTCAACACCCGCGTTCCCTACGATACCGTCCCAGGCGCGCTCGGGGTCTACGAGGGCTTCGTGCAGTCCCCGGGCATGCTCACGGTGTCGGCTGTGGCCAACATCACCAACAGCTGCCAGAGCCAGCCCGATGCCCTCGCCCAGGGCGCAGATCGGTACATCTCGTTGGCGGGCCTCACCGGGGGCCTTGCCCTCGACATCTGCACCAACAACTGGGGCCCACAGATGGCCAACCTCGGGTCCTCACTGCCCACTGAGTACAATGTCCCGCTGTCGGACTGGCCCGATCCCACGAGCCTATCAGTGACCGCAGATGGGGCGCTGCTCCTCGGCGGGTGGAGCTACGATCCCCTCACCAACTCCGTGCAGATCCAGACCGTGACCGGGCTGCTCGCTGCGGGGACCGTCATCGAGGTCCAGTACACCGTACCCGCCGTCTGTCCCTGACTCAGTTGATGTGGAATGTAGATGAATTCCGTGCAGATCGGGTGGGTGGCCGGCGCGGGGGGACTAGCTTGTTCATGGAGGAATCTTCATGAAGCAGCTGCTGATCGGTGTGGTTCTGGGTGCCCTGTTGGTAGGTGGAGCGGGTGTGGGCTACCTCGCGGTACAGCAAGCAGCTCGGGACCCGGGCGAGCAGATCTGCGCCCAACTGGTGGAACTCTGCGAGCCTGACGAAGCGGATGCAACTGCGCAGTGCGTGGCCGAGCTCGGCTCCTTCGAAGGCTGGGAGCCCGACGATGTCGACAAGCTGGTGACCTGCGTGACGGACGCGGATGGCTGTGCACAGGCGTCGGGGTGCATGGTTGGGGCCAACCTCAAGCAGTCCTTCGGCGAGGTCGGTCAGTTCTTCAAGGGGATGGGCAATGCTCTGGGACTTGGAAAGTAGCGCTTTCGCTCACTGCGCCCAGCTCGAGCCCAGGTGCAGCGCGAGGCGTGCGGACTCCTCGGCATAGGCGGGTTCGTCGGTGAGGCTGGAGAGCGGGACGACGAGGGGTTGCCCGTCCCGTTTGATAGACGCAACGGCTTGCCAGCCGAGGCCGGTCACTCCGGTGGAGTCCAAGCTCACCGTGGCGACCAGACCGACCTGGGTGGGTACGGTGAGCATCTCGGTGCCGAAGTTGCCGAGGGAGTAGAGAACGGCGGCTGTGCGGGGCTCGCCACGCTCGGTCCGGATGCTGCAGGTCCCGATTCCCGGCACCACATCGGGCTGGTCTACGGAGCAGATCTCTGGGGGTTGGGCCACATGGGGACCCTGTCCGACCACCAGGTCTGCCCCCATCGCGATGATCTCTCGGGCGAGGATCATGAAGTGCGGGTCAGGGTAGTACTCGTACTCGAAGCCCCAGTGGACCAGCACCACGACGAGGTCCACCCGGTCTGAGGCTTCCTCGATCTGGTCCCGGATGGGCTGGAGAGAGTGTTCATCATCCAGGTGGCCGAAGGGGACGATATTCAGGGCGTGTTCGTCCGATCTCAGGCCGCCGTTGATGCCCCAGGTGAAGGCCAGCAGCGCAACGGAGGAGCCTGCGACCTGGACCTCCGCCTGGGTGTCGATCCCGACCGGTACCAGGCCGCGGCTCTCGACCTCCTCCTTGGTATTGGACAGGCCGAGATCGCCCGCGTCGAGGCTGTGGTTGTTGGTGAGCTGCAACACATCGACCGGGAGCCCGTCGAGGATCTGGGGCGGTGCATTGAACGCGTAGAGCCCGAGCGCACGGGGCTCGTAGGAGTGATCGACCGAGGTCGGGGTCTCCAGGTTTCCGACGCGGAGGTCGACTCCTTCGAGCAGAGCGTGAGCCGGCTGGGTGTAGCTGGACCAGGTGGACTGATCGATGAACATGATATCCCCGACGAAGCCCAGCCGAATCCCCGGTCCGAGCGGAGGGAGGCCGGGCTTCATGGCACGGAAGTGCTCGAGCTCTTCGGCCGGTGCCTCCGGCCGGTGGAAGAAGGACTTCTGCACATAGAGGCCGGTCATGGTGGGGTCGGTGGTGTCCCAGGTCTCCGTCTCCCAGCGAACCGTCTCGTACTCCTCCAACCCCTCCTGCGGGCTGTAGTCGTATGGAAACACCTCGGTAGGGTCGGGCCAGCGTGCATACGGTCCGCAGGCCAAGAGCTGTAGTAGGGGGACCATGACCCATCGTCGCCCGTGCGGGGGTGGACCCGCAAGAGCTGGGGAACTAAGTCAGGGCCATGGGTCTACTCGACGGAATCAAGCGCTTCCTGGGACTTGGCACGGCACCGGCCGAGGGGCCGTCCGCCAAGGATGTGATGCGGGAACTGCGTAACGAGAAGCGCACCGCGGACTCGGAGTGGACTCACCTCCAGAACCGCTTCGCTACCCTGGTGCTCTCCGAGAAGGATCGCCAGCGTCTGTGGCAGCGCGCCCACCGAGGTGCAGAGCAGTCTGCGCGGCTCCTAAGCGGCATCGCCACGCCCACGCCGGACGAAAAGCGCCTCCTCGCCGAGCTGGTCCGCGAGCACGAGGGCGCTCGTTGATCCTCAGGAAGACAGCAGGGCACGCTGCACTGTAGCGGCCAGGTCTGCGCCGCTGAACGGCTTCTGGAGGAATATCGGCGTGGACAGCGGGAGCTCTACATCATCGGGTGTGTGGCCGGAGATCCACACGATGCGGGCGGGAATATCGGCTTGGATCAGCTGCTTGTACACCGCGAGGCCGCCGCCGTCGGGCATGATCACATCGAGCACGACCACCTGGGGCTCTTCTTCGGGGTCCAGGTCGGCCAGGGCGGCAGAGACACTCGCCACCGTCGAGAAGGTTCGGATGGCATAGCCCCGCGACTCGAGGGTGATGTGGGCGAACTCCAGGATCGAGGACTGGTCGTCCACCAACCACACCCGTTCGGCATTGCCCTCCACCGAGGCCATGAGCGTGGGTAGAGAGAGCTCTGGCCGGCTGCTGATGGGCAGGTAGAAGTCGATGACTGCGCCCGGGTCGTTGTTCACGTCGATAGCGCCGCCGTGTGCCCCAATCAGCCCGCGGACTGCGGGGAGGCCCACGCCATGGCCCTGTGGTTTACCAGAGTAGAAGGGCACAAAGAGGTTGGCGAGTGCGTCTGGGCTGAACCCAGGCCCGTCGTCCCGTACCCGGATGCGAGCCATCTCCACGGAGCTGTCGGGGGCGTGTGGGGACCGGTACCGCACGGACTGCGGGATGGGTGCGAGGTCTGCGCTGATGGTGATGCTTCCCGAGCCATCCAAGGCGTCGACGGCGTTGCCGAGGATATTGATGAGCACCTGCTGGATCTGGCTCGCATCGACCTCGACGGGTGGCAGCGCTGCGTCGATGGAGGCGCGTAGAGCGACCGCTTCAGGGACGCGCGGACTGAATAGGTCGACGGCCTGTTCGACCAGGGTGTGGACGGGCACGGCGGCCGTGCGAGAGTTGTTGGTACCGCTGAACGCCAGGAGCTGGGTGGAGAGGTCGGCCCCGCGCTCGGCGCTGCGCAAGATCGTCTGTGCGTGGCCTTGGATATTTGCGTCTGCTGTGCGCATCGCGATGATGTCGGCGTGCCCCATGATCGCGGCGAGCAGGTTGTTGAACTCGTGGGCCATGCCCCCAGCCAGACGCCCGAGCTGTGCATGGCTCTCCTCCCACACCGCACGCCGTCGAGCGATCTGCTCGTTGGTCGAGTCTCGGATCACCCCCAAGAGAATGTGGGCCGAGTTCGATGGAAGCGAGAGCAGGCGGCTCCAGATGGCGGCGGAGAGTTCCGTGCCGTCCTTGCGGGCCAGCGAGCGCACGACACCCTCGGAGGGCGTGCCCATCACCAGGGCTACGATCCCGCGCTGAAGGTCTGCGCGGACGATAGGGTCCGGGTAGACCAGGTTGGTCCAGCCAAATTTCTTTATGTCCGCCTTGGTCCACCCTGTCATCTGCTCGAGGGCGGGGTTGTAGGCGAGCAGATCGCCGTCGGTGGTTGCCACGATGACCCCATCCGACATGAGCTCCAGGATGTGCGTGAGCATCTCCGAGCGAGCGCGCTCTCGATGGCTGGTGAGGGTGCGGTGCAGGGTCGGACCCAGAACCTTGATGACCAGGTCGAGGCCATTGGGGCGATCTTCGGAGCGGCGTCCACAGAGTGCGACCCCGATATGGGTTCCATCCGGATCGTTCAGGACATGGATGGACCAGTAGGGAACCCCTGTGGCCTCGAGCTCGGGTGGGAGGGTGTCGAGGGAGCGCGATTGGCCCAGCTCCAGGGCACGCCATAGAGCGGATTTGGGCGAGTGGGGCCGCGGTTTCCAGCCGATATCATCGGGTTCGATGCCCGCCGCATAGAGAGGCCGGAGGGGTCCTTCGGGCGAGTCGAGGGACCAGACGATGGTCGCGGCGAGCAGCCCCGCCTCTACGGAGTCCCCGATCGCCTCTGCGACCTCGTTCGCACCGCGGGCCACCGCGAGTTTGGCCAGCATGGTGAAGACGGATGTGTCGACAGTCGGCATCTGCCGCTCCTCGTCGAAGACACGGTACCTCCAGGGTGTATCATATGGTGTAGATTTACCGGTATGGACGTGCTGTCTTTGGGAATGGGCTGTGTGATCGGGGCTTCAGCCGCCGGCGTCGCCTGGCTGCTCTCCAGCCGCCGTCAGACTCCACGGATCGCGGTAGAGCCTGCACCCGAAGAGGTCGCTCTGGAGGAGCCCGCAGCGGTGCCCGAGGCGGTCTTTCATCTGGATCGACACGGCAGGGTGGATTGGGCCTCAGCGGTAGCGCGGGGCTTGTTCGGTCGGGGGATAGTCGGGGCGCCGTTCACCGAGGTGCTACCCGACTGGGATGGGCTGGCCGGGTTTCGCACCGAGAAGCGGATCAGCTCTTCAGGTCAGGAGATCGGCGTCTCGTGGACTCTCGAAGCCCGAACCCCAGGTGGAGACCCGATGCCGGTTCGAGTCCACCGAGCGCCCACCTCTGGGGGGTTCTGGGTCGTGCTCCACGACCTCACAACCCAGGCGCGTGGTCTCGAGAGGATCACCAAGGCAAACGCGAGACTTCAGGCATCACGAGACGATGCCCGGAGAGAGAGTCAGGGCAAGACGGCCTATCTGGCTCGGGTGGCTCAGGCCCTTCGTACGCCACTCAACACCATCAAGGGCTACGGCGAGCTGCTCGACGAGGAGCTCACTGAGAGGGAGCTCACGGCCCTGGTGGGCGATATCCGCCGGCTCAATGCGGCCAGCGATACGCTTCGGATCATCCTCGAGAATGTGCTCGACTGGACCGAGCTCGAGGCCGGTCGCATGTCCGTAGAGAACATCGTGTTCGACCTGGGGGATGCGGTTCGTCGGGGATTGGCCGATGGTCGACCTGGGATCGAACAGCGTGGAAACACCTTGGAGATCGACCTCCCCGAAGGTCTGCGTGTCCGCGGGGACGCCGATCGCACCACCCAGATCCTGTGCCATTTGCTGCGCAATGCGGGGATCCATACCCGGGACGGCACGGTGACCGTGCACGCCCGTCGCTGGGACGACCGGGTTGCGGTCTCGGTTCGCGACACGGGTGTGGGGATGGAGGCCGGAGAGCTCGAGGAACTCTTCGTCGACTTCACCCGCCGCTCGAGTCGTGCGGACCATGCGGGCGCGGGGATCAGTCTGCTGCTCGCCCACACCTTCGCCAAGATGATGGGCGGAGAGCTCACGGTCAACAGCGCCCCGGGCAAAGGCTCCACCTTTACCCTGGTGCTGCCTGGGATCGACGAGACTGAGTACGCCCCGCCGATGATGCTCGACTAGTTCTCTCCGCGCCCGCGTCCTCGGAACCCACCACGGAATCCGCCTCGGTCTCCCCGTCCACGTCCGCGTCCGCGTCCTCGGAATCCGCCTCGGTCTCCCCGTCCACGTCCTCGGAATCCGCCTCGGTCTCCCCGTCCGCGCCCGCGTCCTCGGAACCCTCCGCGATCCCCGCGTCCGCGTCCGCGGCCTCTTCCGCGCCCCCGTCCACGGCCTCTTCCGCGTCCGCTGGAGGAGTCGTCGGACTCTTCGGAGCGGCCCCAGCCGAGCTTGAAGGGCACCGGAGTGCCGCGAATCTCGACCTCGGAGCTCTGGGCGAGGATGGCATCTGCCACCTCTTTGGGGAGGCCGACGAAGGACTTGCGGTCGAAGATATTGACCCTGCCGATCCGGGAACCGGAGATGTTGAATTCGTTGGCGAGGGCACCCACGAAGTCCGACGGGCGGACCCCGTCACGACGGCCCACCGGGAAGAACAACTCGACCTGGTTGCTGTCTTCCCAGTCGCGGTCGGGCGCCTCGCGCTCGCTGGGGCGGCGGGACCAGCTGGGGGGGCCGGTCTCGACGATCTCACCGAGCTGGGTCTGGGTGGCATCGGCGAGGGCGTGCATGGCGGCAGCGGCGAGATCCTCTGCGGTCCAGCCGGTCTCTTCGATGGTGCGCTCGACCCATGCGCGTCCGTCGGTGTTCTCGTCGATGTGGACGGCGAGGCGGTCCCGGAGGGCGGCCTGCTCGCGCATGGCGATCTTGCTGTCGGAGGGTGGATCGACCAGCTTGATATCTGCCTTGAGTGCCCGAGCGAGCCCGAGCATGCGCCGCTTCTGCTTTGGCGTGGCGAAGGTGATTGCGGTGCCCTTGCGGCCGACCCGACCGGTGCGGCCGATGCGGTGCACATAGACCTCGTCTTCGGGGGGCGTCTCGAGCTGGATCACATGGGTGATGTGGTCGACATCGATGCCACGCGAGGCGACATCGGTGGCTACGACGATCTCGAGGCGCTTGGACCGAAGGCGGGCCAGGACGCGCTCTCGAGCACCCTGGGAGAGATCCCCGTGCAGGGCGTCGGCGGGGATGCCGCGCTTGGCGAGCTCGTCTGCGACCTGAGCACACTCGGCCCGGGTCCGACAGAATACGAGGACGGCAGAGTGCTCGACGCCGCGAAGGACGCGAACGAGCGCCTCGATCCGATGGCGCCGCGGGACACGCATCCACAGCTGTTCGATATGATCGACGCTAAGCTCGCTGGACTCGACCTGGACCACGACAGGATCGCGCATCTGGCGCTGGGCGATCCGGCGGATTGCGTCGGGCATGGTGGCTGAGAACAGCGCGACTTGACGGTCTTCGGAGCTTGCGTCGAGGAGCGTGGAGACGTCGTCGATGAAGCCCATGCGGAGCATCTCGTCGGCCTCGTCGAGCACGAAGGTCCGAAGCTGGGACAGATCGAGGGTGCCCTTCTGGAGATGGTCCAGCACGCGGCCGGGGGTCCCGACGACGATGGCCGCTTTGCGCAGAGCTTTGATCTGTGGGGGATAGGGAGCCCCGCCGTACACCGTGGCCACCTGCATGCGGGTGTTGCCGGCGAACTCTGCGATGGCGTTGGAGACCTGCAGCGCGAGCTCGCGGGTGGGGGCGAGCACCAGGGCCTTTGCCGGGGCGCCTTCGTTTTGGAGGGTCTGGACCATGGGGAGGCCGAAGGCCGCAGTCTTGCCGGAGCCGGTGCGGGCGCGGCCGATTACATCACGACCCTCGAGGAGCACCGGGATGGCGGCCTCCTGGATGGGGGTGGCCTTCTCGAATCCCATGTTCGTGAGGGTCTCTACGAGGGCCGGGTCGAGACCGAGCGCTCCGAACGGCGAACCGATCTCTTCTTGCTTTTCCACGAATTCTCCTGTAGGAGTCTCAGATCTATCGTCTCATGGGGTAGAAGGCTTGCGCTTTCCCGCTTCAGGTGCCCCCCAGTCGGGTCCCAGAATCGGACCGGCTTAGGTGGGCTGCGGGGTTTCGCCATCTTGGTGCGGGGCGCACTCCAGCGGATGGAGCCCCTCTCAGGAGGTCGAGGGCGACCTGAGGCCAGCATTCGGTGAGCGCGTGGGCTACATGGCCGCACGAGGAGGGTCTCATGGGCTTGTTCACCTTGACAGACGAGTGCGAGAATGCCATCGAGCGATGGAACGGCGTGGTCGGGCGCCCCAGCGAATATGCCCGCGGGGTCGAGCGGATTCGGGTGTTCGAGAATCGCTTCATCGAGGACTGGTTTGCGACGGCTCACCCGGTGCTGCCTGGGCTGTGGACGATTCCGGCGACGGCGGCGTGCTTGTGGTTCGGGTGGCAGTGGGCGGGCCTGGGTGCCACGGTGGGCCTGTTCCTCGCCGGGGTTCTGCTGTGGACGCTGATGGAGTACATGCTGCACCGGTGGGCCTTTCATCGGGTGCCGGGAAAGTCTCGCTTCGATCGGGTGCAGATGTATATGCTCCACGGCTACCATCACGACTACCCCAACGATCCGTGGCGGCTGGTTGCGCCACCGATCATGGCTTGGCCACTGGCTCTCATCGTGGTGGGCTTGTACTCGGCGCTGATCGGTGTGGCCTACGCGCTTCCGCTCATGGGGGGCACCATGATCGGCTACCTCGCCTACGACTGGACCCACTACTACGAGCACCATGCAAAGCCCAGTACCGCGCTCGGCAAGTGGCTCCGCAAGCTGCACTACCTGCATCACTACGACGACCCCGAGTGGAACCACGGGATCTCCGGACCGCTGTGGGATTTTGTATTCTTCACCTACCGCGACAAGAGTCGGAAGCAGGTGGAGCGCGAGAGCCAAGACCGGGCGGCCTGAGCTTTCGGGCGGGCAGGCTCGAATTTTGGTTTAGTCTGCGGCATGGGCAGCGGACGCATCGGGATCATGGGGGCGGGCAGCATTGGCTGCTACATCGGTGGACGTCTGGTCGCGCTGGGCTCTGATGTCGTGTTCATCGGCCGTCCCCGGCTGGGTAGCGAGGTTCATGCCCACGGGCTGCACACCTCGGGTGTGAGCGAAGTCGACACGCACTCCTCGGTCGTCCGCTGGAGCGAGCACCCCCGCGAGCTGGTGGGCTGTGACGCCGTGCTGGTCTGCGTGAAGAGCGCTTCCACGGCCCAGGTGGGCGAGGCCCTGGCCGATGTGCTCAGCCCGGAGGTGCCGGTCGTCAGCCTCCAGAATGGCGTGAGCAATGTAGAGAGCCTCTCCGTGCATCTGCCGTTGGTCGTGCCCGGTGTGGTCGAGTTCAATGTGCTCTCCATGGGCGAGGGTCGCTTTCACCGCGGCATGGACGGGCCCATCACCATCCAGAGGCACGAGGCGCTGGAGTCTCTGTTCTTCGCACTGCGGGCCACGGGTCTCCCCCTTCGTACCCCCGAGGATATCGGTCCCGATCAGTGGGCCAAGCTATTGATGAACCTGAATAATGCCGTCAGCGCGCTGTCTGGAGCGCCTACTCGGGATCTGGTTCGGGTGGCGGGCTACCGGCATATCGTGGCGTCCATCATCGAGGAGGGGCTGGCGGTGCTCGACGCGGCCGGCCAGCAGACCGCGTCGCTTCAGGGGGTCCCGGCCGCGTGGATGCCTCGAATTCTCCGGCTACCCTCGCCCCTGGTCCGCTTGGTCGCGGCCGCTCGAATGCGGGTCGACCCACGGGCTCGCTCCTCGATGTGGGAAGATCTGCAGAAGCGCCGAATCACCGAGGTTCCCTACCTCAATGGCGAGATCGTCGCTCTGGCTCAGAAGGTCGGTGTGCCGGCCCCCCTCAACGCGCGCATCGTCCAGCTCGTACACGAAGCGGAGTCCGCGGGGGCGGGCTCGCCGGGCTACTCGGCAGAGGAGCTCTGGGCGCGCCTGACCGCGCCTTGACAATCGGCGGGTTCGGGCTAATCAACTGGCGTCTGACCCTTCTTTTTTCGGGGTGGATGTTTTTTCTGTGGAGCATCGGATGAGTCTTCGTCCCCTGATGGCGGTCCTGGTCACCGCCTTTGTCCTGCCGGGCTGCGGCACGGGCTTTGGCCCGGCCCCAGACCCGCACCAGTTCTTCCGCTCTTCGACCCGCACCACCTGCGAGGACGCCTCGCTGCTCGGCTTCGTCAACGAGTCCGGTACCTCGGCCGATGCGCTCAAAGCGGCGGGCGTGCATCCACGGGGCGCGGACAATCTCGTCGCCAAGCGCAACGGGTCCGACGGGGTCGCGGGTACGGGAGACGACTTCGTGTTTACCACTGTCGCCCAGGTCGATGCCGTACCCTGGATCGGCAAGGTGTCGATCGACAGCCTCTACACCAGCCAGGCCCGGCTCTGTGATGTCGTCGCCGACCCCGAGTACGCCTGCATGGAGACCACGGTCTCCGAGTATCTGTCGGCTGCCGACACCACCAAGGAAGACCTGACCGAGATCGGGATCCCTTCCCGCGGGGCCACCGAGATCATCAAGACCCGCAATGAGACCGATGGGCTGCCTGCGACCGCAGATGATGTCCGGTTCAACTCCCTGGACGATATCGACTCCGTGCCCCAGGTGGGCCCGCAGACTCTGGCCGATCTGCTGGCGTGGGGTTTGTCCCAGTGCCAGAGCAGCGCCCAGGTGGTGTTCAGTCCCAAGGAGTACGAGGCCAGCCATCTCGCCGAGGTCGCCAAGCGTCTCGACGGGGCCCGCCGAAGCATCGACATCGCGATGTACTCCCTTCGGGATGGCGGTGTGAAGGATGCCATCTTCCGCGCCGCCGGCCGAGGGGTGCAGATCCGCATGGTGCTCCAGGGGGCTTCCGAGGACCGAAAGGACCCCGTCGGCACGGACTCATCGCGCTACGAGGACGCGGGAATCGAGGTCCGGTGGATCAACAAGATCATGCACCACAAGGCCGCCATCATCGACGGCCCCCGGGATGTGGCCTCTCAGGCCGGCACGGGCACCCTGGTCACGGGCAGCGGCAACTGGTCGTACAGCGCAGGCACCCGGTTCGACGAGAACACCCTGTTCATCGAGGGGGATGCGCGGCTCAACCTCCAGTTTCAGCGCGAGTTCAACCTCATGTGGGACAACGGGCGCCCGGTCGTGTGGAACGAGTCCATCGTCACCGAGCCGGCCATGGCCGTGCTCGACTCAGACCTCGGCGTGGCAGAGGGGGCCGGCGCGCTGTTCACCTCGGCGAACTTCGAGGCCTACGACAACAGCCGCTACGGCCCCACCTTCCGGCAGCTCCCGGCCAGCTCCAAGGTCCGCGACGCCATGGTTCAGCTCATCCAGCAAGCCGACGAGAGCATCTGGATCGCCTCGGGTCATATGCGCTCTCGGCCCATCTACGACGCGCTGCTCGCCAAGCGCATGTCCGATCCAGACATCGATATCCGGGTCTACCTGGACGGCCAGGAGTACATCAGCCAGGGCTACCACCAGACCGAGCTGGAGGAGCACCAAGCCTGCCTGGAGGCGGCGGTCGACGACTCCGACTACCGCGACTGCATCGATGATGGCTACTACTTCGGCGTGGCCCTGGCCAACGCGGGCATCGATGTGCGCTACAAGTACTACTCCTACCGCTGGGACTACACCTACGCCGATCAGATGCACCACAAGTACTTCCTGATCGACCGCGAGATCGTGGCCACGGGCAGCTACAACCTGTCGCCCAATGCCGAGTTCTCCACCTTCGAGAACGTGGTGATGCTCCACGCCGGCCAGTACCGCGAGGTGGTCGCCGGCTACGCCAACAACTTCGAGACCATCTGGGAGACCAACCGCCAGGACGATCTCGCGATGTACTGGGGCCTGCTCGATCAGGTGGTGGACACCAACGAGGACTTCCCCATCGTGTTCACGCCGATGGCGCTCTCCCACAGCGAGGTCAACTTCCTCAAGGACGCGATGGTTGAGAACTGTCCCGACATCAACTCCGACCCCTACCGCGACAACCCGGGCGCACACCGGGTCTGCGACCGCTAGGACGCCCATTCGGCGGCCTATTTCGCCGAGAACTCCGGAGGTCTGTCTTGTTCTTGCTGTCCCTGTCCGCACTCGCCGGCTCCACCCCCGAGCTGTCGATCCCGTACGAGAAATTCACTTTGGACAATGGCCTGGAGGTGATCCTCCACCAGGACCGCTCGGACCCCATCGTGGCGGTGGCGACGGTCGTCCACGTCGGGTCCAGCCGCGAGGAGCTAGGCCGCACCGGGTTCGCCCACTTCTTCGAGCATATGTCCTTCAACGACAGCGAGAATGTGCCGCGTGGAGCGAACCGAAAGCGCATCGAGGAGCTCGGAGGGCGTCGCAATGGCGGCACCAGTCGGGACTACACCGTCTACTACGAGGTCGTGCCCTCCGATTCCCTGGAGAAGATCCTATGGATCGACTCGGATCGGCTTGGCTATATGATCAACACGGTCACCGAGGGGGCGCTGCAGAACGAGAAGCAGGTGGTCAAGAATGAGAAGCGCCAGCGTGTCGACAACGCGCCATATGGGCACACGGGCTCGGTGATCTCGAGCGAGCTCTACCCCGAAGCGCATCCGTACAGCTGGTCGGTCATCGGCAGTCTTGCAGATCTCGACGCGGCCACCCTGGACGATGTACGTACCTTCTACGACCGCTGGTATGGGCCCAACAACGCCACCCTGGTGTTGGCGGGGGACTTCGAGATTCAGCCCACTCGCACGCTCATCGAGTCCTACTTCGGCGAGATCGAGCGGGGACCGGAGGTTGCAGATCCCGAGCCACAGCCCGTGGCGATGGACGAGACCCGCTCCGTCTACCACCTCGACAGCTTCGCCAAGCTCCCCGAGCTGAGGCTGGTCTTCCCGGCGGTTCACGGGCTTCATGAAGATGTGTATGCGCTGTCGGCCCTGGGCGAACTCCTCGCCGAGGGCAAGCGCGCCCCGCTGTATCGCGAGCTGGTCGAGCGCCTGGGTATCGCGGCCAGCGTCTCGGCCTGGGCCTCACCGGGCGAGGTGGCGGGTACGTTCACGATCCGGGTACGGGCTAAGGAAGGGGTCGATCTGGACGCGGTCCTTGAGGGGGTCGAGACGGCCCTGGCGGACTTCGCAGCGAATGGCTTCGACCCGGCCGACCTCGCCCGCATCCAGGCCCGCCAGGAACGCCAGACCTACGAGGATATGGCCGGGGTTCTCGACAAGGCCCGGCAGCTGGCCATCAACAACGAGCTCGCGGGCGACCCGGGCTATGCGGCGGTCGAGCTGGAGCGCATGCGGGCGGTCGATACAGACGCGGTGAACGCCGCCTTCGACACCTGGCTCCATCATCGGCCCCACCTGATCACCAGCTTTGTGCCCAAGGACCAGCCCGAGCTCGCGGTAGAGGGGGCGACCGAGGCCGAGGTCGTGCAGGAGCAGGTGGTGAAAGGAGCCGAGGCTCCGCCCGCCGTGGTCGAGGATGGAGAGTTCGAGCGCACGCCCACGAAGTTCGCCCGCGCCGAGGAGCCGGGCTTCGGCAAGCCCAGCGAGATCGGGCCGCCCGCCGTCGAACACCGCGAGCGCGCGGATGGAATGGGGCTGTACCTCATCGAGCAGGACGAGGTCCCGCTGGTTCGGTTCAGTGTGAGCTTCGACGGCGGCCACCGGACCGAGCCCATCGAGCGCTCGGGCATGGCCTCGGTGCTGGCCGAGCTCCTCAACGAGGGCACCAAGCAGCGCACGCCGGAGCAGCTCGAGGATGCCATCGGCGAGTACGGTGCGAGCATCCGGGTGAGCGGTGGGCGCGACTCCATCCTGCTCCAAGGGCGCTGCCTGGCCAGCCAGTTCGACGAGGTCTTCGATCTCGCGGTCGAGATGCTCACCGAGCCCCGCTTCGATGCAGTCGAGCTCGAGCGCATCCTGGCCGAGAGAGAAGCGGGCTTCGCGGTCCGCGTGGGAGATGCGCGCGCGGTCTCGGGGGTCGCGTTGAACACCGAGGTCTATGGGCTCGACCACCCCTATGGCTGGCCTCAGGATGGCACCTCGCGGACCCTCGCCGGGCTGACGGTGAAGGAGCTGAAGAAGCACTACAAGCGCAGCTTCTCCACGACGGTGACCGATGTGGAGGTGGTGGGTGCGGTGCCCATCGAGCGGGTCGAGGCTGCGGCGGGTCGCCTCGCAGCCGGTCTGCGCAGCAAGCCCGTGGCCCCGGTACCGCTTGCCGACCCCTCCCCCCGAAACGCCGGCCATGTCGTGTTCATCGACGTGCCGGGTAGCAAGCAGAGCGTGCTTTACGTCGCCTCGGCGGCCATGTCTCGCAGCGACCCCGCCTTCTTCGACCTGGACGTGGCCCATCGCAGGCTCGGCGGGGGCAGCAGCGCTCAGCTCTTCCAGAAGCTGCGCATCGACAAGGGCTATACCTACGGCGCCTACTCCTTCCTCTCGGTCCGGGCGCTCCCGGGTATCGCCGGGATGTACACCAGCGTCCGAGCGAATGTCACCCTGGAGTCCTTGGAGATCCTCCGGGATCTGTACACGGGCTATGGCGACAGCTTCGATGCGACCCAGCTCGAGATCACCCGGACCGTCATCGGCAAGTCCGAGGCGGTGAAGTTCGAGACGCTCTCCGCTCGGCTGGATCATCTCCAGCTGCTGGCGGCCTACGATCTACCCGTCGACCTGCTACAGCAGCGCCGCGCCCGGCTCGCAGCCCTCGAGGTCGACGATGTGAAGCAGGCCATCCAGACCTGGATGAAGCCCGAGGATCTGGTGTGGGTCGTGGTCGGCGATGGGCAGACCCAGCGCGCAGAGGTCGAGCGCTTCGGGCTGCCGGTGGTCGAGGTCTCGGCAGCGGCTGCCAACGAGGTGTCGCGAGAGTAGGCCGCTCGCGCCTATTCGTCCAGATCCATCGCGCAGCGTGCGCCCATGCCGCCGTACTGGAAGTCCCGCGGATGGAAGGTGCGGGCCTGGGTGCGGGGCTCGGCCAAGCTGCCGATGGCCCCGCCGCGCATGACCTTGAAGTCGAAGTTCATATCGAGTCGTGCGCTGCCATCCGTGGGGTGGTCGAGGTAGTCGTCCCAGTACCAGTCCTCGGTCCACTCGAACAGATTCCCCGCCATCTCGCACAAGCCCAGTGCGTTGTCGCCGAGGGGGTGGGTGCAGCTGGGCCACATCCCCCCCGCGCCGGGGCACCAGGGACCGACGGGAGGGCCCTGGCCGATATTCGCGCGGTCGCAGTCGGGCAGAGGAGTGTCCCCCCAGGGGTAGGCGATGCCGGTCCCGCCCGCGGTAGCGGCGTATTCCCACTCGGACTCGGTGAGCAAACGACCGCCAAACCACTCGCAGAAGTCCTTGGCCTGGTACCAATCGATGCAGTCCTGGGCGTAGTCCGCCACGGTGCCGTCCTGGCAGTTGGTGGGGGGGGCGGTGCAGTCCCCGTCGAGCACGCAGTCCCAGTAGTCCGTCGACTGGACCTCGTGGACCATGATGGCGAAGCTGGGAACGCTGACCAGGTGCTGGGGGGACTCGCTGGGGGCGACGGCGGGATCGGTCCCCATCAGGAAGGAGCCTCCGTCCACGCGCACCCAGGGGTAGGGGAGCGAATCGGCCGTGTCTGCCGTGCTGGATGCGGTGTCGGCCGTGGAGCGGACCGCTGTGGAGCCGGTGTCTCCGGTAGCGGCCGTGTCTGCGTCTGCGTCTGTGTCTGCGTCTGCGTCTGTGTCTGTGTCCGTGTCGGCGTCTGAGTCGGAGTCCGTGTCGGCGTCGGAGTCCGTGTCGGCGTCTGTGTCCGCGTCCGCGTCCGCGTCGGTATCTGAGTCTGAGTCTGTGTCCGCGTCGGAGTCTGTGTCCGTGTCCGCGTCGGAGTCTGTGTCCGCGTCGGAGTCTGCTTCGACCGGAGGCTGTGGCTCGGAGGTCTTACAGGCGAGCAGCCCGAGCAGGAGCAGCCTCATGGTTCGAGGCTCATGGCGCAGCGAACCCCCATGCCGCCGTACCAGAAGTCTGGGGGATGAAAGGTGCGGGCGCGGACGCGGGGGTCGACCAGGCTGCCGATCCCGCCGCCTCGCATCGACCGGAAGTCGTTGTTCATCTCGAGGCGGGGGCTGCCATCGGTCGGGTGGCCGTTGTAGTCGTCCCAGTACCAGTCCGCGACCCACTCGAAGGCGTTTCCGCCCATATCGCAGAGACCGAGGGGGGTGTCGCCGAGGGGATGGGTGCAGACCTCCCACATGCCCTCGCCATTGCAGGAGGGGCCATTTCCCTCGCCCTGGCCGGTGTTGGAGCGGGTGCAGTCGAAGGGCTCGTTGCCCCAGGGATACTCGACCTCGAGCCCTCTCGAGGTGGCGGCGAACTCCCACTCCGACTCCGACGGGAGCCGGCCGCCGTACCACTCGCAGAAGGTCGTCGCTTGGGCGTGGTCGATGCAGTTGACGGGGAGGTTGGGATTGGAGTCGTCGTAGCAGCTGGCGTCGCGGGGGGTGCACACGCCGTCGGCGATGCAGTCGGAGTAGTCGCCGACCAAGGCCTCGTGGCGCATGATGGCGAAGGCGGGCAGGGTGACCTCGTGCTGGGGGAGCTCGCTGGGTTGAGCGGTGGGGCCCGGGCCGCCCATGAGGAAGCTGCCGGCTTCGAAGACGACCCAGGGCTCGTCGAGGCCGTAGCCGCCGGTGTGTGGGACATCCGTCTCGGTCGGACCGGTGTCCGCCGTGGATGTGGGGGACGGTGGCACCGTGGGGACGGGGCCTGTGCAACCAAGAACCAGCCAGATCATGCTGCCCATGTAATACCCGATGGCATGCCGATCCGGTGGACCGATCTCAGACGAACCGCTGTGGCCACCTTGTTCGGGTGGTCGGTGCTCGCGTGGCAGTGTAGCCGGGCATTCCCATTCATCGCAGACGATACCCTGATCTCCCTGCGCTATAGCGAGCGCTTGGCCGCTGGACAGGGCCTGAGCTGGACGGATGGCGAGTGGGTCGAGGGCTACTCGAACCTGCTCTATGTGCTGCTCTGTGCCGCGCTGGGGGCGGTCGGGCTCGACCTGATCCTGGCTGCTCGGGTGATCGGGATCGGTGCGGCGGCGGCTGCGGTGCTGGGCGTGGCGGCCTACGGGGCTCGGAGTGGTTGGGGGCCGGCCCTGGCGGGGGCTGCGCTGCTTGGCGCCGCGCCCGGGCTGGGGATCTGGGCGGTGGGCGGGCTCGAGCAACCGCTGCTCGGCGCGCTGCTCGCCGGGGCATGGGGAGTGGCGCTGGTGGCGGATGAGCGTCGGGAGGGTAGGCTCGCGCTCGGGGCGGGCGGGCTGTTCGCTCTGGCGGCCTGGACCCGGCCCGACGCGCCGCTGTTCGCGGTCTTGGCGGGGGTCTGGGGCCTGAAGCGGGGGCCCGGCTTTGCGCTGCGGCTGGGGGCACCGGCGCTGGCCGCGGTCGCGCTGCAGCTCGGCTTTCGGTTGCTGTACTACGGCGACTGGGTGCCCAACACCGCCCATGCCAAGCTGGCCATGAGCTGGCATCGGGTCGAGACGGGGCTGGCCTATGTGTGGGAGGGCAGCTGGCCCATGGCGCTGCTGATCGGGGTCGCGGGGGTGGGCGCGGTCCGGACCGAGTCCCGGACCCGGTGGCTGCTGATCCCCGCTGTGGGGGCGTGGCTGGTCTACGTGGGGTTCATCGGCGGGGATATCTTCCCCGCCCGTCGGCATCTGCTCCCGATCCTGCCCGCACTCGCCCTGCTCGGTGGCCAGGCGTTTCGAGGCGGCTCTTGGCCCGTGTGGGCCGGGGCATTGGGGCTGGCGATGGGCAACGCGCTCGCCATGGATAGCTTCGACTCGGCCTATGCCCGCGGGCGAGCCGAGCGCTGGGAGTGGTCCTGCGGCATCATCGCCGCTGCGGTGGGGCAGAGCTTCCGTGAGGCCGACCCGCTGCTCGCCACCAATGCGGCGGGCTGCTGGCCCTATTTCTCGGGCCTGGACTCCCTGGATATGCTCGGTCTCAACGATTCTCATATCGCCACCCACCCCACTCCGATCCTCGGTCAGAAGCTCATCGGCCACGAGCTCGGTGATGGGGAGTATGTTCTTCGGCGGCAGCCCGATCTGCTGCTGATGGGCACCTGGGAAGGGGCGGAAAAACCCGGCTATTATGGGGAGAGGCAGCTCGCGAAGCTCGATGGATTCCGCTCCAGCTACCGGCTGGTTCGGTTCGAGTCCCAGGGGCAGAGCGCGTTGATCTGGGTTCGGCACTCCAGCGAACGCATCGGGCCGATTGCCGATGCGCACGGGGTGGTGCTGGGGCCGTGGCTATTCGGTAAGCAGGGTCCGGGCGTGGTCACGGTGCTGCCCAAGCAGGGTCGGCCCTACACCCGATTCGCGAAGGGGGCCCGGTCGAGCGCCTCGGTCGAGCTTCCGGCGGGTACCTGGAGGGTCGAGGTGGAGGGCCGGGGCCCGGCGGTGATCCAGCTCACCGGGGGCGAGGTCGTGGATGGGCAGACCGTGCGATTCGACCGGCGGGCACGGCTCGGAATCAGCTTGGTGGCTCGGGGCGGCCCGCTGCAGCTCGAGGGTGTGAGGCTCATCCGGCAGTAGCGCTAGCGCGCTCGGCGTCGACTGAGAGCCAGGGCGAATAGGCCCAACAGCCCGGTCCCCCGACCGGGACTTCCTTGGCAGCTGCAGCCCTTCTCATCGTCCTCACCGGAGGGATCGGGGAGGCTGTCGGGCGCGCATGCGGTGTCGTCCAAGACGCCGTCTCCATCGGAGTCTGGGTCCAGGTAGGCGCCGATGCCGTCTCCATCGACATCCGAGATACCCTCCTCCAGGGTGGAGATGCAGTCGTTGTCATCGTCCGGGTCGAGCACGTCGGGAATGGAGTCATTGTCGGAGTCCAGGAGATCTTGGGGAGAGCCGAACTCATCCGCGTCGCCCACCCCGTCCCCGTCGGCGTCCGGGGAGTTGAGAAGCAGCTCACACTCTTCATCGCTCAGCGAGAATGCCGCACAAATCAGAGCCTCCTCGGCATTGCTGAGCCCGTCGAGGTCGGGGTCAGCCGTGGGGCCATCGAGGTCATCGCTGTCGAGGTAGTCCACGATATCGTCCCCGTCGGAGTCATCGTCGAAGGGGTCGGAGTTGTTGTTGAGGTCCTCGTCGATGGTGGGAACACCGTCGTCGTCGTCGTCGTCGTCCAGGCGGTTGGGCGTGCCGTCGCCATCACTGTCCACGGCATCGGGGTCGATGAAGACCACCTCGGATACGACGGTAGGGTCGTTCGGGTCGAACACCGGACATATGTAGACATGTTCGAAGAGCCCGTCTCCATCGAAGTCTCGCCACTGCAGGTCCGGCCGTTCCCCGGGGTTGAGGGCGTTGGGACAGGTGAAGTCGATTCCGAGCAGCCCGCCGGGCTCGACATCTTGGTAGACCTCGCGTTGGGTGAGGATGCCGTCCTCATCGTCGTCGATGTCGACAGCGTCGGCCAGACCGTCTCCGTCCGTGTCTACTGGGGACCACCCCTGGTCGATCCAGGTGGGCAGATCGACCAGCACTCCCGATGTGCCGGGGCAGATCGTCGTAGCGCCGCTGGGGTGCAGATACCCGCTTGGGAGCATCTCCTGGCAGTCCAGCACGCCATCCCCGTCGGTATCCGGGTCCGCCGGATCGGTGCCGAGCTGTAGCTCCAGGATCGTTGAGAGATGGTCGCCATCAGGGTCCCCTGTTTCGCCATCGAAGTCGTCTCTGTCGATGTAGTTGGGGATCGTGTCGCTGTCCCAGTCCTCGAATGATTCGCACACATCGGGTCGGGAGAGGGTGTCGATGGTCCCATCTTCGTCGAGATCGATGAAGCTGTCGTTGTCGGAGTCCAGATCGAGGTAGTCGGGGATGCCGTCTCCGTCGGTGTCGGTGTTCTCTCCGAACTCGGGTTGCGCAGAGCCAACGGGGAGAAATCCGGTGGGGAGGCCGTCGTTGTCGTCGTCGGTGTCCAGGGCGTCGATGATCGTGTCGCTGTTGCCTGTGGTAATGACCCACAGGGCCGCGTCTTCCGCGTCCTGGGGATCTCGCACACAGTTCAGAGCCCCCGCTCCGCCGTTCGACTCGGCGTCGGTGTTCTGTGGCTGGAGCTTGGTTCGACCGATACAGGCGCCCAGGGGACAACCCCACTCGATTGCGTCCGGGACGGAGTCGCCATCGCTATCACCGAAGAGGCGGTCGGTGAGAAAGAATTCCTCGAAGTAGCTCTCGATGAAGTCGTCGTCGTCGTCCATATCCCGAGCGTCGGGGATGCCGTCTCCGTCTGTGTCATCGCCGAGGGCATCGAGATCCCCGTCGAGATCTTCGTTCCAGGTGTAGACCCCGTCTCCATCGTCATCGGCATCGAGGTAGTCCGGAGTGTCGTCCCCGATGGCTACACCGAGTGTGAGGGCAGCGGCCTGGAGGTCGGCGGAGAGTGTTTGCGGGTCGTCGGTGTTGCGGCCGACCTCGAGCAGGGTTGGTATGGTGTCGCCGTCGTCGTCCGGGTCACAGGCGTCGATGAGGCCGTCTCCATAGGGCGAACCATTGATCGCATCGAGATTGGTGCCGGTAGCTCCAAGTCCGAACTCAGTTCCGTCGTCGACGGAGTCCCCGTCTGAGTCGGCCGAGGTGGGATCCATACAGCCCGAGTCTCGCTCCGCGAGGTCGGAGACCCCGTCGGTGTCGGTGTCCGATGCGCAGTCGTTGGAGCCGAGGAGCTGCTCTTCGGTGAAGCTCAGTCCATCCTGGTCGTCGTCGCCGTCGGGGCCGTTCTGCCCATCGCAGTCGGAGTCCACGCCATCGCCGCACGTCTCGGTTGCTGGGGCGATGCTGACTTGCGGGTGTACCAAGCCCGGGTGAACGCCGGGGTCGGTATCGTCACAGTCGGCGTTGGAGTAGGACAAACCCGGGCCCAGACAGTCGATGATGCCGCCGGGGGCCGTGGTCGAGGTGCCGACGCCGTCTCCGTCGAGGTCGAGGTAGCATTCGACGGAGTCGACACCGTCGCAGTTCTGATCGATGCTGTCGAAGAGGACCTCGGCAGCGCCCGGGAATATGGTGGCCTGGCTGTCGTCGCAGTCCCCTGGTATCGAGCCATCGGAGCAGGCAGAGTCCTCGCAGAACCCGTCTCCGTCGTCGTCGATCGCGTTGGCATGGGCGACGGCGAGCAGGGCGAGCATCGAGAGAAGCATAGGACCTCCGTAGCTGGGATTGCACGGGTATCAAGCTCCTGGAAGGGCGAGAGTGGGGCGAGGGGATGTGTGGGTGAAAGTTCAGTAGCAAGCCCGGCTAGTCTGAAGAGTCACAATCGAGTTGTTGCATTCGAGAGTGTTCTCTCTGGCATTGCTCATGCACTCTCCCGAGAGCGGCAGACCTCGTTGGAAGGGCCCACAAGACGGCTCCACGAGCGGCTCCAGCCTCCACCCGCTCGTCGCTATGGCCTCCGAATCCCCAGACTCCGGTGCCCAAGCCAGGTGACCGTGCTGAGCAAGAGCAGCGCCATGCCCTGGTGGGCGACCGCGACCGGGATGGGCACGCTCAGCAGCACCGTGGCCATGCCCAGCCCGAACTGCGCCAGGACCGCCGTACCGAGCCCGATTCCGGGCGCGCGGAGCGCTCCTCCCCGGCGAATCGCCGCGCCGGCCAGGGCGAGGCAGGCACCCAGCACGACGAAGGCCAGGGCCCGATGCACCCAGTGGATGGCCCCTGGTACAAAGACCGTGCTCGCGAAGAAGCCCTGCTGGGCGTCGATCCATGGCATCGGGCTGTAGAACCCGTTCATGCTGGGGAAGGTCGAGCTGACCCAGCCCGCCCGGGTGCCGGCCATGAACGCGCCCCACAGCACCTGGAGTATCACCAGGGCCCAGGTGAGTAGCACCGCAGACCGAAACCCACGGGAAGCGGGCGCGGTGCCCGGGGCCATGGGGGAGAGCCCGAGCCGAACCCAGAGCACCGCCTGAGCGACCACGAAGGCGAGGCACAGGTGCGCGGCGAGGCGCAGGTGGGAGACGTGGGGGTCTTCGACCAGCCCACTCTTGACCATATACCAGCCGAGCAGCCCCTGGGAGCCGCCGAGCGCGATGAGGCCCAGGGTCTTCAGCGCCAGGGAGCGATCGAGGCGCCGCATTCCGAGCAGCACCAGCCAGGGTCCGGCAACCACCAGCCCGATGCTCCGCCCGAAGAGCCGGTGCAGATACTCCCAGAAGAAGATCTGCTTGAAGTCGGCGAGCTCCATCCAGTCGTTGACCTGGGTGTACTGCGGGGTCTGCTTGTACAGCTCGAAGACTTCGGCCCACGCGGCCTCGTTGAGGGGAGGCAGGGCCCCCATGAGCGGGTGCCACTGGACCATCGACAGCCCGGACCCGGTGAGCCGGGTGATGCCGCCGATCATCGTCATCGCCAGGATCATCAGGAACACGGCGGAGAGCCAGGTCTTGACGAGGGGATCGTGTTGGGGGCGAGCGGGCATGGTGGACCGGGGGTGGGTCAGTGGATGTATCCGGATGGGTCGGACTGGGCTGGATCGGGAGCTTTCGGGGGAGCCCATTCCAGCGCTCTGTGCTCTTCGACCGTCCCAGGTACAGGCGGGGTGTCGGAGTGGGAGTGAGCGCGCTTTCCTCGAGCACCGAGCACCGAGACCCGAACGGCCCAGTGTTGATGCCCCTACGTGACCCATACGCTTCCAGCAGTACAAAAAGCGGGGGGCGCCTAAGCGCCTCAGTGCCCAGCTTATCTGGCCAGCCCCGCGAGCAATCGGCCCACCTGGCGGATCTTCGCGGAGTGTGCGTCCCGCTTTCCCCGGCGAATGATGTCGAGGGCTGCAGCCGCCTCTCCGGCCGAGCCCAGCGCGATCTCGTAGTGGTTGAGCCGCGCCCTGCCGCTGCGACCGCGGCCCTCGGCGATGTTGAGCACGGTGGAGTCGGCGGAATCGACGAGGTGGTTGAAGACCTTTCGGTCGATGGCGGGGATCTTGAGGGTGCGGACGAAGAGGGTGAATTCCATGGCGAG
>Ga0316208_1000347_pt1 | contig 59830 bp, 62 predicted proteins | sample 3monopyrite_MG_FD_204944 | JGI IMG/M metagenome (GOLD analysis project Ga0316208, IMG submission 204944) | Microbial mat bacterial communities from mineral coupon in-situ incubated in ocean water Damariscotta River, Maine, United States -... | ecosystem: Environmental > Aquatic > Marine >... | reverse complement strand
TCGTGGCCCACGAAAATGCGGGTGTCATCCGGCAAGGTCAGGATTTTCTGGATCGAGGCGTAAAGATCTTCTGCCGATCCGCCCGGAAAATCGCAGCGCGCCGTGCCAAAGTCAGGCATGAACAGCGTATCGCCGACAAACGCCGCATCCCCGATCACGTAGGTCAGACAGGCTGGGGTATGACCGGGCGTGTGCAGTACATCGGCCCGCATCTGGCCAATGTGGAAACTGTCACCATCGTTGAACAGCGCCTCAAACTGAGAGCCATCACGCTGGAATTCGGTGCCTTCGTTAAAGACCTTGCCGAACGTGTCCTGCACAATCGTGATATTTGCGCCAATGCCAATCTGCCCACCAAGATGGTCTTGCAGATAGGGGGCAGCGGAAAGGTGGTCGGCGTGGACGTGGCTTTCCAAAATCCAAGCGACCTGCAGTTCTTCTGATTTGATCCAGGCGATGATTTCATCAGCCGATTGTGTGTCGGTGCGCCCGGCTGCCTGATCATAGTCAAGCACGCTGTCGATAATCGCGCAGTTGCGGCCATCGGGCTCGCGCACGACATAGGATACGGTATTGGTGGCGTCGTCGAAGAAAGCTTTTACATTGGGTGTCATGTCGAATCTCCTTTGACGAGCAAGATAGTAGGTTCTTTACATATTTCAATATTGAAATGTGTTATTGTTTGAGGTATGGTTGTTTCTATGGAAAATCCTGTTCAATTTCTCGCCGATCCGATGGATGCTGCCGCCGAAGATGCGGCTGATTTGCTCAAGTCGCTGTCAAATGCCGGTCGCTTGCGCATTCTGTGCGCCCTGGTTCCGGGCGATCTGACGGTGCGTGAGCTGGAAATCGCGCTGGGCGCCAGCCAGTCTTATGTCTCTGGTCAACTGTTGCGGTTGCGCGCCGAGGGCCTTGTTGCCTGCGAACGTGACGGTCGCAGCATGCGCTATCGGTTGTCCGACCCACGCATTCGACCATTACTAGAGCGCATTTACGAGTTGTTCTGCACTGTTTGATGGGCTGCAAGCTCGGCCCGCGCCACTTGCCTGCGGTGCACGGCATCCGGTCCATCCGCCAGCCTTAACGTGCGCAAATGGGTCCATTGGCGTGCCAGCGGTGTATCTTGTGAAACGCCCGCCGCACCATACATCTGAATCGCCTTATCGGTGATATCGAGCGCGACTTGCGGGGCGACCACCTTGATCTGGCTGATCCAAGGGGCCGCTGCGCGCCTGTCCCCCTGATCCATCATCCATGCGGCCTTGAGGCACAACAACCGGGCCTGCTCTATGTCCATGCGTGCCTTGGCGATAATGTCGAAATTCTCGCCCAATTGCGCCAGCGGCTTGCCAAAAGCCTCTCGCGCAACGGCGCGTTGGCACAAAAGCTCGAGCGCCTTTTCGGCCTGCCCAATCGCGCGCATGCAGTGATGAATGCGCCCCGGCCCCAGCCGTCCCTGCGCGATCTCAAATCCGCGTCCTTCGTCCAGCAGCAGGTTTTCGGCAGGCACCCGCACGTTGTCGTAGCGAAAATGCATATGCCCGTGTGGCGCATCGTCGTGACCGTAAACCTCCATCGCGCGCAGCTTTTCGATGCCGAGGGTATCACAAGGAACCACGATCATCGAATGCCGCTGATGTTTCGGCCCGTCAGCGCGGGTACGCACCATGACGATATGCACCGCACAACGCGGATCGCCCGCGCCGGTCGCCCACCACTTTTCACCATTGAGAACATAGTGATCCCCGTCGCGTTCGCATCGCATCGCAATATTGGTGGCATCCGAACTGGCCACATCCGGTTCGGTCATCAGATAGGCAGAGCGGATTGCGCCAGACATCAATGGCTTCAGCCAACGTTCCCTCATCGCCTCGGTCCCGTAGCGGGCGAGGACCTCCATATTGCCGGTGTCGGGTGCGTTGCAGTTAAAGACTTCGGCTGCGAGATGACTTTTGCCCATTTCCTCGGCCAGATAGGCGTATTCAACCGTGTTCAATGCAGGTCCGTCGCGGAACGTATCCCAGAAATTCCACAACGCCCGGTCTTTTGCCTTGGACTTGAGACCTTCGAGGATTTCGCTCTGGCGACATGTCAGGGTCCAGCGGTCGCCGACGCCAACCTCATCCAGAAACGCAGCATCGCGCGGCGCAATCTCATCCGCAATCATCGCCTTGACCGCCGCCAGCACCGGCTTCAGACGTTCGGTTTGTCCCAGATCCATTTTCGCGCCTCACTCTAGTGTCGCGCCATCGTGCATGGCGGGGGCAGGGGGGTCAATCAATGGGTTGCGCGTTGTGAAACAGGAGGTCCTAATGGCGTCATGAAAGAAGCCGCGCAGAACCTTGGGGTCAGCCTGTCTGATCTGAATGCCTATCTCTGTGATGCCATTTCCGAGTTTGATGGGTTGATCGAAACCACCCAATTCGGCACTGGTCAGTCAAACCCGACCTTTCGCCTGAATGCAGCAAGCGGCACATATGTGCTGCGCAGCAAACCGCCCGGTCGGTTACTGCCCTCCGCCCATGCGGTCGAGCGTGAATTTCGCGTGATGCAGGCGCTGGCCGAAACGGCGCTGCCGGTGCCAGAGGTGCTGCACATGGCAGAGGCCGACGCTTCGCCCAGCGGGCGTGCCTTCTTTATCATGCGCTATTTGCCGGGGCGGATTTTTTGGGACCCTGCCTTGCCTGAATGCAACCGCGCTGAACGTGCGGCAATCTATGACGCGATGAATGCAGCACTCGCCACGCTGCATGAGGTGGATGTCGAAAGCCTTGGTCTTGGCGATTATGGCAAGCCCGGCAATTACTTTGCACGACAACTGGAACGCTGGAGCAAACAGTACCTTGCCTCGGTTGAATATCCGAGCGATGCGATGTCAAAACTCATGGCCTGGCTGGAAACCCATATGCCCGGCGACGACGGGCAGGTCGCATTGGTGCATGGCGACTGGCGGCTTGATAATATGATCTTTGCAGCGGATGCGCCGCAGATTGCAGGCGTGCTGGATTGGGAGTTGTCAACGCTGGGCCACCCGATGGCCGATCTGGCCTATCAATGCATGCAATGGCGGTTACCAAATCAGGGCGACATGCGCGGGCTGGCCGGGGTGAACCGTGCCGCAAAGGGGCTGCCGTCAGAGGCGCAATATGTCGCTGATTATGCCGCACGCCGCGGGCTGGGTCCGATCGAAGACTGGCCGTTCTATCTGATATTTGCGTTCTTTCGGTTGGCGGCCATTCTGGCAGGCGTTGCGGCGCGGGCGGCGGCGGGCAATGCCTCAAACCCCGAAATGGCACGCAGGTACGGGGCGGCCGTTCCTGCTTTGGCCGCGATGGCGACTATCGTGATGCACGAAGGTCCTGACCCTAGCCCAGCATCACGCCGATGACGACAGCCATCAGGCCGATCATGGACACGAAAAGCGCACCCAGGTTAATTGGCAAGATCCTGGAAATGCGCGCGCGCAATTCATCATCAGGCAACTTTGCGCGTTTGGCGCGGATCACGGCGGCGATGCTAAAGATAATGCCGCACAAACCCACGACCGACAAAGCCGCACCAATCCAGACGATGATTTCCATGACCACTCCGCAGTTTTGGCCGACCTACCGCGCAGGCGGGCGCTTCGCAAGGGTTGCAGGCACCTGGGGCAGGGGCTAGTCAGTGGCAAACCTTCAGGAGAGCTTTGATGAACGATACCGTGACCGAGACCGCAAGCACCGTTGCCGGACAAGAACTGCGTCAGTTTGTGGAACGCTATGAGCGGCTGGAGGCCGAGAAAAAAGACATCGCCGACGGCCAGAAAGAGGTGATGGCAGAGGCCAAAGGGCGCGGCTATGACACCAAAGTGCTGCGCAAGATCGTGGCCATCCGAAAGCGGGACGCAAACGATCTGGCCGAAGAAGAGGCGGTTATGGAAATGTACAAAGCGGCACTGGGGATGTAGCGCTCAGTCGAAGGGCAGTATCAGCTCTACCCCGTCCATCTTGGCAATCACGTCAAGATCGGCCTCGTAGGCCTCAGTCATTGCTTGCACCATCAGATCGTCCAGTTCAGGCAGGCCGATGCTGTCCTCGATCAGATCGGGCAGAGCGTGCGCTTCTAGCACATCGGCGATCAGATTTTCACGGGCTTCGACATCACCGGGGGCGATGCTGTCCATGCGCATAGCTAACTCCTGCATCCCTTGCCGCGTGATGATGTCCGACAGGATATCGAATTGCCCGGTCATCGGCGTATCATCGGCGACCCCCGATTGCAGGCGCATCAGCTCTTCCCAGATCAGCGGCGTGTCTTCGTTGCACCAGACATAAAGGGGCGTTTGAGGGGCTGCGCGTTTGATCCTGCGCACAACATCGGACCAATGCACCTCTTGCGGCGGCAGAACGCCCAAGTACTGCGCCAGACTGCTGACATCAGCACGGCGCATGGTTTCCTGCAGAAAACTGGCCGGGTGACGCAGGCCCATAAACAGTGAAACCTCGTCATCAGGAAACAGGGCGTGCAAGCCATGCACTTTCTTTTCGGCCTGATGGTAGAAGACGCTGTGATCGAAGATGCGCTTTGGAATAGTGATGAAATTGTCATTGGCCAGCACAATGCGGGCAATGTCGTCGTCCTCCACGATCGCATCCAGCAACACATCACGCGCACCGCCTGCCGGCGTGCCCCCATCAAGGCTCTCGATCGCCTCGCGGATCAGTTTGCGATACTTGCCGGGCCCGGGCACGGCGATACCTTGCTGCAAGAGGGCATCGGCATTTTTCAGAATAGATTTCAGCAACCGGTCTTCATCCGTGCAATTCGCGCCGATATGAAATGCGATCTGCATGAGGGGCCTTCTTGCTTGTGCGACTTGGGGCATCATAGGTAGATTTGCACCGCGCGAAAGCGGCTTTGCGCGATAAGGATATATCACCATGTCCGGGCAGCGGGTTTTTTCAGCGGACAGCGCGAAAACACCATTGCATCTCGCGGTTTCCCCCTGCTATATGCCGCCCATTCGGTGCAGCCGATCCACACTGTGCAGTGCGCCAGTGCCCCTATAGCTCAGCTGGTAGAGCAACTGATTTGTAATCAGTAGGTCCGCGGTTCGAGTCCGTGTGGGGGCACCACTAAAACACCGATCAAACACCAGTAAAACGCTATGATAGCAATAAGTTACCTCAGTTAAATGAGGTACTCCTGCAATCTGTGGTTGGGTTTAACTGGTGTTAGATCGTAACGTGATCCTTGTAACGAAACGGTCATTACAAGGATGCCGAGATGCCCCAAATCGAATTCAATTTGGACTTCAAGAAGGGCTGTGGCGGTGAAATGCCACGCGGCCCTGGCATTTACGCCGAGATTCATTGGCCGACCATGAGCCTTCGCATCGGCGAAAGTAAGAATGTCCACGCGCGCAATCGCGGGCACATCAACTGGGCCAACAAACACCGCGCGGGCACACACAACGAAAAAGAGACCAATCGCCGAGGCATTATCGTCGATTTGGTCAAAGAGTGGGGGTCCGAAGGGCTCGAGCATTTCTTGATCTCAGGCGATCCACGTCTCGCTGACCGAGAGTTACGCGTTGAATGCGAGAAGGAACTGCATGAGTGGGCGCGCCGTCAAACGACGTTCCGCGACATCAACACTCAGCGTGGTTACCGCACGACCAATTGAGAGGATACGATATGCCCCATATTAAGTTCACGGATTCGACCCTCAAGTCGCTGTCCGCTGCCAAAACGACTTGGTTCACAGACCCATCATGCAAAGGCTTACGACTCTGCGTCACAAAAAGCGGCGTCAAAACTTGGTACGTCAACAAGTGGGACCCGACATCGCAGAAAACGCGCTCGGTCACCTTCGCTGCGCGGAGGATGGACGGCTGGTCTCGGAGAACCGACCTTTCGCTGCTTCGTGTTCGAACTCAACAGATGCGGACGAAGCGGCCATTGAGCCTCTTATGTTCAAATGCGCTTCGGGCCCAAAGCCGCCGTTCACCGAGCGTTTGTGATGCAGCACTCGCAGCCCGCACTGCCGACATACGTTGTGAAAGAGAGATCAATGGGGAACGTAGTCACAGATTGCGGGACAAAACGGCATTAAGCGACTGTTGCAGGCGCTGAGATGTTCGCATTCTCAGTGTATCATCAGCCGCGGTGCCTCAATCGGTGGTCGGTAATTTCATGGATACGGAAAAGCGGCCCGCCGATCGCGAGAGAACAAGTTTGCCGGTGTAACTTTCGACCACCGCTTTGGCGATAGGAAGCCCCAAACCTGATCCCGCGCTTGGCCCGATTTGACCGAAGCGGCTCATCGCGCGATCGAAGTTTTCGGGAGCGATGCCGACGCCGTCATCACTGACGACGACCTGGAAGGTCTTGGACGACATGCTGGCATTCAGAGTGACGGATGTCAGGTTGACTCCACCGTGCAGGCTAGCGTTGGTCAGCAGGTTGAGCACCGCCTGCTCAAACATGACGGGATCGCCGACCAGCTGAACTGTTCCCTTCGGCAAGTCGGCTTTGAAGTTTAGCCCTGTACCTGTGGTCAAGGCCCTGAATTTCTCGGCGACGTCGTTGAGTGCCGCAATTGGGTCGAAGAACTGTTGGGTGGAGCCAGCCGTCGGGGCTTGGGCCTTGTCGAGCATCAATAGGTTGTTGGCCAGTTGCCCGGCATCGCGTGCTGCCTCTTGCAGGTCTCCAGACCTTGTTTTCGCATCTTCAAGGCTTTTGGCGCTGTGGACGGATTCCGCAAGACTTAGGACGCCGGCAATCGGATTGCGCAATTGGTGCGCCGCGTCCGAAATGAAGGCATCTTTCGCCGCCAGAGTCCGCGACAAAGCTGACAACAGTGAATTGAACCTTCCGACAATACCCGTCACCTCAGTCGGGATGCGCCGTTTGATTGGCGAGAGGTCATCGGTAGACCGTTGTGCAATGGCATCTTCAAGGTCAATGAGCGGTGCAAGGCCACGTGCGACACCAAACCAGACGATGAAGGCAAGGGCCGTAATCATTGATGCAATGACGAGAAAGACGGGCCCAGTTCGCGACCGCACGAACCCGTCGCGGACCGAAGTCTCCTGCCAGACCGTGAAAGTGAAAAGTCCGGTGAGGCCGTCAATTGATGTGCTTTGTGAGACCCGCAGCGCTCGAACGGGTGCCCCCTGATAGGTGGCATCATAAAGGACCTGCACGGCGTCCAAGGGGGTTTCGCTAGGCGGCACAGGCGGTGTCGCATATCCAGTCACGAAAACCCCATCTGGGGCATAGGCGTGATAGAAGACGCGCCCTCCGGATGTGTCGCGTAACAGATCCCGTGTTTCTTCGCTCAGGGCATCGCCACCAGTCAAAGCGATGTCACGGGAGACTGCCAAGGCAGTGGATAATAGGGAAAGGTCGAACCGTTCGGCCGCGTTCTTCTGGGCGTCAACATAGGCCCATAGCCCGACCAGCCCCGCGATTAATATAAGGGGCGAAAGGATAACGATCGTCAGCCGCGCACGCAGGGACAAGCTCGTTTTCATGGGGCCGCTTGCATCAAATAACCGAGGCCCCGTTTTACCTTTATCTCGACCCCAAATGGCTGAAGCCGTTTGCGCAGGCGCGAGACGTAGACCTCGACCACTGGCTCATCGACGTCCGCCCCAGTTCCATAGAGACTGTCCAACAGAAGCTGCTTGGAAACGATACGGCCCTGAGCTACCAAAAGCCGCTCAAAAAGCGCAACCTCACGGCGGGGTATGTCGAGCGATCCATCCGGCCCAGAGATCATCCGTGCAGAACGGTCGAATTCGACCGATCCGATCGCGTCCGTGGCCCTAGGCACATCTGTCACCCGTCGCAACAGTGCGCGAATGCGGGCGCCAAACTCTTCCATTTCAAACGGCTTGCTAAGGTAATCGTCGGCGCCAGCATCCAGACCGGCGATCTTGTCATCGGTCTCTGATTGCGCGGTCAAGAGCAGAACTGGACGCAAATCTTGTCGCGCGCGCATCTTTCGCAACACGTCGAGGCCGCTTTCATTGGGGAGATTGATATCCAGAACGACAAGGTCAGCGGTGTCGCCTTGGAGAAAGTCAGAAGCCTCCGCCCCATCGTGGATCAGATCAACAGCATGGCCTGCATCCTGCAAATAGTAGCGGATGCCTTTTGCGACCGAGATATTGTCTTCGACGACGACGATTTGCACAGTCGACCCCTTCAAGAATTGCGCGATGCAAGGTTCGTGCAAGGATGTCACTGCATTGTCTGAGCATCAAGAAGACTCGGGAGGTCCCTTGATTCTATTTTTTGGGACCAGATTGGTTCCTTTGGGAGGACTACAAATGCTTACGAAAACACTGGGCGCGCTTGCGCTCTCATCCGCCTTGGTCGCGACTCAATCCGTCGCGGATGGCCACCAGATCGATCTCTCCGGCAAGACAGTTGAATGGATCATTCCATTCTCTGAAACCGGCGGCTCCGCCAAGTGGGCCAACTTCTATGCGCCACTGCTTTCAGAAGAACTGCCCGGAAATCCGACAGTTGTCGTGACATTCGACCCCGGCGCGGGTTCCACGAAAGGTGCGAACAACTTCCAGGCAATGGAATATGAGGACGGCACGACGATCTTTGGTTCGTCCGGTTCCACTCAGTTCCCATATCTGCTGAGCGATCCACGCGTACGTTATGAGTACAGCGATTGGAACGTGGTTCTGGCGTCCGGCACAGGCGGTGTCTCCTATTTGCCTGCTGATTTGCACGGCATGTTGGGTGATGGCGGCGCTGCTTCTGGCATTGCTGGCGAAGACTTCATTTACGGCTCACAGGGTGCAACGCGCCTCGACCTCGTGCCTCTCTTGGCATGGGAAATGCTGGGCCTGAACGTCGAGCCCGTGTTTGGGATTGAAGGCCGTGGCGATGGCCGCCTGATGTTTGAACGAGGCGAAGCCAATATCGATTACCAAACGTCTTCGTCGTTCCTGTCTGGCGTGGCTCCGTTGGTTGAAGCTGGCACCGCAGTACCTTGGTTCTCATTTGGATCCTTGGACGCAGACGGCAACATCGTGCGGGACCCTACATTCCCTGACATGCCAACCTTCAAGGAAATCTGTGAAGCCACCGACGGTTGCGAAACCAGCGGCGAGCAGTGGGACGCATGGAAAGCCTTCTTCACCGCCGGTTTCCCAGCACAGAAGATGGTGTTCCTGCCAGCTGGCGCACCGGACAACGCAATTGCAACCTTCACCGAAGCCTTCGCGGCAATTCAAGAGCGTGATGATTTCGCTGAAATCTCTGCCGCCCGCCTTGGCGTCTACCCACAGATGACCGGTGATGCGGCTAAGACAGCGATGCAAAGCGCCACGGATGTACCTCAGGAAGCAAAAGACTTCGTGATCAACTGGCTGAGCGAGCGCTACGGCGTCGTCCTCCAGTAAGTAACTCCGGCGATCGGCCCCATCCGTCTCGACGGGTGGGGTCTTTTCAAATGAATTCAATAAATCGGGGGAAGGTCCATGGAGGTCTTTGCGGCTGCTTTGCCGGCGCTCAACGATGCGTTTGCGATGATCCTACAACCACATGTCATCGGTTATCTGGTCCTAGGCGTGGTCATGGGCCTTTGTATCGGCGTCTTCCCCGGTTTGGGCGGAATTGCCGGCCTGTCCTTGCTCTTGCCGTTCATGTTCGGGATGGAGCCTGTTACCGGATTGGCCCTGATGGTTGGGATGGTGGCAGTCGTCCCGACGTCTGACACCTTCGCGTCCGTCTTGATGGGCATCCCCGGATCGTCCGCGTCCCAAGCCACGGTGCTGGATGGCTTCCCGATGGCCAAGAGGGGCCAAGCAGCTCGCGCATTGTCCGCAGCATTTGCATCCTCCCTATTTGGCGGCCTGGTGGGGGCGGCTTTCTTGACGATCTTCATTCTGGCCGCGCGTCCTATCGTACTGCTGTTCCAGACGCCTGAACTGTTGATGATCACCATTTTCGGTCTTTCGATGGTCGGTATTCTGGCCGGTCGTGTCGCCCTGAAGGGCCTCGTTGCCGCCTGTCTTGGCATCCTGATCGGCACAATCGGCGAGGGCGCAAGCTCCGGTGCGCTACGCATGTCGACCTATGATCTGCCTTATCTGGCAGACGGGCTGAAACTCGTCATCGTAGGTCTGGGCATCTTCGCAATCCCCGAGATCATCGCCCTTTTGCGCCGCGACAAAGCGATTTCGGATCGCGCACCCTTGGGGGGTGGTTGGGCCGAGGGCGTCAAGGATTGGTGGGCCAACAAATGGCTGTCCGTTCGCTGTTCGCTGATTGGTGTTGTTGTGGGGGTCATCCCCGGACTCGGTGGGTCGGTCGTTGACTGGATCGCCTATGGCCACACCGTCCAAACCGCCAAAGACAAATCCCAGTTCGGGTCGGGCGACGTGCGCGGCGTGATCGGGCCTGAAAGTTCAAACAACGCCAAAGAAGGTGGTGGGCTGGTGCCGACGCTGTTGTTCGGCATCCCCGGCTCTGGGTCCATGGCGATCTTTATTTCAGCCGTTGCATTGTTGGGAACTGGGTCGATCGAAGTCGGCCCGTCGATGCTCAAGAACAACCTTGATTTCACCTATGCGATTGTCTGGTTGTTGGCGCTGGCCAATGTTGTCGGCACGATTATTTGCATCGCAGCCTCAGGCGGTATCGCCAAGCTGACAGAAATCCGCTTTGCCTTGCTGGCTCCCTTCCTGTTCATGATCATTGCCTTTGCGGCGTTCCAGTCTCGTCAGGAGATTTGGGATCTTGTGGCGCTGTTCGGTATCGGCCTTCTGGGCATCCTAATGCGACGCTTTGACTGGTCTCGTCCGGCCTTACTAATTGGCTTTGTTCTTTCGGCCCCAGCGGAACGTTATACCAACCAAGCCTACCAGATCGCCGCATCTCGGTTCCGGCGTGGGTTCGATGAAGGCATCGAATACATCTTTAGCCCAATCGTGATCATTCTAATCATCATTACGCTTTTATCCGTCGTCATCGGGCTGCGACAGGCCAAGAACATTCAGGCAGAAGGCTCGGTGGCCTCGGGAAGCAAGCGCGCACCGTTGATCTTCCTGCTGGGCGTCACCTTTTATATCGCGCTGGCCTATTGGAATTCCTCGATCATCCCAGATTTCGCTCGGATGGACCGCGTCTTCCCTGTCTTCGTGGCGACCGTTGCGCTAGTCGGCTGTGCCCTGTTGCTCGTGCAAATGATGCGGGCCGAAGAAACCGCCCCAATCTTTGCAGATCGAGAAGACGAAGAAGCCGACGACAACGTTTATGGGCTTTGGGCCACGATGGGGTGGTTCGCGAGCTTACTGGTCGCCTCAGCTCTGGTCGGATTCATCCTCGCGCTGGCCGGATTCCTGCTGCTGTTCATCCGTATCCGCGCCGGAAAAAGCTGGGGCTATGCTGCGATCTATGCCGCCTTTGGCATCGCCTTCATCTGCGCAATGGCCTGGACCCTAAACCGCGATTTTCCACCTGGGTTGCTGCAGTCCTATTTTGACCTGCCTTGGCCGCTGACATGAGTCAGACGGCGATTCCCTTCCTCTTCATGAGGGGCGGCACGTCGCGTGGACCTTACTTGAACCGCGCCGATCTGCCCGATGACCTCGAAACCCTGGCGGAGGTTTTGATCGCCATGGTCGGCTCTGGCCACCCGCTCAATATCGACGGGATAGGGGGCGGTAATGCCGTGACGACCAAAGTGGCTATGCTAACGAGATCGCAGAATGATTGGGCAGATATCGACTACTTCTTTGCCCAAGTGAGCGTCGAAGGCCGCTCGGTTGATTTCAAACCGACTTGTGGGAATATTCTGTCAGGCGTCGGGCCCGCGGCGATTGAAATGGGTTTGGTCGCACCGCAGGGGCCTCAAACAACTGTGAATATTCGCGCAGTCAACACAGGCGCGCGCGTTGTATCACAGGTACAGACATCGGCAGGCGGCGTTGACTACGACGGCAACGCAAGCATTGACGGCGTTCCGGGAACGGCCGCTCCGGTGGCATTGCAATTTATGGACACCATCGGCGGTGCGACCGGCGCATTCCTTCCGACAGGAAACCTGATCGACACCTTTGACGACGTGGACGTCACCTGTATGGATGTGGCCATGCCCATGGTCATCGCCAAGGCCTCGGCATTTGGTTTGACGGGGTATGAGAGCGCCGACGCATTGAACGAAAACACCAACTTTTTCGCCAAGATGGAAGCCGTCCGCATAAAGGCGGGCAACGCGATGGGGATCGAGGACGTCGCAAGTTCCGTCACCCCGAAATTCGGGCTACTGGCACCCTCTCGCGATGGCGGCACCATCGCCACGCGCTATTTCATGCCGTGGAAGACCCACCCGACAATGGCCGTCACCGGCGCCCAGTGTCTTGCTTCATGTGTCTTGACACCGGGAACCGTCGCCGATGGCATGGCCGCACGATCCAACGACCGCCCCGCGACGATCACGCTTGAACACGCCAGTGGGCAGATAGATGTCCAGGTCAACTATGATTTGACCGCTGACGGCATTGATCTGCAATCTGCCGGACTGGTGCGCACGGCGCGACTTCTGGCGCGGGGCGAGGTGATGATCCCAACAAAGGTCTGGGCGCGATGAAAGTGCATATCCTTGATGATTGGTTCGACACGCTGCGCAACTTGCCCTGTTTTGCGAAACTGGCCGATCATGATGTGACCGTTTGGACGGATCACGAACCTGACCCTGTGAGGCTTGCCGAAAGGGTGCAGGAGGCCGACGCCCTAGTGCTGTTCCGTGAGCGGACCAAGATCGGCGCCGAGCTGCTGTCTCGCTTGACGAGCCTGCGCCTGATCAGCCAACGCAGTGTTTACCCGCACGTGGATGTACCAGCCTGCACCGAAAACGGTGTTATGCTCTGTTCCAACATGCACAGCGACACGCCGTCTTATGCGGCGGCCGAGATGACCCTTGCACTGATCCTTGCCAGCTACCGCCAGATCCCGCAGCAGGTCGCCTCGATCCGCGCCGGCGATTGGCAAATGGGTGTAGGACGCACCCTGCGCGGGCGAACGCTTGGGCTGTACGGTTATGGACGCATTGCGCAGGCGGTCGCTAGTTATGCCGAAGCGATTGGAATGCGGGTGCAATGGTGGGCATCCGATGAGGGCCGCGCCAGAGCCCTAGCTGATGGTCGAACCGTCGCGGACAGCCGCGAAGCCTTCTTTGCCACATCTGATATTGTGAGCCTGCATGTTCGGTTGAAGCCAGCGACACGCGCCATCATCACGGCACGGGATTTGGCAGCGATGCAGCCCCGCAGCCTGTTGGTCAACACGTCCCGTTCGGGCCTCATCGCACCCGGCATTCTTGAGGCGGAAATCGCCAAGGGTCGCATTCACGCCGCCGTCGATGTCTTTGATGAGGAACCCTTGCGAGAGACAAGCAACACTTTGCTGACGCACCCCAATGTGCTACCGACACCCCACATTGGCTATGTGACCGAGGATGAATTCGACCTGCAGTTCAGCGACATCTTCGATCAGATCAACGCCTATGCCGACGGATCACCGATCCATGTGATCAACCCAGAGGTTTCGCGCTAAAAAGCCGCGCGGCGATCGGTGCGCAGAGGATCACGACCAGTATCCGCAACACATGGTGCGCGATCACAAACGCCATGTCGGCCCCCGCAATCAGCGCAAGCACCGTCATTTCTGCCTGCCCACCCGGCGCGAAGGCCAACAAGGTTTCCATGGGCTGGGCGAGTTCGAGGACGTAGATCGCCTCGACGAAGAGGCCCGACAGTATCAGCAGGATCAAGCAGAAGCCCAAGGCCGCCGCCACATCGCGCCGCACTTCCGCACCCGTGACCCCGGCGTATTTGGTGCCCACAGTCATCCCGATGAAAAACTGCGCCATCCAGATCGCCTCGGCTGGCGGGCGGTGTTGGAGGATCCCGAACAACGCTAAGGCCGCTGCAAGGATCATCGGCCCGAGGATCGACGCTCCAAACAGGCCGACCGCCTTCGCCCCCTGCCACCCAGCCACACCGCAAAATGCCATCAGAAGCAGTTGCGACTGGGGCAGCGTGGCGGCCGGAACGCCGGGTGGATTGCTCAAATCCACTCCCCAGTAGGATTTCAGGATGAACGGCAATGCCACAACGATCACCAACACGCGGGTTGCGTGGATCAATGAAAGCGCGCGGACGTCGCCTCCCGCCTCCTGCCCGAAGAGCAACATATCCTGCAGCCCGCCTGGCATCGCACCATAATAGCTTGTTGCAAAGTCAAAGCCCCAGAGGCGTTGGAAATAGGGGACACCGACAAGGCCGATCAGGAACACCATCAATGGAACAAGGATTAGCGTGGTCCACATACCGGCCATCGTAATGACAAGGGCAACGGTGAACGTCGCGCCCACCGCGACGCCGAGGATCGAGCGCATCAGGTTATTGAGAATCGGAATGCCGCGCATTGGCACCCCTGAAAGCGCGGCAACAAGGCAGGCTATGATCGGCCCAAGCAGCCATGGCAACGGCAGGTTTAGCAGCTGGAAGGCTCCCACTCCCAGTAGGGCAATCACATGGGTGCCAATAATCTGTTTCAACGGCGCAGACAGGGATTGGTTTTGGCCATCGCGCTAGTCCTCCTGGCGCTGCGCGTCGCGCACCAACGCGGCAAGGCGGTAAAACCCGTGCGCCATTTTCGTGTAGGGCGTCAGAAGGAAAAACGCGAGGACCGACCCCAGATGCAGGGCCAGCAAAACCGGCATCAGTGTCGTCCCACCAAGCCCGTACAGGACCAGCCCGCTAAATCCGACGAAGCCCAAGAGTGCGATGAACCCGAACTCACCACTGCGCGCAGCCTTGGCACCAAGTTCAGGATCGGCCTTGAGTTTAAGATGGAACAGCCAGATCGCGCCGAATGTCATCATCAGGCCTCCAGGAATCCCTAACAATTTGGGCAGCGAGAACAGGCCGTAAGGGGCAGGCATGTCGAAGACATAGTGCAGAACCGTGCCCGTGGAGGTGCTGGCAAAGCATAAAAGGAACCCATAGAGCACCAACTGGTGTGCAAGGCGGCGCGCATGGGTGAACCGGTCTTCGTCCTCAAAATTGCAACCATCCCCGTGGCCACCCGCAAGGTTTCGCATATTTGCGGTTGCTCCCAACGCCTGCCTTACATGGTCAAACGTCACGCGCATGCCCCCAACCGCAGCCCAATAGCGACGCAGGCTGATGGCGAGGCTGGCGAGGGGAAACAGGAACGCAGGTGCGAAAATCGCCACCATGAGGTTATGCGACATTGCCGAGTAGAAACCCGTGCCGGTGCTTTGCCCGATCCATTTCGCCAATGCGAACAACGCCGCGAAACACAGTGTCGCGGCAATCGCGATAGCCATGCCGTTCTTCTGGAACTGGCGGGCAACGGCACTGGGATATGCGAAGTCCTCCCAGCTGTCCTGGCGAACCTCCGCCAAAGCGGCGGGTAGGTTCAGATCAAACTCGTGCGGGGCTGTGTATTGGCAAGCGTAGTAGCACCCCCGGCAGTTGTGGCAGAGGTTGGCAAGCTGTGTGATGTCCCCATCGGAAAACGCGCGATTGGCGTGGAGCGACGGAAAGACCGAGCAATAGCCCTCGCAATAGCGGCAGGCGTTGCAGATCTCCGCCTGACGGCGGGCTTCCTGTATGAGATCAGTTTGCATAGTTTGCCGCCTCTTTCCCGGCGATACGCCCGAAGACGGTGCCGATGGTCATGCCGAACCCGGCCAGATACCCCTGACCAAGAATGGATCCGGCCATGGTTTCGCCCGCCGCCCAAAGATTTCGAACCGGCTGGTTGCCCATGCTGCATTGCGCGGTCTCGTCCACTTTCAAACCAAGGTAGGTAAAGGTGACGCCCGTGCGTAGCGAGTAGCCGTAGAACGGTGCTTGCGTGATAGGTCGCGCCCAGTTGGTTTTGGGCGGGGTCAAACCAGAGGTTGAGACGCCATCAAGTTCGGTCGGGTGGAAATCCGTCGTGTCGCCGCAGCTTGCGTTGAAGGTATCGACCGTGTTGCGCAGCCCGTCTGCTGGCAGACCCATCTCTTGCGCCAGCTCCTCGATCGTATCCGCCTTGATTGGCGGAAAGACCGAGGGCATGAACAATTCCAGCGACTTTGCGTCGATGATGACATAGCCCACTTGATCCGGCTGTGCGGCGACGAGGCGACCCCAGATCGCATAGCGTTTGGGCCAAACATCCTCTCCCTCATCGTAAAACCGCTGAGCGTTCTTATTCACGACAATAGAAAATGGGACGCAATCGAGCCGCGTGACAATGCCTCCGTCGAACTTAGGCGCCCGCCCGTCGATGGCGACCGCGTGACATTGTGTCGGGTCGCCCACCTGTTCCACGCCTTGATCCAACAGGTCGGCCAATACGACGCCGCGATTGTAGGGCGTGCCGCGGATCAGAAAATTCTTTGCGGCAGGCCCCCAAGCCCGCGCAAGCCAATCTGTATCTGCCTGAAACCCGCCGGAGGCCACGACAACGGCCTTTGGCGCAAGCCGGTGCGATAGCTCATTTTGCGTGTAGTCAAGATAGACGACCTTGCCGTCTTCGACATCAAGGTGGGTGACTTTGGCGTCATATTCCACGTCAATGCCCAACTTGGCGGCTGTGCGGTAATAGGCATTCACCAGCCCCTTGCCACCGCCAAGAAAAAAGGCGTTGGTACGCGCAAGCGACAAGGTGCCCGACAGCGACGGTTGAAACCGAACGCCGTGGGATTCCATCCAAGGCAGACATTCCTCTGAGCGGCGAATGGCCATCCGCGCAAGCCCCTCATGGGTCTTGCCATCGGTTACCTTCATCAGATCAGCGAAGTATTCTTCCTCGCTGTAGCTTTCAACAAGCGGCCCCAACGGCCCTGAGTGCATACAGCGGAAGTTGCGGGTATGGCGTGAATTGCCACCGCGATAGGCTTTGGGTGCAGCCTCAAGGATCAGGACCTTCGCACCATCCTCTGCGGCAGTCATCGCGGCACACAGGGCCGCGTTGCCACCGCCAATCACAACAATGTCGTAGGGATTTGTCATGCCCGTGCTCCTTCAAGGCAGACTATACTGAGTCAGGTTTTATTTGACTAATGACCAATACGGACCGATTAATGCAATATGCGCATTAATTATGATTTCAGTGATCTCGAAGCGTTCCTCGCTGTGAAGGAGACCGGTTCATTCCATCTGGCTGCCGACAAGCTGAACCTGTCGCAATCCGCAGTCACTCGTCGGATCAAGAAGCTGGAAGAGGCCTTGGACACACAGTTGTTTGAGCGCACGACGCGTGCCGTCAAACCCACGCTTGCCGCCAAGCGGCTACAAGCCCGCGCCGAGGCCATGTTGGATGGCGCCAAGGAAACGACCTTCGCGATGCGCGACGAAAGCGCGACGTTTGGATACCAGAAAAGCGCGATCGTCACTGTCGGACTCATTCCCAGCGTTGCCGCTGCCTTGCTACCCGCGGCGTTGCGTCGTTTTCGGGCCGCTGGCCAAACCGCGCGGGTGAGGCTGCTGGATGGCAACGCCAACGAGGTCGCCGAAGCCGTCGCAAATGGGGAAGCCGACTTCGGGATAGCCTCGATCCCCATGCTTGAACCCTCCACCACATTTGATGTGCTGTTTGATGATCGGATTGGTCTGGCCATGCCTCCGTCCCATCCTTTTGCGACCAAGGATGCTGTTGCCTGGAGCGACCTTGCGGATCAGGATTTGATCGTTCCAGTGCGTGGCACGGGAAATCGTCTGCTGATCGACGAAGCCTTGGCGCGCAGTGGGCGACCAATCGGATGGACGTATGAGGTTGGTCGTTCAACGACCGCGTTGAAGATGGTGAGCGAGGGCATCGGCGTCGCCATCCTCCCCCTATCGTCTGCGTCCTACGCGGTCGTCCGCTCCGTCATCATGCGCCCCATGATTTCCCCCGGCATCGCCCGGCCCGTCGGTTTGTTGAGCAAGATAGGACAGGTAGAGACCAAAACGGTCATGGCTTTGAAGCTGATCATTCTGGAAACGACCAAGCAAGTCGCTGCACAGGTGTCACAGCAGGATTGAGTAGATGCGGTCGTAAAGATCCGAAGCGGACATCCGCAGGTCGGCTTTTCGAACCCGCCGCGAACTTCCGCTTCCCGCCTAAAATTTCCATTCGTGCGGCTTGCAGCATCGGTTCCTTTGGGCTCAATCCGGACTTTTGCTGCAAGCGGCACAGATGGCGGCAGAGCGGACAATCCGGGCTTGTGCAAGCGCGGCTATTGCCGACGCAGCATTTCCTCGCATGTGCAGCGCCGCACATTTGGCAGTGACGCATTTTTCACTAAAGCAGCCGTTCACACTGCTCAACCGCGCTGGACTTCAAACTGACCTTCTGCCGGCGGTGCATGAATTCACATCTCGGAGCCAAGACTGACCCCTATGCTTAGGCCATAGGCGTCCACTAGAATGAATTGCCGATAAGACGTTGGTCAAGATGCCAGAGATATTTTCATCTTTTGGCAACCCGATAAAGTCGACCGGCGTTCGATCCGAAAACCTTCTCTCTGCTAAGTCCGTCCGGAAAAAAAGACGCAGCGGTTTCCACCCATGTATCGTAATTTGATGCGAGGTTCAGGACGGGCCAGTCGCTGCCCCAAATCAGTCGTTCAGGACCGAAATGTTCAAACAGATGTGCAACGTAAGGGGCCAAGTCGGATACCGACCAGCCGTTGCCTGCTTCGGTCAAAAGGCCTGACAGTTTGCAGTAGGCCCCGCTTTCTTTGGCGATGATTGCGATATCGGATGCCCATGTATCAAACTGCCCGTCTGCAATCTTGGGCTTTGCCCCGTGGTCGATCACAGTGTGCAATTGTGGATGGCGGGATAGGAGTTGGTGCAACTGCGGTAAGTGTCGCGGCATCACCAATGCATCAAAGGTCAGGTTGTGCTGGATCATCGCCTCAAAGGCGGGCGTCAGATCAGGGCGCAGCATCCAGTCATCGTCTGTTATGTCCTGGATCATCGGCCGCAACCCAACCAATTTGGGATGCGTCGCAAGGCTGGCGATATCACGGGGCGCGGATTCAGCTTCGAAATCGACCCAGCCAACGACACCCAACACGAAAGGCGTTCTATCCGCGATATCCAGCAGGAATTCTGTTTCCGTGATCGTTGGCGCCGCTTGCACCAGAATCGTCCCGTCGATGCCATGTCGCTTCAAATGCGGCATCAGATCGGACGGCATGAAGTCGCGAAAGATCGGTTCCAGCTTGGGCGTCAGCCAGCCATAATCACCGCGCGAAAGTTGCCAGAAATGTTGATGCGCATCGACAATCATGTGCCGATCACGCCTTTCTTGAGTATGATATTGCCGTACAGCCGCGTTTCGCCGGTCTGGATGATGGCGAACGCGGTCTTCGCGCGATCGTAAAATGCGAAACGCTCAAGCTTATCCAAGATGGCAGGATTGTCTGCCGTTGCTGTGGTGATGGATTGAAAGTCTTTCACAATCGCGGGCACCTCGTCGGGATCATCGACGACCTCCATCACGAACGCAGGACTTGGCACATATTCGTCGAGCGGCAAAACGCTTAGCACAGCCTGCAACACGTCCGTCGCTGTGAGCCCGTCAAGGCGGTGACAAAGAGCGCCAAGTGCCGTTGCGGGAAAGTTGGCATCGGCAATGACAACCTCATCGCCGTGACCCATGGCGCGCAATGTCCAAAGAATATCGGGGGAGAGAAGGGGCGGGATATTGCGCAGCATGAAGTTAGTCCTCTGGAAGGGGCGCGTCGCCACGAACGAAGCCTTGGGATTTCAGGTCGCTCCACAGCGCCGCAGGAATTGGTGTTTCAAAAATCTCGACGTTCTGGCGAACTTCATCGGGGTTCGACGCGCCGGGGATAACGGACTTTACCGCTGGATGGCCTAAGGGAAATTGCAGGGCCGCCGCGATGAGGGGCGTGTTGTGGGCCACACAGACGTTTTCCAGATCGCGGACGCGCCGCAGCATGCTTTCGGTTGCAGGCGCATAGTCAAATCGCGCGCCTTCAACAGCGCCCGTCGCGAGGATGCCGGAATTATACGGCCCGCCCAGAATGATCCCGACGTCGCGTTTCAGGCAAAGCGGCAAGAAGGTCTCGAGCGGTTCCTGTTCCAGCAGAGTGTATCGCCCTGCCATTAGAAATCCGTCGAAATCCGCCTCTCCCAACAACCGTTCACAGATTTGCCATGTGTTCACACCTGCACCGATTGCCGCAATTCTGTCGGCCTCGCGAAGTTCTGAAAGCGCGCGGTAGCCGCCTTCGCTGAACAGTTGGCGAAGATTGTTATCCTCAAAGGCCTGACCGTGGGCGCCTGCATCAATGTCATGCAAGAACAACATGTCGATCTTGTCGGTCTTTAGGCGCGCAATACTGTCTTCATAGCTGCGCATGATACCGTCATAGGTGAAATCAAAGACGATGCGTTTTTGTGGTACATCCACAAAGGCCTCGGGCGTGACGTCTTCGGGTGCGCAGTCAAGCAGAAGTCGTCCGACCTTTGTAGACAGCGTCGTTGCATCACGGTCGAACCTTGCCAAGGCATCGGCAAATCGCATCTCGGATCGCCCCAAACCGTATTGCGGTGCCGTGTCAAAATACCGGATGCCTGCATTCCATGCCGCATCAAGGGTGGCTTGGGCGTCGCGGTCTTCAATCTTGCGATAAAGGTTTCCCAATGGCGCACCGCCAAACCCGAGCTGCGTCAAATGTACAGGGGATCGGGTGCGGTTGTTAAGTGCGACTTTACGGGACAGCTTCATCTGGTCTCTTTCTAACTGGTTCGAAAATATTCTGGATGTAGGCGTTCTAGCGGCCGGATACGTGCAATCAGCTGGCCAAGATGGCGCGACATTGCAGATTTTGCCGCATTGGCGTCCTGCGCCTTGATGGCGGCCAGGATTTCGTGATGCTCGACAACGGCCTCTGCTGGGCGGCCTTGTTCGGGCAGGATCAACATCCGTGCGCGTTTCAGTTGCAACGACATTTGTCCTGCGGCGATAGCGACCTTTGGAAAGCCCGTGAACGTCAGGATCAAGTCGTGAAATTCGAGGTCGGTCTCAAAGAAGCCCTGATTGTCATTGTCCTCGACCAAAAGTTCCTGCAATCGCAGATTTCTTGAGAGTTTCGTTAGCTGCTCGTCTGTGCGCTCGACTGCGACCTTGGCAACGGCCGCGACCTCGATCGCTTCTCGCAGGAAACTTTCCTCGATCAGTTCGGGAATGGAAAACCGCGAAACGCGGGTCGCCGATTGCGGCACGATGTCCACGAGTCCGTCCGACGACAAACGGTTGAGCGCCTCGGCCACGGGTGAACGCGACACGCCCAGCTGTTCGCAAAGTGCGCCTTTTCTAAGAACTGTTCCCGGCTCAAACGACATAGAAAGAATCGCATCGCGCAGCACAGTGTAGATGCGTTGGCCCAAAGGGCCGTCCAAACTGTTGATATCGGGCATTAGTCTTTGGTCGGGCATTTGTAATCCTTCAACTGACATGTTAGTTGACACATGCCGCAAGTCAAGCTAGCACTGACATTACGAAAGCAATTGCGATTACGCCAGAGGAACCCAGAGATGAGCCAGCTGCCCCGTCTGCTAACGCTCCATCCGCACGACAATATTGCGGTCGCTTTGGCGGATATCTCTGCGGGTGAGATTGACGATGTGACTGGCTTGACGGTTCTGCAATCGGTCAAGCAGGGGCACAAGATTGCAACTTCTGTGATCACCGCCGGTCAAAACGTGTTGCGTTATGGCCAAACCATCGGGCAGGCGACGGCCGACATTGCAGTGGGCGAACATGTGCATGTTCAAAATCTTGGAATGGGCGAACACACACGTGACTATGCCCACGCGAGTGAGGCGAAGGAGCTGTCCCCCTTAACCGACCAGCGCACGTTCAATGGCTATCACCGCGCTGACGGCACAGTCGGAACTCGCAATTATCTTGGTATTCTGACGTCAGTGAATTGTTCTGGCTCTGTCGCCAAGTTTATCGCTGAGGCGGCCGAAAAGTCCGGCCTGCTGGATGATTTCCCGAACATTGACGGCATCGTGCCTATCACGCACGGCACGGGCTGCGGTATGTCAGGCAACAACGAAGGCTATGAAACCTTATTTCGCACGCTGTCGGGTTATGCCCAACATCCCAACTTTGGCGGCATCTTGTTGATCGGTCTGGGCTGCGAAGTCATGCAGATCGCTGATCTTGTTGGTGGTCGCGAAATTCGCGCGGATGGCGCGTTGCGCTATATGACAATCCAGCAAACCGGCGGCACACGAAAAACCATTGAAAAGGGCCTCGCGGAACTGCGCAGCATGGCCGAACTCGCCAACACCGCCACCCGTCAGCCTGCGCCTGTTTCGCACCTGATGGTGGGCATGCAGTGTGGCGGATCGGATGGGTATTCCGGCATCACTGCCAATCCTGCCCTTGGCGTCGCGTCCGATCTGTTGGTGCGCCACGGCGGCACCACGATCCTGTCTGAAACATCCGAAATTTACGGCGCTGAACATCTGTTGACCCGTCGCGCGGAAACGGTCGAGGTCGGTGAAAAGCTGATCGAACGGGTCCGTTGGTGGGAAGATTACACCGCCCGCAACAAGGGCGAAATGGACAACAACCCCAGTCCCGGCAACAAGCGCGGCGGCCTGACCACGATCCTTGAAAAATCGCTCGGCGCCGTCGCCAAAAGCGGCAGTGCGCCCCTGACGGATGTGTATCTGTTCGGCGAAAAGATCGACAAAAAGGGTTTCGTCTTTATGGACAGCCCTGGATTTGATCCTTGTTCTGTTACAGGGCAAATTGCGTCGGGTGCAAACCTTATCGTGTTTACAACGGGGCGCGGCTCGGTGTCTGGCTACATGCCATCGCCTTGCATCAAGATCGCGACCAACTCCGAAATGTATGCGCGCATGTCCGACGACATGGACATCAACTGCGGCGATATCGTCAACGAAGGCGTCACCCTGAACGACAAGGGCCGCGACATATTCGAGTTGTTTATCGCCATCGCGTCAGGTGCGCAGACCAAAAGCGAAGAACTGGGCTTTGGCGGGGTCGAATTTGTGCCCTGGCAGATCGGCGCGGTGATGTGATCATGGGGAATAATATGACACTGAAAAACAAGACCATTCTGATTACCGCAGCGGGCCAAGGCATCGGTGCTGCCAGCGCGCGCGCCTGTGCCGCTGCAGGCGCCAATGTAATTGCAACTGATGTGAACGGCGATCTGCTGACCAATTTGGCGGGCGTAAGCGGGATCGAGACCCGTGTGCTCGACGTGACAGACGTGGCGGCCATTGACGCGCTTGCCGCTGATCTTCCAGACCTTGACGGGCTGTTTAACTGCGCGGGCGTTGTGCACCACGGCTCAATTCTGGAATTGGACGATGCTGCTTGGGAATTCTCGCTCAATCTTAACGCGACGTCGATGGTGCGTATGTGCCGCGCCTTTGTGCCCGGTCTTTTGCGCCGTTCAGACAGTCAAGGCACGGCATCGATCCTGAACATGGCGTCGATGGCATCGTCGGAAAAAGGGTTCATCAATCGCACAGCGTATGGTGCCACCAAAGCTGCCGTTATTGGCCTGACCAAGGCGATTGCCGCTGACTTCGTCGCGCGCAACCTGCGTTGTAATGCGCTTTGCCCGGGCACCGTCGACACTCCGGCGCTGCAAGGCCGTATCGCAGAAGCACCGGACCCCGTGCAGGCAGAAAAAGACTTTATCGCTCGTCAACCTATGGGCCGTCTTGCCGTCGTTGGCGATTTGACGCCCACGATCGTGCACCTGTTGTCGGACGGCAGCAGTTTCATGACGGGACAGACCGTTCTGGTCGATGGTGGCGTCACAATCTAGCGGCGCGATCTAAGGCTTGGGAGGGCTGAACAACATGACGTATCTGGTCGAAATGAAGGGGATCGAAAAACGCTTTCCGGGTGTTCATGCGCTCAAGGCAGTGCAGTTCGATCTGAAACCCGGCGAAGTTCATGCCTTAATGGGAGAGAATGGTGCGGGCAAATCGACACTGATGAAAATCATGTCCGGTATTTATTCACGCGATGGCGGCGAAATGTTTGTGGACGGCAATCCCGTTGCGCCCGATTGCCCGCGCGCCGCGCAAGAGCTTGGCATCGGCATCATCCATCAGGAACTCAGCCTGATGAATGATTTGACAGCCGCACAAAATGTTTTGATCGGGCGGGAGCCCCGCCGCAGTTTCGGGCGCTTGGATGAACCGGCATTGAACGCAAAAACAGCCGAAATTTTCGCTTCGCTCAATCTGGCAATGGATCCACGTACGCAGGTCAGCACCCAAACGATTGCGCGCCAGCAATTGATCGAAATCGCCAAGGCGCTGTCATACAATCCGCGTGTGTTGATCATGGATGAACCCACCGCGGCGCTGAATGACACTGAAATCGCGGAACTGTTCAAAGTCATTCGCAAGCTCAAGGCGAACGGTGTCGGCATCGTCTATATCAGTCACCGCATGGACGAGATCAAACGCATTGCTGACCGCGTCACGATCCTGCGCGACGGGGCCTACATTGATACGGTAGAGGCCGCCGACACGCCGCTTGCAAAGATTATCCAGCTTATGGTTGGCCGTGAAGTCACGCAAAATGCGCCTGTAATTCCAGACACGTCGCAGAACCCCATTGCATTGGAAGTGCGAAACCTGTCGCGCGGAAAAGAGGTGCGCGGCGTCAGTTTCGATGTTCGCAAGGGAGAGATTTTGGGCTTCGCCGGCCTGATGGGCGCGGGCCGGACGGAGGTCGCGCGGATCATCTTTGGTGCAGACCCCCGCGAAGCGGGCGAGATTATCGTCGATGGGCAGCCCGTTGATATCCGCACTCCGAATGCCGCCGTTCAAGCAGGGATCGGATATCTGTCGGAGGATCGAAAGCATTTTGGTCTTGCGGTCGATATGACCGTGCGTGCCAACGTTCCGATGGCTGATCTGGGAAAGTTCACCAACCGCTTCGGCGTGTTGAACGAGCCTGCAATGAAAGACACAGCCGTCAAGTTTATTGACCAACTGGGCATCCGAACCCCGTCAGACATGCAAGACGTACGGTTGTTGTCGGGTGGTAACCAGCAGAAGGTCGTTATTGCCAAATGGCTGCTGCGTGACTGCGATGTGCTGATTTTTGACGAACCCACACGCGGCATCGACATCGGCGCAAAGTCCGAAATTTACGCATTGCTTGAAGACCTTGCAGCGCAAGGGCGGGCGATCATCGTGATCTCGTCTGAACTGCCCGAAGTCATGCGTCTGAGCCACCGCATTGCGGTGATGTGCGAAGGACGATTGACCGGCATTTTGCCCGGCGGTGAGGGCACAACACAGGAACAAATTATGGAATTGGCCACCCAGCGCGACCCTGCGCTTAGTGGCGCGGAGGACGTATTATGAGCACCACAACAGTAGAAGCCCCAAAATCGACCCTGTCGCAGATCATCGCCGCAGGCACACACCAAAGGGTTTTGGCGTTCGCCAGTCTTGTCGTGCTCCTGATCGGATTTTCCCTCGCATCGCCCAACTTTATGCAGACGTCCAATATGCTTGCGATCTTGCAGGCAACGTCTGTGAACGGCGTGCTGGCAATCGCTGTCACATTGGTAATCATCACAGGCGGGATCGACCTTTCTGTCGGCACGATGATGACGTTCTGCGCCGTCATCACTGGCGTTGTTCTAACCTATGCGGGGATGCCGTTGATGTTAGGTGTGGTCGCGGCTGTTCTGACCGGGGCCGCTTGTGGTGCCTGTTCTGGCACATTCGTGGCGAAAATGGCCATTCCGCCGTTCATTGCGACCCTTGGGATGATGCTGATCCTGAAAGGGCTTAGCCTCGTGATTTCGGGTACGCGCCCGATTTATTTCAACGACACACCGGGGTTCAGCGAGATTTCGCGCGGGTCATTGATCGGAGAGGTCTTTCCGGCGCTGCCCATTCCGAACGGCGTGTTGATCTTGTTCATCGTGGCCGCTGTCACCGCCTATATCTTGAACCGCACGGTGCTGGGGCGCTACTGCTTTGCGCTTGGGTCTAACGAAGAATCCGTGCGCCTGTCGGGCGTGAACACCGATCGCTGGAAAATCGCGATCTATGCGCTTGCAGGATCAATTGTCGGTATTGCGGGCCTGTTAATCGCGTCGCGTCTTAATTCTGCACAACCTGCGCTTGGCCTTGGCTACGAGCTCGAAGCGATTGCTGCGGTTGTTATTGGCGGAACGTCCTTGTCGGGTGGTCGCGGATCAATCCTTGGCTCTCTTATCGGGGCGCTGATCATGGCGGTGCTGACCAATGGGCTGCGTGTCCTGTCGGTCGCCCAAGAATGGCAAACCGTCGTCACCGGAGCGATCATTATTCTGGCGGTTTATGCCGACATGATGCGCCGCAACAAGACCAACTAACCAACTATCCATCCCGGGAGGAGAACCGGGTTTCACAGACAACTCAGGAGGAACCAACATGTTGTCACGTCGTTCACTTATTGGCGCACTTAGCGTCACTGTCGCCCTCGCATCGGCACCCGCTGCTTACGCACAGGACGAGATTTACATTCCGATGATTTCGAAAGGCTTCCAGCACCAGTTCTGGCAAGCTGTAAAAGCTGGCGCCGATCAGGGAGCCGAAGAATTCGGTGTTCGCATCACTTTCGAAGGCCCAGACAACGAAACGATGGTTGACCGTCAAATCGACATGCTGGCTGCTGCGTTGGCGAACAATCCTGCGGCAATCGGCTTTGCCGCACTCGACAGCCAAGCGGCAATTCCGCTGCTGCGTCAGGCGTCCGAGGCTGGCATTCCGATCATCGCGTTTGACAGCGGTGTAGACAGCGACATCCCGATGGCGACTGCCACAACAGACAATGTCGCTGCTGCTGCTTTGGCCGCCGATATGATGGCCGAATTCTTGGGCGGTGAAGGCACTGTTGCCGTTGTTGCGCATGACCAAACCAGCCGCACAGGCATCGACCGTCGCGATGGTTTCTTGAACCGGATGGAAAGCGAGTATCCGGACATTGAAGTTGTGAGCGTTCAATACGGCGCGGGCGATCAGTTGCAATCTACAGAAGTCGCAAAAGCGATCCTGACAGCGAACCCGGGTCTGGGCGGTATGTTTGGCACCAACGAAGGCTCTGCGATTGGTATCGTTAACGCTGTGCGCGAAATGGGCGCCGAAGGCTTGACCATTATCGGCTACGATTCCGGTAAGGCACAGACAGATGCGATCCGCGAAGGCCTTATGGCGGGCGCGATCACGCAGAACCCTGTTGGCATTGGCTATGAGACAGTCAAAGCCGCTGTTGCTGCGATGAATGGTGAAGAACTGCCAGACATCATCGACACAGGATTCTACTACTACGACCAATCCAACATCGACGATCCTGAAATTCAGGCTGTCCTTTACGATTGATCCAAACACCGTCGCAGCTCGTCCTCCCTCGGGCTGCGACATCCCCCTTTATTCAATACCCGAGGACCACATGAAATTATTGCGCTATGGCCCTAAGGGTCAGGAGAAACCTGGTTGTCTTGACTACGATGGTCGCGTCCGTGATCTGTCCGCTCACGTACCAGATATCGCTGGAGCGGCGTTGTTGCCTGATATGATTGATCGCCTGAAAGCTCTAGACATCAATGCACTTCCGATTGTCGAGGGCACCCCGCAAAGCGATCTGCGGCTCGGCCCCTGCGTTGGGCAAACCGGCAAGTTCGTCTGCATTGGTTTGAATTACGCCGATCACGCCGCAGAAAGCGGCCTTGAAGTGCCACCGGAGCCTGTCATCTTCAACAAATGGACATCCGCCATTATCGGTCCCGATGACGATGTCGTCATTCCTCGCGGATCCAAGAAGACAGATTGGGAAGTCGAACTTGGCGTCATCATCGGCAAAGGCGGGTCCTATATCGATGAAGGCACCGCAATGGATCATGTCGCGGGTTTCTGTGTGGTTAACGACGTGTCAGAGCGTGAATTCCAGATCGAACGTGCCGGCACATGGGACAAAGGCAAAGGTTGCGATACGTTCGGCCCGACTGGTCCCTGGCTGGTGACCCCTGACGAGGTTGGTGATTACGACGCGCTTGGCATGTGGCTCGAAGTGGACGGCACCCGCCATCAAAATGGATCGACGGCAACGATGGTCTACAAAGTGCCGCACCTGGTTGCCTATTGTTCGCAATTCATGAGCTTGCAACCTGGTGATATCATTTCCACGGGGACTCCGCCGGGTGTTGGTATGGGCCTAAAGCCTCCAACTTATTTGTCTGGCGGAGAAACGATCCGCCTAGGCATTGATAAGCTCGGTGTTCAGACGCAGGCTGTTCGATCGGCAAAATAGCTTCGCTGTCAAAATGCAAAGGTGGGGCTCGCCAGCTGCTGACCCAGCTCATTATCTGGCATGCCCGCAATTGCGGCGTTTCAGGCTGTTGGGCTGGAATTTCCAAACGCCTGAGCACATCGCAGATCCCCTACACCGGACCTTCGCTGCGACACAGAAAATCGGCAGAATCGGCGCAGCGTGAGAGTTCGACCTCTGATCCATGCTGCACACCGCACGTGCGGCCGGTTTTTCCGCTGCACGGCGGCGTCAAAATTTACACTATTACAACCATTCCCACGCTGCGGTCTCACACAGCAAATAAAACGAATTCACAGGTTGGGCTCTTCCAGCACTTTCCCCGCTGCCTGTTCGCAGGTCTCCTCTAAATCGGCGAACGGCACGCATCGTTCGCCGACATAGTTTAGAGGTCGATGCATTCGGCAATACTTAAAGCATCTTCCAATTCAACCCCTAGGTAACGCACTGTGCTATCGATCTTGGTGTGGCCAAGTAAAAGTTGCACGGCGCGAAGGTTGCCTGTTTTGCGGTATATCTCGGCAGCTTTGGTCCGGCGGAGCGAATGAGTGCCGTAGCCGCTCGGTTCTAATCCGATCGCGGCCAAGCGCGCCAACCCAATGGCCGTGAAGGCGGCTTTGACCTACGAGGTAGGCGAGGCTGCCAAAGCGTTAGGCAAATCCCCAGCCACGATCCGCAATTGGATAAAGGATGGATTGCCCGTCATGGCGTCGCAAAAACCATATCTGATTTCGGGCGCGGCGTTGCGTGACTTTCTGCGGGCAAAATATCGCGCGGCAAAGTCGCCGCTGGCATCAGACGAGTTGTATTGCCTCTCATGTGGGGTAGGGCGCAATCCCGTCGATTTTGCCGTCCAGGCGTCCCCGAACACGGCTAAAACAACCCGCCTCAAAGGTCATTGCAGTCGATGTGGCGCTGTCTCCACACGCATAATCTCAAATACTGCGACTGATGCTTTCGCCAAAATCTTCGACATCACGAAAGGCGCTAGGAGCGACCCCTAATTGATACCTCCAGCCCCCGCCTAAATGCACACTTGCACAGGAGCACCGAAACATGCGCAAAATGAACGAAGAAAACGAGCGGATCAAACGCCGCTATCTGCAATATCTCAAAGTGGCAAAGCGCAAAGATCCGACGACGGTTCTTAAGGCTGCTGAAGGTATTTTGAGATTTGAAGCGACCACGGGCTACGCTAGCTTTAAACGCTTTCGCATTGAGCAGGCGATCAAGTTTCAGGAGCGGTTGAACAGCGACCTGAACAAAGTAACCGGGAAACCACTGTCAAAATCCACGATCCGAAGTGTCTTGGCTGCGAACAAAGGCTTCATCTTCTGGCTCGCAGACCAACAAGGCTACAAAAGCCGCATCCGTCACTCTGATGCCGATTACTTCAACATGGACGCAAAAGGTGCGCGGGTCGCCAGTGCTGTGCGGGAAACGCCCTATCCGTCGATGGAGATGGCCCGCCATGCGTTTTCCTACATGCCTGTGGATACCGTCGTCGCCCAGCGCAACAAAGCACTCTTTGCCTTCTTGATGCTCACAGGTGCGCGTGATGGGGCTGTGGCTTCATTGCGTCTCAAACACATCAACATGATCGATGGCTGTGTCTATCAAGATGCACGTGAGGTAAAAACCAAGAACTCCAAGACTATTACGACCTACTTCTTACCTGTTGATGCCGCATATCTTGAATGCTTTACGGCTTGGATGATGTATCTCAGAACGACTGCGCTCTTTGGACCAGACGACCCATTGTTCCCACCAGCCAAGATCAAACCTGTCGACGGTGCATTTCAGGTGGTTGGATTAAGCCGTGATACCTACAAGAACGCCAATGCCATCCGGGCAGTGATCAAAGAAGCCTTCATCCGTGCTGACTTGCCACCGTTCACGCCGCACGCGTTTCGCAAGACGTTGGTAAAGTTGGCTGATACCGCGTACCCAAGCCGTGAAGCCTTCAAAGCGTTCTCGCAAAACATCGGGCACACAAGTGTGATCACCACGATCAGCGCCTATTGCCCTGTTTCCACTGAACAACAAGGAGCGTTGATAAAATCGCCGCACCTTGGCTGATTGGCATTGTTCGTTGGATGGGCACAGCCTATCGTGAGACCAGCGGCGCCAGAATGCACTTGGCTCAATCCCTATTATCAAGTGTGCTTTCATGGATATTCAAACCCATATCTACGCCAATTAATGTCTGCAAAACGGGTCTAGAGAAGCTGTCTGGGGGTACGATTGGGGGTACGCGTCCTTTAGTTATTTTTTTAATGTTTAATGACAATGATATAGGTGCTCTATGTGGGTCCGTGTGGGCACCATTTTCAAAGTGAAAATACATATATTACAGTATTTTGCGAGTTTTGTGCGAGGCTATATCCCCCAAAGCATCCCCCAGCCGAACTCTGTTTGACGTTCTTCGACCTGTTGATTGAGTCATAAGCGCTTTGGTCCGCACTTAGGATAAAGCATCCCGCCCAAAACCTGAATCATTTGGGATTGAACGAAACCGCTTGCGCGGCGTTTGGGGCGCGTTTGTATAAATCGCCTCCAGTCTGAGAGGATCATGGGTGTTGCAACCCATTTCTCAGACAGGAGTTTTTCCGATGGCCGACCTCAGCCCGCTCCGGCGCCGAATGATCGACGACATGACAATCCGCAATCTGTCGACGGCGACGCAACGATCCTACGTGAACGCGGTCTCGAAGTTCAGCGGGTATCGTGGGTGTTTGAACTGATGCGGTTTCATATGTGGACGCCCCGTATTGGCAATAGCTTTCTTTTTGCGCTTGATCGGTTGCTTTCAAATGTCCGGCCTGTTTTGTGCAGCACTTATGTCTGCTGGCCCTGATGGAAATCCGCGAACGAGGTCCCTAGTCACTCGTGGCGCGCTTTGAGGAGCGCAATGAATCACACGGGGTGTTCTCGCTCTTGGACAGATCGTCACGCATCATAGGATTGCTTTCACCAATTCGTTGGGTCGCCGGGCTCTATTGCCTGGCGACGTGGTAGGGATGGTAGGATTGAACCGCCCCTTGTTTGCCGGAGGCTGATTACTTCGTTTCACGCGACCATATCTAACGCATTGAATTGTGCATAGTACCTCTCGCCAGCTTCATCGACACCGTGAACTTGGAAAACACTCTTCGCAATATCCAATCCAGTCGTGGTAATTCTCATTTGGACGCTCCTTCTTTGTATGGCGACGTTAACAACACCACCATATGGCACATCGATGCCGGGTTGAGGGGGCGTTCACCTCATCACTTCCTCTGTGAGGTGGATCATGTCAGCACCTTTACCGAATGCGCTTCGAGTGCGGTTTCAGCGAAACATTGAAGAAGGGTTAAGCGGTCGAACGGCGGCAATGCGGTTGCGGCCTTCACCTGCGACAGGGGCGCGGTGGGCACTTTTGATCCGGCGTACTGGGCAGGCTCAGGCTGCGGTTCAGGCCGCCCCAAAGGCAGGGGCAAACTCGACCCGCACCGCGGCTTCTTCGCTGAGATTATTGTTCAGGATGCAGACATCACGATGCCGGAGTTGAGTGCAGCTCTGGTGGAAGCAACAGGCGTGCGTGCGCATCCCAACGCTATTGGAAAATTCCTCCGCAAGCTCGGATATTCGTTCAAAAAAGGCGTTGGTCGCTACCGAACGCCTGCGCGCACGTGTAAAGCGGCGGCGCGCCGACTGGGAACAGCGCCGCATGCCCGCAATGCGCGCAGCTCCGGAACGGCTTGTGTTTATTGCTTCTCGGGACATTGCTACGCAATACCCTGCCAGCCGGAGGACGAAACTTCGGTGAAAACGAACCTGGCCCGGCAACGGGGGTGGTCCCGGCGTGGGGATCGTATGGTGATGAATGCGCCGTTCGGAGCCTGGGGCACGCAGACCTTAATCGCTGGCCTGAGCGCCGACGCGTTGATCGCACCTTGGGTGATCAAAGGCGCGATGGATGGCCCGGCTTTCGCAGCCTACATTGAGAAGGTGCTGGTGCCTGAACTCGTTCCTGGAGCTGTGGTCATTCTCGATAACCTCGCCACACACAAGAACTTCGGGGCCGTAAAGGCCATGTAGGATGCCGGGTGTTGGTTCCTGTATTTGCCGCCATACATTCCTGATCTGAACCCGATCGAAATGGCGTTCTCCAAGCTCAAAGCCCAACTGCGCCGCATCGGTGCACGCAACTTCACCGAAATGTTCGACGCAATCGCAGAGATCTGCGACCTCTTCTCTCCCCAAGAGTGCTGGAACTACTTTAAGGCTGCCGGATATGTCTCAAGTTAAAGGCGGGATGCTTTAAATTACCCTATTTGGACACATAGGCGCTGACGTCAGAAAGCCGGAAGCGGCAACAACCATTTCACAGCGTCGCATCAAATAATTGACTCGACGCGGCAACCTAAATCGCCCGAGTTTTTCAAGGAAATCAGCTCCTTGCTGACCTTGACGGCGGCGGCTTGGGACTGCGATCCTCAAGCGCTTCGGGGCCGCCCGTCAGATACAGGTCATACCAGAGATAGGGATTATTCAGAATTCTGACCTCGGGTGCTCTTACCCATGCCCGACAGCGATTTGAGGTGCGACACAACCTGATCTGACCCTTGGCCAGCCCGCAGGCACGCGAATACCACTGGGAGGTCGCCCCGCATTCTGGCGGCGTCTGTGCGCATTATTTCCAGCGAGGCGCCAACATGGGGTGCAAGGTCAGTTTTGTTGATGACAAGGATGTCGGATCGGGTGATGGCGGGACCGCCCTTGCGCGGGATCTCCTCGCCGGCCGCGACGTCGATCACGTAGATCGTAAGGTCAGCAAGCTCAGGGCTGAAGGTGGCCGAAAGGTTGTCGCCTCCGGATTCGATCAGGATTACTTCGAGGTCGGGGTGACGCTCGCGCATCTCGGCCACGGCGGCGAGGTTGATCGAGGCGTCTTCTCGAATGGCTGTATGGGGGCAACCGCCGGTTTCGACGCCGATTACCCGATCCGAAGGCAGGATTTGCATGCGCATCAAAGCTTCGGCGTCCTCCTGAGTGTATATGTCGTTGGTGATGACACCGATCGAGTGGTCGTCCTTCAAAAGTTCCGCGAGGCGGGCTGTCAGCGTGGTTTTGCCCGCGCCAACCGGGCCGCCGATGCCGACGCGCAGTGGACCGTTAAGTTTTGTCATGATTGGAACAGCCTTGGTTCGAGGGTTTCGTGGGCCATGGAAGCGATATCAGAAAGAAAGGCATTGCCAAAAACATCGTCCGCGTCGGCGGCTTTCGTCTCTTCGGCGACGTCAAGACAAAGGGCTTGCAGGTTCAGGATCACACGTTGGCCAGCGGTCTGTCCAATAGGGCTAAGGCGGATGGCCGCTGAGGTGAGGTTAGCTACAAAGGCCTGCAAATAAAGCGTGACAGTCGCATCGACGTCCAGCCCCGTCAGTCGGGCGGCGCGCCCGACGGAGACGGGCAAGAGCATCTCGGGCAGCGCCAGATCCCAAACCGCGTTCACTGTGGCAACAAAGGCAGCACCTTGCCTTTCAGCCTCGCGCAAGCGTTCTCGAGCAAGGGCAAAGGAGCGCGCTTTGGCGTCGATCTGCAAGGGATCGGCTGCGGCACGGGCCAGCCGCAGCCAGATCGCATCAGCGCGCGCCGAGCCATCGCTCAGGCAATCGCGCAACCAGCTTTCCAGACCGTTCGCGTCGACAATCCAGCCCTCGTGGATCGCTGTCTCGATGCCATGCGAATAGGCGAAAGCCCCCGTCGGAAAGGCGGGAGACAGCCATTGGGTCAGCGTCAGAAGTCGCGCGTCAATGAGCATGGTCATGGACCGTGTTTCCGTGATCATGTGCGTGGGTACGTCCATGGCCATAAGCACCGCCTTCGGGTGTGAAGGGTTCGGTGATCTCTGTCACAATGGCACCGAGATGGCGCAGCATATGGGCGATGACAGGGTCGTCTTGTATCAAGAGGCGGGTTGCCTCGATCTGGCAGGGGGTGTGGCGGTTTCCGATGTGCCAGGCCAGGCGCGGCAGGTCTGATCCGGTGACGGCCAACAAGTTTTCAGGCGTCGCTGTCACTTTGACCAAACGTCCATCGCCAAGTTCCAGCATATCGCCTTCGTTCAGGGATATGGTCTGTTCGAAATCCGCAACAAAAGACCAGCCTTCGGATGTTGTCAGTTTCTTGCGGCGAAAGAAGCGGGCTTCATATGTCAGCGCGCAGTCGGCCACTGCATTTTCCGATGCGCTGGCCGCGTGGATTTTTTGTGCAAGGGGGAGATCAGTCATGGGGCCTCAATACAGGAAATACCGCTGCGCCATGGGCAGCTCGGTTGCAGGTTGGCAGGTCAGCAATTCGCCATCGGCGCGCACTTCGTAGGTTTCGGGATGCACCTCGATCTCGGGCGTGGCGTTGTTCAGAACAAGGTCTGCCTTTCCGATACCGCGCGTATTCGAGACGGGCAATGTCGTCTTGGCCAGCCCAAGCGTATCGCCCAGACCCTCGGATTGCGCGGCCTCGGAGATAAACGTCACGGCATTGGCCTCCAGCGACCGGCCAAACGCCCCGAACATGGGTCGGGTGTAGACAGGTTGCGGTGTCGGGATCGAAGCATTGGGGTCACCCATCTGGGCGCAGACGATACTGCCGCCCATCAGGATCATCTCGGGCTTCACACCGAAAAAGGCCGGATTCCAAAGGACCAGATCAGCGCGTTTGCCTTCCTCGATGGAGCCGACGTGGGCCGAAACCCCATGCGCAATGGCCGGATTGATCGTGTATTTGGCAATGTAACGGCGCACGCGGTAGTTGTCGTTGTCGCCCGTTTCCTCGGCCAGCGCGCCACGTTGTTTCTTCATCTTGTCAGCCGTTTGCCAGGTGCGGATGATGACCTCGCCCACCCGGCCCATGGCCTGACTGTCAGAGGCAATGATGCTGAAGGCCCCCATGTCGTGCAGAATATCCTCCGCGGCAATTGTTTCGCGCCGGATGCGGCTTTCGGCAAAAGCCACGTCCTCGGGGATGGATTTGTCCAGGTGGTGACAGACCATCAGCATGTCCAGATGCTCGTCCACCGTGTTGACCGTGAAAGGGCGCGTCGGGTTGGTCGATGACGGCAAGACATGGGGCTCGCCGCATATCTTGATGATGTCGGGCGCGTGACCGCCACCCGCGCCCTCGGTATGGAAGGCGTGGATGGTGCGTCCCTTGATGGCAGCAACTGTGTTCTCCACAAAGCCGCTTTCGTTCAGCGTGTCGGTGTGGATCATCACCTGCACGTCCATGTCATCGGCAACCCCAAGGCAGCAGTCGATGGCACCCGGAGTGGTGCCCCAGTCTTCGTGGAGTTTCAGGGCGCAGGCGCCGCCTTTGATCTGTTCTTCCAGTGCGGCAGGCAGCGAAGCGTTGCCTTTGCCGGCGAATGCCAGGTTCATCGGGAAGGCGTCGGCGGCTTGCAGCATCCGCCCGATGTGCCATGGCCCAGGCGTGCAGGTGGTGGCCAGTGTGCCGTGCGCGGGTCCGGTGCCGCCGCCCAGCATGGTCGTGATGCCGGAGTGCAGTGCGTCCTCGATCTGCTGCGGGCAGATGAAATGGATATGGCTGTCAAATCCACCGGCTGTCAGGATCTTGCCTTCGCCCGCGATTGCCTCGGTGCCGGGACCAACAACAATGTTGACGCCCGGCTGGGTGTCGGGATTGCCTGCCTTGCCGATCTTGTGGATCTTGCCATCCCGCAGGCCGACATCGGCCTTGTAAATGCCGGTGGCGTCGACAATCAGGGCGTTGGTGATCACGGTGTCCACAGCTCCCCCCGCGCGGGTGACCTGGGATTGTCCCATGCCGTCACGGATCACCTTGCCACCGCCGAATTTGACCTCTTCACCATACATCGCAGCGTTGCCACCCGTACCACCGTTCTGCGCGCGGCCTGCGGCCTCGGCGGTCAGGTCACGCTCAACTTCGATGATCAGGTCAGTATCCGCCAGCCGGACCCGGTCGCCGGTGGTGGGTCCGAACATGGCGGCATAATCGGACCGGGAGATTTGTGTAGGCATCAGAGGTCTCCCATCACTTGCTGGTTGAACCCATAGACCCGGCGCGCACCGCCGATGGGGATCAGCTGCACTTCGCGCCGTTGTCCAGGTTCAAAGCGCACAGCCGTGCCCGCCGCGATGTCGAGCCGCATGCCGCGCGCCGCAAGCCGGTCGAATTCGAGGGCGGCGTTGGCCTCGCCGAAGTGATAGTGCGAGCCGACCTGAACCGGGCGATCGCCGGTATTGGCGACCATCAGAGTGATGGCCGTCGCACCTGCATTCAGGGTGATTTCTCCGGCGGCTGGAAAAAGGTCTCCGGGGATCATTTGCATACTCCTGCCCGATTGGCCCGGTATTGCGCGGTGGCGGCTGGGTGGAGGGGAACGGCTGGTGCGGGAATGAGGCGACGCATGGGCTTTCTCCTATCGGATCGGATGGTGCACGGTGACCAGTTTGGTGCCGTCGGGAAACGTAGCTTCGACCTGCACTTCGTGGATCATCTCGGCGATGCCTTCCATACAGTCTTCGCGGGTGATGACCTCGGCCCCGGCCTCCATCATGTCAGCGACGGAGCGTCCGTCACGGGCGCCTTCGACGACGGCGTCCGAAATCAGGGCGACCGCCTCGGGATAGTTCAACTTCACGCCACGGGCGAGGCGCTTGCGGGCGACCTCGGCGGCCATGGCGATCAGGAGTTTGTCTTTCTCACGGGGACTGAGTTGCATGGATCAGAGGCTCCAGGATTTCGGGAGGGCGGCTTCAGTCAGACGCTCCAGCAGAGGCATCAGGGACCGGCGCAACAGGAAAGAGTCTGCATCAAGAAGCCGGATAACGAGAAGGTCAGGCGCAACGAGGCTTGCACCGCCGGTGCCGGGCAGGACTTTCCGAACCATGGGCAGGAGTGCCGCGGCGCGAGGGCCAAAATAGAGCACGCTGGCAAGTGCCGTCATGCCGCCCGCAATGGCGGGGCGGTCAAGATGGGCGCTGATAGGCCCGGTCAGGTTGATGCGGTCCCGGTAGACTGGCGCGCCGTCGCAAGAAAGGGTGATCCGGTCGCGGAACGTGCCAAAGACATTGGTCTCACCCATGGCACGTCGCCCAAAAACAACAGGCTCGACCAGCACCGCCTCGGCTCCTTCTGCCACATCGACGTCAAGGCGGCGATCAAGGGAGGCACCATCAAACACGATCAATTCCTGCGGCAACCAATGCAGCACAGCGCCCTTGGCAACCGACAAGCGCGTGCTCACCCGTGCTGTTCCGGACTGGCTGCGATAGGCGCGTTCGGCGGCCTGTGTGGTCAGGATCAGGCGACTGGCCGGACCCGCGCTTGCCGTCGCATCAAAACGGTCACCACCTGTCAGACCACCCGATGTGTTCAGAACGATGGCCTCGACGGCATCTCTGCGGCGCGGAAAGGCTACCTTGGTAGCACCAGATGTTCTGAACTGGTCAATCCCCATGCGCCCATCTTGGCCTTTGGTCGACAACGACAAGGCGCCGATGGAGCGCGGGACGGCTGCTGCCTCACGTGATGCCAAAAATGCTTGAACCATGATCTGTGTCGCCCCCGAGAACCCGACCCGATTGGTTCAGCACGCGCGTGGAAGGCATGCCACATCTGAGAACCACTCAAAGAGCCAACCCGGAGCTTGCGCCTGTTTATCGGGCTGATTTGAAGGGGTTCGCTCAGAAATTACGCTATTGTGAGAACGCGCCGCGGTGCTGGTAAAACGGTTTGTGTCGCGCATGATCGCCGGCTGCCCGAAATTTGTGGCTGAAGGCTGAAATGCCCAAAGATTGGGGCCGCCAGTGCCCAAGAAACTGGCGAAGTCACGAAATGATGCACAATTTTTGACTGATTGCGCCGTGAAACCGGTTCCACGTCGCCGCTGATCTCGCAGTTGCAGCAATTTCCGTGGAACGACTTCTCCCGGGATCACCACATCCCGACAAACGTGCGATGGTGTTGGTCTTGCAACTCCAGACACCACCGCACTCCGCAATGAGTTTGCGTAGGATGCATATGAGGGATCACATTCCCGAAATCAACGCATCCTGCGCAGTGCCGAAAGGAATACTGCAATGAAAAAGATGTTACTGAGTGCTGCGACAATTCTCGCCGCCTCCACGCTGCCGGCCACGGCGCAAGACTGCCAGATCAAGGTGGGAGTGTTGCACTCTCTCTCCGGAACCATGGCAATTTCGGAAACCACGTTGAAAGATACGATGGAAATGCTGGTCGAACAGCAGAACGCAAAGGGCGGTGTTCTGGGCTGCCAGTTGGAAGCCGTTGTCGTCGATCCGGCCTCGGACTGGCCGCTTTTCGCCGAAAAGGCGCGGGAATTGCTGACAGTGCAGGAGGTAGACGTGATCTTTGGCGGCTGGACTTCGGTGTCGCGGAAATCTGTTCTGCCGGTGATCGAAGAGTTGAACGGGCTCATGTTCTACCCCGTTCAATACGAAGGCGAGGAATCGTCCAAGAACGTCTTTTATACCGGTGCCGCCCCCAATCAGCAGGCGATCCCGGCGACGGATTATCTGTTGGAAGAACTCGGCGTCGAGAGGTTCGCACTTCTGGGCACTGACTATGTTTATCCACGCACCACGAACAACATCCTCGAAAGCTATCTGCAACAAAATGGCATCGCCGAGGAAGATATCTTCGTCAACTACACCCCCTTTGGCCATTCTGACTGGTCCAAGATCGTCTCGGATGTGGTGGCACTTGGCGCGGATGGCAAGAAAGTCGGTGTGATTTCAACGATCAACGGTGACGCCAACGTCGGGTTCTACAAGGAACTTGCCGCTGCAGGCATCAGCGCCGACGACATCCCCGTCGTGGCCTTCTCGGTAGGTGAGGAAGAATTGTCGGGGCTGGACACCACCAACCTTGTCGGCCACCTCGCGGCGTGGAATTATTTCCAGTCTGCCGACACCGATGCCAATGCCGAATGGGTCACCGCCTGGCAAGCCCGCATGGGTGATGACCGGGTGACCAACGACCCGATGGAAGCCCATTACATCGGCTTCAACATGTGGGTCAATGCGGTGACAGAGGCAGGCACCACTGATGTCGATGCGGTGCGCAACGCCATGTATGGGCAGGAATTCCCGAACCTGACCGGCGGCACCGCCGTGATGCTGGCCAACAACCACCTGGCCAAGCCGGTTCTGATCGGCGAGATCCAGGCCGACGGTCAGTTCGACATCATCAGCCAGACCACGGAAGTGCCGGGTGACGCGTGGACAGACTACCTGCCAGAATCTGCGGTCCTGAAGTCGGACTGGCCCGGGTTGGGTTGCGGCATGTACAACACCGAAACCAGCTCCTGCGTGCAGATCAAATCCAACTACTGACTCTGTTTCGAACGATCACGGGAGGGGGCGCGATATCTCGCCCCCTCACTCTCTGAAGGAGCCGGGAAAATCCATGTCCGTAATTCGTCTGTTTTTCGCCTGTATCACGTCGGTACATCTCGCCGTTTTTGCCTTGCCGCTATGGGCTCAGAACGCCGAGGCTCCGATCCAGCAACTCTTGCAGGACCATGGCGAAATCATCGCCCAGTCCTCGCGCAGGACCATCGCGCCGGCCATTGACGCATTGGCGGCAAGCGGGCTGGCCGAGGCGCAGGCGGTGCTGGAACGCTGGCAGGCCAAGGAGATGTGGCGCAACAAGGCGACCGGGCTTTTTGTCTATGGCGATGAAACCGGCGAGGGGCTGACCGCCTTTGATTTTGCCAATGGGGCCGAATTGGGCACATTCGTTGCGCGTGAATTCACCCAGTTGAAACCCAACAGCGGCATTCGCGGCATGATTGGCGCCGCGCTGGTGCAGTTCCAGCTTACCGGGACGTTTGCCGAAAAGATGCAGGCGTTGGATGCCATCGAGCGTGACCCGGAGACCTCGCATCTGGCCGCACTTCGCAAGGTGTTGCCCGAGGAGCGAAACAGCGAGATCAGCACCCGCATGGAGCGTCTGCGTGGTCTCCTTACGATCCGGTTCGGCGGGACCGAGGAAGAACGGATTGCGGCCATCCGCAGTTTCGACGGCGATCTGGGCGTCGATGTCCGCGCCGCGCTGAACCCGCTTTTGGCAGTAACGGTCGAGGCTTCTGCCGAGGCGCCCCAAGGCGATGACATCGCCCGTATCCTGACCGTTGGCAGCGAGAGCCTGCCGCGCGCGGCGGCCTATGACCTTCTGGTCGCTGCCGATCTGGCCAAGCCGCGGCTCAGCCGGGACGACAGGCGGAACGCACTTCTGGAAAATATCAAGGAGGGCTCCGTTGCCGGTGTTGAGGTGGCCACGCTTGGCACCGAGGCCGCGCGCGACCTTGCTTACACTGCACTGGCCAGGCAGGGTGTTGTCGACCCGGTGGCAAGCGAAGCCGAAGTGGATGCGATGCTGGCGGGTTTCACCTTCTATGAACGCTACGTCGGCGCTCCTGGTGTTGCAGCGTCTGCAGCAGCCGTGCTTGCGGGCATCAGGAACAAGGTGGCCGTCAATCAGGCCTTCGATCTGGGGCTGGATGCCCTGTCGCAGGCTTCGATCTACTTTCTGGCCGCAGTCGGTCTGGCGATCACCTTTGGCGTGATGCGGGTCATCAATATGGCGCACGGCGAATTCATCATGATGGGCGCTTACACCGGCTTTGTCGTCCAGCAGTTCATCCCGAATTACACCGTCTCGATCATTGTCGCCCTGCCGCTGGCCTTTGCCATGACCTTTGGGGCAGGAATTGCGATGGAACGACTGGTGATCCGCCATCTGTACCATCGACCGTTGGAGACGCTTTTGGCGACTTTCGGGATTTCCATCGCGCTGCAGCAGATCGCCAAGAACATCTTTGGCACGCAAGCACGGCCGCTAACCTCGCCGGGATGGCTGGACGGGTCTTTGGTATTCAACGACATCGTATCGATCAGCTATATCCGGATCGCGATTTTCGTCATGGCGCTGTTGTTCCTTGCGCTGTTTCTTTTCGTGATGAAACGCACGCGGTTGGGGCTGGAAGTGCGGGCGGTGACGCAGAACCCTCGGATGGCGGCGTCGATGGGGATCAATCCGGACAAGATCAACATGCTGACCTTTGGATTTGGCTCCGGCATCGCCGGGATCGCAGGGGTGGCCATCGGGCTTTACGCCAAGGTCACGTCCGAGATGGGCGCCGATTATATCGTACAGAGTTTCATGACTGTGGTCGTGGGTGGCGTCGGCAATATATGGGGCACGCTTCTGGGGGCAACCATGGTCGGCTCGCTTCAGAAAGGGATCGAGTGGCTGAACCCGTCGAACACGCTGGCAGCACAGACCTATATGATCCTGTTCGTCATCCTGTTCATCCAATTCCGGCCGCGCGGGATCATCGCGCTCAGAGGCCGGGCAGCGGAGGCGTGAGCATGACGGAACTGACAGCAGGCGCCGCACGGCGCACGCCCTTTGTGGCGCGCCATCCTTCGGTGCTGATTTTCATCGCCTGCCTTGCGCTGTTCACTTTGGGCGTGACGATCCTGTCCGAAGGTTTTGGGATCGGCGTGATCTCGACCAGCTTCGTCAAGACGCTGGGCAAGACGCTGAGCCTCGGTCTGGTGGCTTTGGCGATGGATCTGGTTTGGGGGTATTGCGGTATCCTTTCCCTGGGGCATATGGCGTTCTTCGGGATGGGTGGCTACGCGATCGCCATGTGGCTGATGTACGAGCGGACGCGGTTGATCGTGGTGGAAAGTCTGGCCGCCGGCGGGCTGCCGCCGACGCCCGAAGAGATATCCAGCGGGATTGCCGCGCAGATTTTCGGTGTCGTGGGCGCTTCGGAGTTTCCACCGATCTGGGCGGTTGCCCATTCGTTGCCGCTGCAATTGCTGGCGGTTGTTCTGGTGCCGGGCCTGTTGGCGTTGGTGTTTGGCTGGTTGGCGTTTCGCAGCCGTGTGACGGGCGTCTACCTTTCGATCCTGACGCAGGCGATGACGCTGGCGTTGTCGCTGTACCTTTTCCAGAACGACAGCGGTTTGCGCGGCAACAACGGTCTTTCCGGCCTGCAGAACCTGCCGGGGTTGGAAAGCACCAGCCAGGCGGTGATCTCGGTCTGGTTTCTCTGGGCCTCGGCACTGGCGCTCGGGCTGGGCTATATGCTGGCCAACTGGATGGTTTCCGGCAAGTTCGGTTCCGTCCTGCGCGGCATTCGGGATGACGAGGCGCGGGTGCGGTTCCTGGGCTACCGGGTCGAGGCTTACAAGCTGTTCGTTTTCACGGTGTCTGCCGTGATGGCCGGAATCGCAGGCGCCATCTATTACCCGCAGGCGGGTATAATCAATCCGGCGGAACTGGCCCCGATCGCATCGATCTATCTGGCGGTCTGGGTCGCCATCGGTGGGCGGGGGCGGCTTTACGGAGCGGTCATTGGCGCGGCTTTTGTCTCGCTTTTGTCGACGTGGTTTACCGGCGGGCAAGCGCCTGACCTTCAACTTGGATCCTATCGTATCCAGTGGGTCAATTGGTGGACTGTGGTTTTGGGGCTGTCTTTCGTGGCGGTCACTCTGTTCGCACCCAAGGGAATCGGCGGGCTTTTCGATGTCTTGTCCGAACGCCGCAATCCAAAACGGCATGGCCAGGACCTTGGGCCGGACCATGGCTCTTTGCGGGAAAAGGAGGCGGATGCATGAGTGCTCTTCTCGAAGTGTCCGGTGTGTCGGTCAGCTTTGATGGCTTCAAGGCGCTCAACAACCTGTCATTCAGCATTGACGCAGCCGAATTGCGGGCGGTCATCGGACCGAATGGCGCGGGCAAGACCACCTTTATGGATGTGGTAACGGGCAAGACGCGCCCCGACGAGGGCCATGTGATTTGGGGTGAGCCCCCAGTGTCTCTTTTGGGCAAGTCGGAAAGCGCTATCGCCACAGCCGGCGTTGGGCGCAAGTTCCAGCGCCCAACGGTTTTCGAAGACCAGACTGTTCAGGACAATCTGATGATGGCCCTGAAAAAGGACCGCTCACCCCTCGCGGTACTGTTTTTCAAGCCGCAGGCGTCAGACTTTGCCCGTATCGAGGAATTGGCAGATGTGATCGGACTAGGCGCGGTTCTGCACCGGAAATCCGGGGAGTTGTCGCATGGCCAGAAACAATGGCTGGAAATCGGAATGTTGTTGGCGCAAGAGCCGAAGCTGCTGCTGGTCGACGAACCTGCGGCGGGTATGACCACCGCCGAGCGGCAAAAGACCACCCAAATCCTGCGTGATGCGGCCAGAACCCGCGCCGTGGTGGTGGTGGAACACGATATGGATTTTGTGCGGCGGTTGGACTGCAAGGTGACGGTTCTGCACGAAGGTTCGGTTCTGGCCGAGGGCTCGATCGACCATGTGACCCGGAACACAGAGGTAATCGAGGTGTATCTTGGCCGATAGTTTTCTGAAGGTACGGGATTTGACGTTGCACTACGGTGGCAGCCAGATCCTGAACAGCGTCGATTTCGATGCGGCGCAGGGTGAAGTCACCTGCGTGATGGGCACCAATGGGGTCGGCAAAACTTCGCTTTTGAAGGCACTGTCTGGCACGCATCCCCGGTCGGGCGGCGACTATGCCCTGGACGGACAGGCCATCGGGCGGCTAAGGGCCTTTGATCTTGCGCGCAAGGGCGTCGCTTATGTGCCGCAGGGGCGCGAGATTTTCCCCTTTCTGACGGTGCGGGAAAACCTTGAAACGGGTTTTGCCTGCCTGCCCAGCGGTGAGCGCATGGTGAAGGACGAGATCTTTGATCTTTTTCCCATCCTGAAGAAGTTCCTGAACCGACGCGGCGGTGATTTGTCGGGTGGCCAGCAACAACAACTTGCCATTGCGCGTGCCTTGGTGTCGAACCCGAAAGTCCTGCTTTTGGATGAGCCAACGGAGGGCATTCAGCCGAATGTCATTCAACAGATTGGCGAGACCATCCGCATTCTGAAAGAACGTGGGAATATCGCCATCGTTCTGGTCGAGCAGTACCTGTCCTTTGCCTATGAGTTAGGCGATGCATTTGTCGTCATGGAGCGCGGCGCCGTCAAACTGAGCGAGCGTAAGGCATGTTTGTCCATTGAAGGCCTGACAGAAAGCACGTCCCTTTAGCCCGTTTTGCCTGCTTGAATTGTGTCGTCATCTTTCTGTCATGCTGTATCTGCCGGAAGTCGTGGCAACTGCGCCCCGGCTTCCCTGAACTGCCTTTCCAAGGCGGAAATCTATGGATATGAATCGCCATTTTGGAAGATGGCGCGTCGATGGTCACAGGGACATTTGCAGATCAAGTCACCATCAAAGCTGACTTGCCATTGCTGCGGCAGCCCGCACACCGTCGATAAGACGAACTGAGCCCACGCGGCCCATTCGTTGTCCCACATCAACCATGCCGCCACAGCCGAGGACCACAGAATGAACACCGTCTTCTCGTGCCGCTCGTTCGACCTCCGCGATCACTTTTTTGACCGCGGTCTCCGGGTCTAGGTCGAGCGAGAGAACCGGAACTCTGCTGGCGCGTACCTTGCCGAGCTGTCTGCTGAGACCATAGGTGCTGATATTGGCCTCGAGTATTGGCACCGAAACATCTAGGGTCGTGACAACGGAAAAACGCCCACCTGCGACGGCGGCAAGATGATAGGCCGCTTGTCCGATGCCGATGACAGGGCATTTTGCTATCTGGCGGGCCGCATCAAGGGCGGTGTCATCAAAACATCCAATGATGATTGCGGATGCACCCTGTTCTGATGCTTTGGTGACAAGCCGCAGCAGGGGGTCTTCTGCCAACAGACCGTCAGCCGCGCCCTGAATTGCCGGCGGGCCGCCATGGGATGTCCAACCTTCGAAATGCGCACTTGGTGCCGTTTCACGCGCTGTGCGCAGCATTGCCTCGGTCATTGAGATCGTACTGTTGGGATTTATCAGAACGATCACAACATACCTTTGCCTGCGTCGGACCCTGCGCGTGCCTTGCGCCTGGTGCTCCAAAGCGCGAGGCACAGGAACAGGGCGATCATCAGCAGCGAAAACACCGTTGTGAGGGTGCCCAAAGCATAGAGAACCGGGGTGGTCACATTGGTTGTCATTCCGAAAATCTCAAGCGGTAGCGTGTTGTAGCTGCCCGAGGTCAGAAGTGTGCGGGCAAATTCATCATAGCTCAGCGTGAAACCAAAAAGTGCGACCCCGATCAGCGACGGCGCAATTATGGGCAGCACAACATGCCGGATTGTCTGCCAGGGCGACGCTCCCAGATCGCGGGCTGCCTCCTCATAGCTTTGGTCAAACCGGTTGAAGACTGCGAACATAATCAGCAATCCGAATGGCAGGGTCCAGGTCAGCTGCGATCCAAAGCCGGAGGTGGACCAATGCACTTCGAGACCGGATTGCGAGAAGATCAGCCCGACGCCCAGCGAGATCAGGATCGAAGGGATCACCAGCGACGTGATTATCAGATAGAACAGGATGCCGGACCCTTTGAACTTTTTGCGAAACGCCAGCCCGCCCATCACTGACAAGATCACTGTCGTGACCATCACCATTAACCCGAGCGCAAAGCTGCGCCGGAAACTGCCCCATATATCGCCAACAGCCTGTTGCTCGAACAGGTTGCGGAACCAGTGCAGGGACGTGCCGCGCATGGGGAAGGTCAGCCCGCCCCCCGGACCCTGAAACGACAGGATCGCAATCGTGATCGTCGGGCCATAGAGAAACAGCAGGAACAGCGCGAAAAAGCCGCTCAGGATGTAGAATGATTTGGGGCGCGGCTCCATGCTACAACTCCTTCCTGATATCGACAAAGCGCAGCATGATGCCGATCACGATTAGCACCGTCAGCAGCAGCACGACCGCCGTGGCCGAGGCTGATGGATAGGCCAACAGCGCGATGTCATTGGAAATGAGCCGCCCTACATTGGCCGATTGAGAACCGGACATGAAACGTACCGTGATGAAGTCCCCCATCACCAGTGTCGCCACAAAGATCGTGCCGATCATGATGCCCGGCTTGGTCAGGGGGATGACGACATTCCACAGGATTTGCGCGCCCGACGCGCCCGCGTCCCGCGCCGCCTCGATCAGCGATTTGTCGATGCGCATCATCGTGTTGAAGATCGGCACAACCATGAACAGCGTGTAAAGATGTACAAAGGCAAGGATGACGGCAAAGTCGCTGAACAGCAGCCAGTCCAGCGGTTGGTCGATCACGCCCCATGAGGTCAGCGTCGAATTGGCGATCCCGTTGCGGCCCAGAAACGGGATCCAACTGATCATGCGGATGATATTCGAGGTCCAGAACGGGATCGTGCAGAGCAGGAACAGCACGATCTGCCATGTCAGACTTCGGACGTGAAAGGCGAGGAAATAGGCAACGGTGAACCCGATGCACAGTGTGAAAATCCACGTGGTGAAGGCGTATTTGAACGTGTTGAAGAAGACGCGATAGGTGACCTCAGAGCCAAACAGAAACGCGTAATTCTCAAAATTAAAGGCCGGGATGATCGAGAATTCGGTCGCTTGCCAAAAGCTGACCGTGACAATCATCAAGATGGGCAGCACCAGAAAGAACACCAGCACCGCCATGATCGGCAGTGCCATCAGCCATCCGATGAGAGTGTTGTTCTTCAGCACAGCGGCACTTTCCAGATTAGGTTGGGATGGGCACCGCAGTGCCCACCCCCATGATTATTAGGCCGCGATGAATTCGTTCCATTTGCGAACCATGTACTGGTTTTCATCCATGACCGAATTCCAGGCGGCCACGGCACCCATGCGGTCATAGAACGACCCGCCATCACGCATTTCGCCAGCTTGAGCCAAGGGGTCACCTGTCGGCGAGGTGATTACGTCAGTGGCTGGTTTGCCCTCGAACCAATAGCCCCATTCGTTTTCGCTCATGTAATTCTTGGATGTTTCGGGCACCGCCGAATAATACCCCTGCCGCATCAGATAGCCGCCGACCCAGCCGTCGAGATACCAGTTGATATATTCGTAGGCCGCATCGCGTTCGAGGCCGGTCAGTGCTGCGGACAGACCAATGCCGCCGCCCCATGAACGGTAGCCTTCTTCCAGGGGCTGAAAGACAGCCGGAATGCCTTTTGCCTTCACCGCAGTAATCGCGGGCGACCACATGGACTGGATCACCACCTCGCCCGAGGCCATCAGGTTGACGCTTTCATCGAAGGACTTCCAGAAGGCGCGGAACTGACCGTTTCTCTTGGCTTCGGTGAATATGCCGATGGTCAGGTCGATCTCGTCGCGGGTCATGTTGCCCTTGTCGGGATATTTGTATTCGCCCATGGATTCCACGACCATCGCCATGTCCATGATCCCGATGGACGAGATGTCCAGGATCGATGCCTTGCCCTTGAATTCGGGGTTCAGCAATTCGGACCAGTTGTTGATGGGGCGCCCGATCAGATCGGGGCGGATACCCAGAGTGTCGGCATTGTAAATCGTCGGAATGAGGGTCATCCAACCGGATTCGTTGTCAACAAATCCCTTGCCGTCCGGCCCCTCTGTAAAGCCAACGGTATGCGGCGCCGTGCCTTGGGCAATGGTGCTCTCGGGCGTCAGTTTCCCGCTGCGAAAGATGCCTACGATCTTGTCGTAGTTCTTGATCTTGGATGTATCCATTGCCTGCAGATTGCCGGTGGGCCAGACCTTCTTGGCGATCCAATATTCGATGTCGGCGATGTCAAAGCTGTTGGGCTGGGTGGCGGCGCGCTGCGTGACGCTATCACTGTCGAGCGCGGTCATTTCCAGCGTGAAGCCAAGGTCTTCCTTCACCTTGTTGGCGACGTCATTGAGGTTCGACACGCCTGTGCCGAACTGGCGCAGCGTCACATCCTTGATGTTTTGCGCCCAGATCATCGGCGCGCCGAGTGTTGTGCCGGCTGCGAATGCAGCACCGCCCTTGAGGACGTTACGTCTTGATATTTTTGGCATGTCTTGTCTCTCCGTGTCTGTTGTCATGTTGGGGTTTTGGGATGTTCAGGCCGTAAGCTTGTGCAGGTTTGCGTCTTCCCAGATCAGACCGACCTGATCGCCTGGGTTCATTGGGTTGTTGAAAAACGTGCCTTCGGGGATCAGCGCGCTGATGTCCTGATCGCCCGCGATACGCGCTGAAACCGACACATGTGCGCCCTGATATTCGACCGCCGTAATGCGGCCCTTCAATTTACCCGTGCCGGTCTGCGATAGGGCGACCGCATCGGTGCGGATGGCATAGCGGCCTTCGGGCAGGGCGATTACATTATGGCCTCCGATGAATTGCGCGACGAAAGCTGTGGTCGGTGCGTTGAACACATCACGTGCCGTGCCGGCCTGTTCTATGACCGCGTTGTTCATGACGACGATTTCATCGGCTAGAGCCAGGGCCTCGTCCTGACCATGGGTGACATGGACAAAGCTGATCCCAAGTTCACGTTGGAGCTTGCGCAGCTCGCCGCGCATACGGACCCGCAAGAAAGGATCGAGAGCGGACAGCGGTTCGTCCAGCAGCAAAACCTGCGGACGTGTGATCAGCGCGCGCGCCAAAGCCACGCGCTGCTGCTGCCCACCGGAAAGCTGATCGGGAAGCCGGTCGGCCAACGCGCTCAGATCAACCAATTCCAGCATTTCGCCCGCTTTCCGGGTGCGGGTTCGCGTATCTTGCCCTCGCATCTTCAGGCTGAAGGCGACGTTTTCGGCAACGCTGAGATGTGGAAACAGGGCGTAGTTTTGGAACATCATCGCGGTGCCGCGCTTGGCAGGTGGCAAATCCGAAATGTCTGTTCCACCCAGCAGGATCGACCCTTCCGAGACGATTTCGTGACCTGCAATCATGCGAAGCGTTGAGGACTTTCCGCATCCGGAAGGTCCGAGCAGGCAAGCGTACCCGCCGGGCCTGAACTTGTGGTTGATGGCATCGACCGCAACTGTCGCGCCGTAGCGCTTGGTCACAGATACCAACTCCAGTTCTTTGATTGTTGAATTCATGGCATCCCCGTGCATGCCTCACTCAAGCCCGCCCGTGCAGCGCAATGCAATTTGAAGGGGTGCTATTATACCGGCCCTCGAACGGTTCGCTCAAAATTTTCCCGCCCGAACGCGTCAGTGTCTAAAAATTGAACACAAAATTGTATACAAACGTTTCCCAAAGGGCCTGGGTACGAAAGACTTGAGCCTTTTGAACCGCTCTGTCATTTGAAGACTGTTAGGAAAGCCAATGGTCAACAGCACAGTCTCCGGCTCATGCGAACATGCTGTAACAAGCGTGACCATTGCGCAGTCGCTGTCACTGGCGATTCATCAGCACAAGATCGCACCGGGGACCCGGCTGGGCGAAGATGACCTTGCCGAGATATATGGCGTGTCGCGAACCGTCGTGCGCGCGGCATTGCAGAACCTATCCCATATCAAACTCGTTGATATTCGCCGCAACAGGGGCGCGTCGGTTGCCTCACCCACACCGACCGAGGCAAATGAAGTTTTCGAAGCCCGCGAACTTCTTGAGCCGCGCACCGCCCGCAGCGCGGCCTTGCGCGCGACATCTTCTGATATTGCGTTGCTGGAGAGTCACATAAACGATGAGCATGCCGCGCTTGAGGCAGCTGATCCTGGCCGCGCCCTATATCTGTCAGGGCTGTTTCACACCGAGATCGCGCGGATCGCTCAGCAGGCTACAATTGCAGGCTTGATCGAGACGCTGATTGCCAGATCATCGTTGATCATTGCGCTCTATTGGCGACGGGAAAGTGCCTTGTGTGAAAAGCACGCACACCACGCATTGGTACAGGCGTTCGCGGATCGGGATGAACTACAGGCCGAAGATCTGATGCGCAGTCATCTTGTCGATCTTCATTCGGCCCTGGACCTCAAAGACCGGAACAGCCGCGCCATGTCGCTCAGAGACGCCCTGTCGCAATGACAATACGCGCGATGACGCTTGACGATCTGAAAACCGTGCTCGGATGGGCTGCGAATGAAGGCTGGGATCCTGGGCTCGAAGATGCAGCCGCTTTCCTTCTGGCCGATCCTGCCGGGTTCTTGATCAAAGAGGTGGATGGCGACCCTGTCGCGGCGATATCTGTCGTCAACCACGACCCTGACTTTGCATTTCTCGGACTTTATATTTGCAAGCCCGAGCAGCGTGGTGAGGGACACGGCATGGATATCTGGCGCGCGGGAATTGCACATGCGGGCGGGCGCAGCATCGGTTTGGACGGTGTTCCCGACCAGCAGGCAAACTATGCCCGTTCAGGTTTCAAAAAATACGGCAGCACAATTCGCTACGCGGGGCAAATCAACACGGAGCGCGACCCGCGTATCCGCACCGCACTGCCATCTGACATTCCAGTTCTGGTCGAGCGAGACAAAAGAGCCACCGGCATGCGCCGCGCGACTTTCGTGGCGTCATGGCTGTCACAAACGCAAACACGACAGACTCTGGTTTTGTCCGATGGGCCAAACGTGACGGGGTTTGCAACGTTCCGGCGTTGTTGGTCTTCAGGCATCAAGATCGGTCCGCTCTACGCGTCTTCAGAAGCGGATGCGCTTGCGCTGTTGAGCGCTGGTCCATTCGGGGTGCCTCAAGGGGATTATTTGATTGACGTTATCGACGATGACTCTGCAATGGCCATTTTGGTACAAACGCTGGGCTTCGAACTGGTTTTTGAAACAGCCAGGATGTTCCGCGGCGATCCGCCAAGCGTTGAATTTGAACCCTATTGTGCGATTGCTACGATGGAGCTTGGTTAAGCGGTCTATTGGTTGTGGCAAAAATTGCGTGAAGATGTCGGGCGGTATAGAATTAGGCTTATCAGGGATCGTGAATAACCAGAACAACGACGCCATCCGCCTTGACGCCGCAAACCTGAAAACTGCCCTTGGCAAGATCAATCGCCAATATGCTAATCTCTGACATGGATGCCTCCCTCGCTTTGGTTTCCACGTAACCACTTTGGCACATTCGATGCCGTCGGGTGGGGGCATCCACCGCATCAGTTCATCTGAGGTTATGGGTTGATGACTCCTTTTGGCCGTCTAAGCCAATTGCTGTCTCCACAGCGAGCAACCGCTTCGTCTTGCATGTCCTTCGGCTGAGATTGCTTGGCTGATGCGCGAGGCAACCCGGCAACACTGCAAATCCTTCGCGGTAGTCAGCGATCTTCTCGCTCCAATCGCCAGCCTACTGGGTATTCAACCCACCGATTTATATCAGATTCGCGCCAACCAGCACCGTGGATGCTGATCCGGAGCTGTGCGGGGAAGGTGCCCTCGGCGATCTTGCGATAGATGGTGGACCGGGACAGGCCGGTTCGGTTGAGGACAGTGTTCAGGCGGATGATACGGTCTGGCTGAGGCATAGGTTGACTGGCTCCTGCTGATGGGTTCTGAGTGTGTTTGAGCCAGTCAGCCCAAGCCACGTTGACCGCGCAAGATCGCCCGGCCCATCGTCGCAGCGGGGCGTGGAATGGGTGGCAAATCGGCGGGGTGTCAGAGACCGAGCCCGCGTCCCCTGGAAAGGTCGATGCCGTGGCAATAGGCGAGTTCGGCACCGAGTCGGCGGCCCGAGTCCATCCGGATGCCCAACTCGGCTTTGCGGTTGGCAAGCAGAGATTCCAGTTGCGGATCGCGTTGGAGGCTTTTCGCCATCTCGCCCATCTCTGCTCGCGTGGCCTCGTAAGCCGTCATCTTGCCCGCCCGGTACTGGGACAGCCTTGTTTGTTCGAGTTGCTTCCAGCGCGTCACGAACTGTGTGGCCCGGCGTTCTGGTGCGGTACGCAACTGGGTCTCGAGTTGTAGCGCCCGTATGGTCCGATTGACCTGGCCGGATCCCGCCTCTCGGGCCAGCGTCGGGTCCTTGGCATAGGCCGCCTCGGCATCGCGCCAGCCATGGGGCCGCACCTTGTCGAAGGCCGCGCGCGACTCAGAGAGATTTCGCAACTGGTCAGGTTCGCCTGTGCCGCCCCGCTTCCGGGCCGTGAAGACCGCCTCCACCGCACGGGCATGGCGCTTGAGGGCTTCGGTGCGGGCTTTTCGCAACGCTGCTTCCTGGTCGTCCGCCAAGGCCTTTTGCGGCGTCTCCGCGTCGGGCCTCCTTGCCTCTTCCCCTCCCGGCTCCTGCAGGGCAGACACGCCAGACGCGACGTCTCTTCCGGGCCGCACCCCATCCACCAGTGCGTTGATGCCGTCGCGCAACCTGTCCGGCACCACCTTGGACAGCACCTGAATAACCCGGTCCCGGAATGTGATTCCGCGCCGCTCGGCAAAGTCCTGCGCCGGATCGGCTTTGGCGTAGTCGAGCGCCATGTCCTTGGACCGGTCGCGCGACAGGGTGCGGATCAGGCGATCCTGCGAGGCGAAGTCGTTGCGACCGTAATGCAGGTCCAGACCGTCCCGATGCCGGGACGGGGCGACGTAGCTGTCTTGCCGCCTCTGACATGCATATCTAGGTAATTGGGGTTGGAGTGCGATAGAATACCTTGTGCTTCAGCCCAAACAGTTCCCCGCCTGTTGGGCGTAGAAAGCTATGAACGATGAACTTGAACATCTTCGCATGATGGGCCGTGATCTGAACGCCTCTGACGACATCGCCCCGTTCTGCGCATTCAAATGACGCTTTTGAGAAACAGACATACTCGGTGTCCGTGAACGAATGTCTTGGCGGATCGACTGTCTTGATCTTCGGCATCAAGGCGAGAGGTTTCTTTAGAAGACCGCGTTATGTACCGACCAGCAATGGGTTCACGTAAGCGGATAAACCAAAAAGGGCTTCGGCCAGTCTTGTAGATGGCGAGCCCTTTACGCAGATGTTTGATCGACTGGATTGAAACGATTGACTTTTTTGCTGTCTTGGGTGTTCGAGCCAATATCCGCGCTTTCAAAGTGAATAACTGTGTATAACTTATCAGGGCTTTCAGTTTCCATCAGCGGAGATGAAATTATCCATTACTATCAAGATATTACTGGTGCCCGGGGGCGGAATCGAACCACCGACACGAGGATTTTCAATCCACTGCTCTACCCCTGAGCTACCCGGGCATCGGGACGAGGGGGCAAAACCACCGCGTCGGGTAGCGGGGTTTTAGACGCGAGGGGTGGGGGTGTCCAGAGGGAACTGATTGAAAAACCACCCGTTAGTGCGGTTTCTGCCTTTCTGCCTTTTGCAACTGGATTTCCAGCTCTTCTGCGTCTTCTGGATCATTGGCAGGAAGGGCATATCCGCCGGAAAACCACTTGGCCAGATCAATGTCAGCGCAGCGTCTGGAACAAAAGGGGCGGAACGCCGCTTGCGTCGGTTTTCCACAGATCGGGCAAGCCATCAGATGTCTTTCAGCAAGTGCGCTGGAAACGGCGGGCGTTCGCGTTTGCGCTGCATCTCGAACAGGCCCATCGGGGTCCAGCCGACCAATGAGGTTTCAATCGGGTCGGCCTTGAACGATGCGCGCAGCGATTGCTCCACCTGTTTGCGGTGCGCTTTGGACATGGACACAAAGTCGACCGTGATCTGCCCGGCAAGCCCGCGCAGGCGCAGGGCGCGGGGCAGGGCGCGGGCCGCGGCAAGGTTGGCTTTGAGGGCCGCCGCGGGCGAGGTGTCGTTACCAGTGTTGACATCGACGGCAACCAGCGCGCGCGTGGGTTCAACGTACATAAACCCTTCACCCAAGACCACTTTGGCATGAGCAAGTCCGTCGAGTTGGTCCAGCACGCCCATCCGGGCCAAGGATCCCGCTTGGGTGACAACTTCAGCCGCGCCCTTCCATTCCCGCCAAGCAACCGCGTGGGGGCCGTCACCTTCGGTCAGGGCCTCTGCGTCTTTTCCTTCGGCATCCGCCAAAACCGCATCGGCGAGTGCTGTCATTGCGAGGATATCATCTGCTATCTCGGCCTCATCCGCCCCTTCGCAAGAGGACCGCAGGATCAGGCCGTGGGGACTATCGAACACCTCATGTGCCGTGGCCAGCAAATCATCCCGTCTATCTTCGTCCGTGATCTGACGTGAAATGTTCATCCCAGGCTTGCCGGGCGTCACGATGGCATAGCGGCTCTTGAACAATACGCGGTCCGTCACGGGAACCGCCTTGCCGTCCTCTGCAATCCCCGTCACCTGCACCAAGAGCGGCTGGCCCGGGCGCAATCCTTTGCCTTGTCGCAGGAACGCCGTGTCACCTTGAGGCAAGCGCAACATCATCCCGCCCTGTCCCTTGATGGGACGGTCACAGATGGCACGGAAGATAGCACCCGGGCGGGGCGCATCAACATGATCGATCAGGATATCATCAAGCTTGCCGTCCACCAGATAAGCGGCGGCCTCGACCGCGCCGATGTGATCAAGAATGATGGTCCGGCCCTTCATGCGGTGCCTCCGTACAGCACAAGACCCGCTGCCGTCAGCAGGCCGGCAGTCTCGGTCAATGGTAGACCGACGATCGCGGTGTAGGACCCGTTGATCCACGGAATGAAGGCACCGGCAGGGCCTTGGATGGCATAGCCACCTGCCTTGCCGCGCCAGTCATTTGAGGCAAGGTAGGCGCTCACTTCAAGATCAGAGAGCTGTTTGAAGGCGACGGTGCTTTGCACGTCCCTGGTCCAGATATGCGCGCCGCGTCTGACCGCCACCGCTGTCATCACCTTGTGGCGGCGACCCGACAGCGCAAACAGAAACTGCGCCGCTTCGGCTGCATCCGCAGGTTTGCCCATGATCCGGCGACCCAAAGCAACGGTGGTATCCGCACAAAGCACGACCTCATCGTCGGCCGCGTGAATGGCAGCCACCTTTTCCGCCGCTATCCGCTTGACGTAATCACGGGGCAACTCGCCTTTGTGCACGTCCTCAACAATGTCGGGCGCACGCACCGCATCAGGGGTCAGCCCGAGCTGCGCCAAAAGCTCCAGCCGCCGTGGCGAGCCAGAGCCGAGAACGAGTTTCAAATCAGGGTTCGGGGGAAGGGTGGTCATACGATCCCCACAGGCATCACTGGCTGTTGCCTATTTGAAGCGGTAGTTGATCCGACCTTTGGTCAGATCATAAGGTGTCATTTCAACCTGCACCTTGTCGCCAGCCAGAACCCGGATGCGATTTTTGCGCATCTTTCCTGCCGTATGCGCGATGATCTCATGGCCGTTTTCCAGCTCGACCCGAAACGTCGCGTTTGGCAGAAGTTCTTTCACGACACCTGGGAATTCGAGCAGTTCTTCCTTGGCCATGTGATCTCCTATATCTGTTATCTGCTTATTGCAGACGGCGTCTACATGCGCCTGAACGCGCGGTTTTTCAAGGGTTAATCGGCGCTAAGGGCCGTTTTGAAGCTGAAAGCTCGCAGGCTCGACAGGGTTCGCAATAGAAATGGGCGGAGTGCGATGAGATGGTGATGCGGTGAACGTTCATTCCGAGCTTCACCTGTGACTGCAATCCAGTGCCAAGACGCCATTTGCGGCTTGGCAGCAGTTCACGCCGGGCCGCAACTGCATTCTTCGCACTCATTGATGCAAGGCAGCACAGCGATCACGGAACAAGGCAGGACGATGACGTGGTTCGTTGTCTCGACTGTTGAGGGCGCGCCTTTGACTTTGACTAATCGGCGCAATAGCCTGACGTATATTTTTTTAAGGATTTTCTCAATGAAGATTATGCCGTGTCTAGGACTGACTGCCTGTATATTCACCGCTGCATGTGGCGGCAGTGGTGGTGCCACTGCCCTCAGCTATGCAGAACTACAGCAGGAATACTTCGAAATTTCAAACGCCCTCAACACGATGCCCGGCGCAGATGATATGCCCGGCAGTGAACTGCCTGACACAGGCGGTGCAAATTACGCGGGCGTTATGGCTTTCATAGCATCGCCAACACTCACACTTGCCGGAATGATGACGTTGGAGGCCGATTTTGCTGCGGAACGGATCAGCGGATCAGCCACGAATTTTCGAGATCAGAATGAAACGGCATATGACGGGACACTCGACATTCTGGAGGATGACGTGTCTGTTGGAAACCCGAACCAGGACCTTCCAACCTTCGTTCCAGTCTTCATGGGAACACTCACCAGCGATACGACAACGGTAGGTGTTCTTGGTAGTCTGCGTGGCGATTTCTATGGGACTGATGGCAATCCGGCGTTTGCGGCGGGAACCATGTCAGGCACCGCAAATGTAAATGGCGCCCTCAACAATTTGACCGGGACCGGATTTATCGCAGAGCGCACGGAGATCAACTAGCCCAAGCGCAGATCTTTGGTCTGATCCAAGAGCGGCTTTGAAGAACCGTTCTACCGATGATCGTTTGACGCAGTGATGTTGGCAAGGCATCTGAATGTGGGATCGAGCGAAGTATCTCTCTCGATCCGGCAAAAACAGCTGTGGTGATCAAGAAGTGAGGTGCGGTGTTCGCGGACAAGCGCCAAGAAAGCAGCGGCGTTACCGGCTTTGCATTCGCTTGGCTTGAATCCCGCCTCTTTACGCCTACTGCCCTTCAATTCCGGGACCCCACCGGGCAATCAACCGGTCCCTGATCTGGTCGCGGGCTTGCCGGTAAAGCGCCAGACGCACCGAGCGGTTGTCGCCCAAACCCGTGGGGTCAAGGATCGGCCAGTATTCGACGTCGAGATGGTAGAACCGTGTCAGGTCCAGCGCGCGGCGCTGGCTGGCGGGGGATAGCGCAAGCACCAGATCAAAGGAGGATAGATCGTCGCCCCATTCTTCCATCTCGTCGAACGACCGTGACCGGTGGCGCGACAGTTCCACCCCGATCTCTGCACAAACGGCAATTGAGAAACCGTCAATCTCCAGATCATTTTTCACACCGACGGATTGGATGTAACACTCTGTGCCGTAAAGCTTTTTCATGATCCCTTCGGCCATGGGTGAGCGGACAGAGTTATGGTCGCAGCAAAACAGAACAGACTGCGGAAGGTCCTGAATTTTACCCTCCTCCGCCATGTTCAGCCTCCGAAGTGCAAAACGCAGATGAGGGTAAACAGGCGGCGCGCGGTATCAGTGTCGACCTCGGCCTTGCCTTCCAGGCGCTCCTGCAAGACGCGCGCGCCTTCGTTGTGGATGCCCCGGCGGGCCATGTCGATGGTTTCGATCTGGCTGGGGGGCAGGGTCTTTACGGCGTCAAAATAGCTTTCACAGATCTGGAAATAGTCTTTCACGACCTGCCGGAACGGACCAAGAGACAGATGAAACTCACCCGCCGGATCATCGTTTTCCTGTTTGATATCAAATACCAGACGGCGTTCCTTGATCGAAAGCCCCAACTTGTAGGGCCCCGGCGGCACGTCGCGCCCATCGCGCACGGGAAGAGCAAAACTGTTGTCTTCCAACAGATCAAACATCGCCACTTTGCGCTCCTGATCGATATCAGGCGTGGGGGGCGGTAAATTGCGGTCGTCAATTTCGATATGGGTGATCTTGCTCATGTCTCACCTCGGTTCAAGCGATCCAGACGGGCGCGCACGGACAAGCCGTGCGCTTGCAGGCTTTCAGAGATTGCCAGACGCTCGGCTGAGGGGCCAATGGCCGCCAGCGCGTCCGGTGTCATACGGGACAAGGTGGTGCGTTTGAGAAAATCCATGACCGATAGCCCGCTGGAAAACCGTGCGGACCGGGCCGTCGGCAGAACGTGATTGGGACCGCCAATGTAGTCACCAATCGCCTCGGGTGTCCAACCCCCGATGAAGATGGCGCCTGCATGGGTGATCTTGTCCGCCAGAGCCTCGGCGTCAGCGGTGCAAATCTCCAGATGTTCCGGTGCGATGCGGTCAGATAACTTAACTGCTTCGCCGAAGTCCGCCACGGTAATCACAGCGCCAAAATCCCGCCAGCTGGCCCCGGCAATCGCGCGGCGCTCCAGCGTCTCAAGCCGCGCCTGCACCGCCTGCGCCACAGCCTGCCCGAAACCGGCATCATCGGTTATCAGGATCGACTGCGCGCTTTCATCATGCTCGGCCTGACTCAGCAGATCGAGCGCAATCCAGTCGGGGTCATTGTCCTTGTCGGCAATCACCAAAATCTCTGACGGTCCGGCAATCATATCAATGCCCACCTTGCCAAAGACCCGACGCTTGGCGGCCGCCACAAAGGCATTTCCGGGGCCGGTGATCTTGTCAACCGGCGCAATCGTCTCGGTCCCATAGGCAAGCGCTGCGATGGCCTGCGCCCCGCCAATGCGGTAAACCTCATCCACACCGGCAATCTTGGCGGCCATCAAGACCAGCGGATTGGTCACGCCATCCGGTGTCGGCACCACAATTGCCAAACGGCCCACGCCCGCGACCTTTGCCGGGATCGCATTCATCAATACTGATGACGGATAAGACGCCAGACCACCCGGCACATAAAGCCCTGCGGCAGAAACCGGCGTCCAACGCCAGCCAAGCGTCGCCCCCGCTTCATCCGTCCACATCGCATCTTCGGGCATCTGGCGCGCGTGATAGGTGCGAATGCGCGCTGCGGCCAATTCCAGCGCCGCGCGGTCATCATCCGAGACCTTGGCGCAATCCGCGTCAATCTCCTCTTGGCGAAAGCGCATCGTTTCGGGTGTCAGCTCCAAGCGGTCAAACTTCGCCGTCAATTCCAGCACGGCCGCGTCGCCACGGGCACGCACATCGGCAATAATCTTGGCCACGACATGATCCACATCCGGGCTGTCCTCGCGCTTGGCACCCAAAAGGGCGGCAAAACGGGCCTCGAAACCGGCCTCGGTTGTGGATAGAAACTGTGGCATCACGTCACTCCTTGCAAGGCCACGACATAGCGGGGCAGGCAAGGTGCTTCAATGGTGTATGCCGGTGATTTATTCCGGGTGAGCCGGAGCCTTGTTGGACGGAGCCGCATAAGGCCGTGTTACGTCGCGCAAGATGACCTCCAACGCCTCGACCTCCAGCGCGATCACCCCGTCGCCGGCAAGGGTCAGTTCCAACCGGCCAGCACCATCTTCGCCGGGGGTGAACGCCATTGCCAGCAGCGAAAACACCATGTCCGGGTCAGACTTGTCGACGCCCTGGCTTTGCACCTTGAGCACGTCCTCAACGGCCAGAACGGCCCGCACACGCTCATAGCTGCGCTTGCGCGCCTCGGCACGCGGCGCGTCTTCCCAGCGAAACCGGTTCAGCAGGATGGCAAAGCGGCGCGCCTTGCGGTCCCATTGCATCTCTGCCGCCGGAAACACCGCATCCTGCACAAGGGCGGCCATGACCGACAAATCCTCGGCATCCAATGCCTTCAGGCGCAACGGTGCTTCGCGCCCGTCCTCGAATGTGGCATCCTGTGTCATGCTGAAACCCGCGCGATCTTTGCGCCGACAGCACCAAGCTTTTCTTCAACATGCTCATAGCCGCGATCAAGGTGATAGACGCGGCTGACAACGGTTTCACCCTCGGCGGCCAAGCCTGCAAGGATCAGTGACACCGAGGCGCGCAGATCGGTCGCCATCACTTGCGCACCTTTGAGGCGCGGCAC